>ODAI012499970.1_pt1 | contig 30387 bp, 25 predicted proteins | sample 1539321 | NCBI WGS metagenome assembly ODAI01 (sample SAMN02144231, study PRJEB22623) | gut metagenome | biome: sheep rumen | host: Ovis aries | place: New Zealand
CTCCCCTATCGCCGTACCCTCTGCGCCGAGATGCTCCCCTTTGAAAAGGGAACCGTCAGCAAGGAGTATATATGCTTTTTTCATCTTCTGTTCATCGTCCTTTGCTTTGTCTCAGCCTATGTGTCCTATGACCGCCATGAGCTCATCCCTCATACGGATCGCTTCACGGCGTGCTGCTGCCGCAAACTCATGCTCCTCACAGCCCTCTTTCTTATAGGCGCACATAATGGCTCTCGAAGAATTGACTATCGCACCGAGTCCCTTTTTGTCAAAACCCTTTGCCGCAGCCTCCGCTGAACCTCCCTGAGCACCGTAGCCCGGGATGAGGAAGAAGGTGTGGGGCAGCTTTGCCCTCATTTCCTCAAGCTGTGCGGGATAGGTGGCGCCTACCACCGCTCCCACGGATGAATACCCGTATTCTCCCGCATGATCCTTTCCCCAGCGCTCGCACATATCCCCCATGGTCTCATAGACCGTCTTTCCGTCGCAGAGCCTTCTGTCCTGAAGCTCTCCCGAGGAGGGATTGGAGGTCTTTACCAGTGCAAATATCATGCCGCCCGTGGCAGTGGCGGGAGATATACCGTCAGTCCCAAGATAGCCGTTTACCGTCAGTGCATCCGCACCGAAGGCAGGGATGCTCTCGCCGAAAACATCCGTCTCACCAAGGTAGGCAGTCGCATATGCTGTCATGGTGGCACCGATGTCGTTCCTCTTGCCGTCCAATATGACGAACATCCCCTTTGACTTTGCGTAGGCTATGGTCTTTTCAAGAGCCTTTACTCCCGCAGAACCGTACATCTCATAGTAAGCTGCCTGGGGCTTTATGGCGGGGACAATGTCGCAAAGCTCGTCTATAAGCTCCCTGTTGAACCTGTAAATGGCCTTTCCCGCTGCTTTAAGGGTATTGCCGTACTTTTCGGTGCAGGCTCTCTTGATGTACTCCGGTATGTATTCCAGTCTCGGATCCAGTCCCGCAACGGTGGGGTTCTGCTTTTCTATTATCCTTGATATGAGCCTGTCCGCAGCAGACCTGCTCTCTCCCTTGAATTCCTCTGCCATATAGATCCTTCTCCCTTCGGTTATGGTCATCATTACCTTGCCCTTTAAAAGCCGCCCCTTGAATATGGAATTTTTGGAGCGTGAATGCAGCCTTTCGGGCTCCACATACCATTCAAGCTCGGTATCCGCTATGATAAACTCCGCCTTTGCTCCTTTTTCCAGCCGGACGGGCGGTATGCCGGCGATCTCTCTCGGTCTTTTGGACATGAGCCTTACTATGTCCTGCATTTTCAGAAGTCCCGTGTGGTAGAAGCAGGTGAGCGTGGCCGCAAAGGAAGTCTCCAGTCCCACCACTCCGTTGGGAGCCTTTTCAAAGACCGCCTTCTCCTCCTTGGTATGGGGAGCATGGTCGGTCACTATGCAGTCAACAGTGCCGTCCAGCACAGCATCAATGACCGCACGACGATCCTTTTCCGTTCTCAGGGGCGGGTTCATGCGGTAATCCGCATCCCTTGAAAGCAGCAGCGAATCATTGCACATAAAGTAGTGTGGTGCAGTCTCACAGGTCACATCCACGCCCCTCTTCTTGGCATCACGCACTATGTCAAGGCTGCCTGCGGTGGATATGTGGCAGATATGTATGTGTGCTCCCAGCGAATCCGCAAGAGCCACCTCTCTCGCCACTATACTGTCCTCGGAGGCACGGTCTATACCCTTTACACCCAGCTTTTCGGAGACCTCGCCCTTGTTCATTATGCCCCCGTTCACTATGTCCAGATCTTCACAGTGGGAGGCTATGAATATATCGTTCTTCTTTGCCTCCTCCATGGCGTGCCTCATGACCTCCGCATTTGATACGGGGTGGCCGTCATCGCTTATCATGGTGACTCCCGCCTCGTGATATGCCTTGTAGTCACAGAGCTCCCTGCCCTCCATATTCATGGTGACAGCGCCTATGGGATAGACCTTTATCCCCGTACCCTCCGCTTTTTTGCGCATATACCCGATTATGTCCGTATTGTCGCATACCGGAGCAGTGTTCGGCATACAGCAGACAGCCGTAACGCCGCCGGCAGCCGCAGCCGCACATCCTGTGATGATATCCTCCTTATGGGTCTGCCCCGGATCTCTGAAATGAACGTGTATGTCGCAGAGCCCCGGGAGAGCTGTCATTCCCTCACAGTCTATGACTGTGTCCGCAGCCGTTTCGGAGATATCGCCTATGTCCTCTATGATGTCTCCGTTTACCAGTATGTCCCCTTTTATATGTTCCTTGTCCGTGTAGATGTCAAGATCCTTGTACAGAGTTTTTCGCATTTTCTGCTCCTTTCACGCTCTGAGTATTTCCACGCAGTCCGACGCATCCTTTTCACCAAGGCGGACATTTATCTTCTCTTCCCTTGATGTAGGCACGTTTTTCCCTATATAATCCGGTCTTATGGGGAGCTCCCTGTGACCTCTGTCTATGAGCACCGCCAGCTGTACTGAGCCCGGACGCCCCCGCCTTATGACAGCATCCATGGCTGCTCTGGCGCTTCTTCCGGTGTAAAGCACATCATCCACCAGTACGATGTTTTTCCCGGTCACGTCAAAATCCAGCCTTGTGCGGTCGGGGCCCGTCTGCTTTCTGTCGTCCCTGAAGGGTGTTATGTCAAGTATGCCCACAGGCACCTCCACTCCCTCGTTTTCCCGTATCCTCTCCGCTATGCGCTGTGCCAGCAGCACGCCGCCTGAAAGTATGCCCACAAGACAGACGGAGGACACTCCCTTGTTTCTCTCTATGATCTCGTAGGATATACGGGTGACAGCTCTGTTTACAGCCTTTTCATCCAGTATTACCGTTCTTTTTTCCATTTTGCCCTCACAAAAAAATACCTGCCGCCCACGGGGCAGACAGGTACAGATATGCCAGACTCACGACACATTACCTTGCCGACCTCACGGGATCGATTTAAAGTGTGAAGCGATAAACCATTGTTATTATGTTTTACAGACACACGGAGCAAAGTCCCGCTTTGTCCCGCAATCACATCATTTATTATACTATATGTTTTTTTTTATGTCAAGTGTCGGATCATGAAAAATTTTCATGGACTGTGCTCTCCGTTTTGTGTATATAACTGTTTCTTGCAAAAAGGAAGAAAACAGTATTCACAAAAAGCGCCAAAAACCATGATATCGGGTATGACCAGTATATGGTGTCCGCCCTGTGGTACTCCGGCATCATAAATACCGTTGCTATCCACAGCATCCTGAAGCCGCAGACACAGACAAAGGAAACTATCATGGGGGTGATGGAATGTCCCGTTCCCCTGAGAGCCCCCACCATAACATCCATGGAGCCGCACAGGAAATAGGTCTTCATGATGATATCCATCCTGACCTTTCCCGCTGCTATTACATCTGGGTTGTCGGAGTATACGGAAATGAGCTCTTCCGAAAAGCGCAGGCAGAAAAGCCCCAGGGCGATGCCCGTCACAAGCACGCACCCGAAGGCATAGAGCACCACCTTGTCGATACGCCTGTACTTTCCCGCTCCGTAGTTCTGCCCCACAAAGCTGATGCAGGACTGGTAGAAGGAATTCATGGACACATAGACAAAGCCCTCTATATTGAGCGCTGCGGAGTTTCCTGCCACCACCAGGTTCCCGAAGCTGTTGACGGAGGACTGTATCACCACATTTGAAAGTGAGAACAGGCAGCCCTGCAGCCCTGCGGGTATACCCAGCTTCAGGATCATGATGAGCTTTGTCTTCTCCATTTTAAGGGATCTGAGGTCCAGCTTTATCATCCCCTCCTCCTTTACAAGGCAGCGGACGATGAGAGCGGCGGAAACAGTCTGGGAAATGATGGTAGCCAGTGCCACGCCTGCCACATCCATTTTGAAAAGGATGACAAAGACAAGGTTCAGTATCACATTTATGACCCCTGCCGTCAGCAGGTAGAAAAGGGGTCTTTTCGTATCTCCCGCCGCTCTGAGGATAGCGGCGCCGAAGTTGTAGATCATGTTGGAGGTCATCCCGAGAAAGTATATGCGCAGGTATGCCGCCGCAAGAGGCAGCACCTCTTCGGGAGTTGCCATGAGCCTTAATGCCGTCTCGGAAAGGAAAAAGCCCACAACGGTCATGATGAGCCCGCAGACTATGCTCAGTGCCATGGAGGTGTGCACCGTAAGGCTCACCTCTTTTTTCTGCTTTGCGCCTATGAACCGGGCAGCCGCTATGTTTGCACCTATGGAAAGCCCTATGAAAAGGTTCACCAGCAGGTTCACAAGTGAGCCGGTGGAGCCCACCGCCGCAAGGGAATTTTCACCCGCAAAGCGCCCCACCACCACTATATCCGCTGCGTTGAAAAGGAGCTGCAATACGCCCGATGCCATAAGAGGCAGGGAAAAGGCTATCATTTTTGTGAGTATGGGTCCCTCACACATATCTATACGGTTTTTCTTCTGTTCTCCCATCTGGTCACCCCTCTGCTACAAAGTTATAGGATTATTCTATACTTTTTGAGAGTTTCCGTCAATCGTCAGAATAGACAAAGAAATGAAGGAAGAAAACGGATATATGACCACAAGCCGCAGGGTCCTCCGGTGCCGGGTGCGCTGTTTTCGTTCGTCAGGGATACGCTCACCTCTGATCGAAAAGGAAGCCGGCACCTGCCGCTCGTTTGCCGAAGGCAGGCTGTAACGCAAAAAGCCCGTTCCCAAAGGACTTTCCGGGAACGGGTCAACATACACTGCGCCAACTCTATCATTATATCACAAATTCAGAAAAAATGTCAATAGTAAAAATCCCTAAAAATCATGCACAAAGTATGTGAGTTATTTTTAGGGAAATCTATTGACATTGAACAAAAGATATGGTAGTATAATATCAACGACAGGGAAGTCCGAAAGGAAACAGCTCGAGGGAGCATTCCAAGGAGGTACCGGTCGAATATGCGAAAGGTTTGGAGGCGAGTCCCATGGCAACAGTGACACAGCTTAAAAGAGAGTTCCGCAGCGGCTCGGCTCTCGGCGAGATTTAGGGAAGTTTAAAGGTAGTTGCGGCGAAGTTGCCGCCCACTTCCGGAGTTAAAAGATCTTGCTTTTGAACCGATAAGCTTGAGCCGCAGGAGTTGCAGCATGAGGACATCCTCTGTTAGGTGCATCTCGGGCGGTATTTTTGTACCCCCGAACAAGAACACGAGGTGCGGAGTTGGCGGATGTCTCAGTCTTTCCCGACGGTTCTCTCTTTATCAAAGCTGTAACGGAAAAACGACGGAGGTTTTTCCAAGGAAGCCTACCATCCTGTGGGGTGGTATTAGACACACTCGTAACAGAGGTGATCATTATGAAAGGTTTCAGGTTTGCATCCGCTTTCATCTGATTAAAAGGGAGTGAGTCCAACAGGCTACTTAGTACGGCTGTAACTTTTCGTACAGCAGAGGTTTGAAGACTTTAAGTTAGGAGTGAGTCCAAAAAGCAGTTCACAGAGCGGGCGCATGGTCCGCAGGATAGCTTTATGAATGGAAGGAGCACTTCTGGTATGCAGACACGAGGTTTTCACGATCTGAATCACAGGTGACGCCGGGTCTTCGGATGGTCTTTCGGGGGCTGCGGAAAAAACAGACAGACAATACACGGTGAGAGGTACAGTCCAATGGACAGTTAAAGATCATTACGAGTTTCCTATCCATAAATATGTTGAAGGAGATACTCCGATGTACAGTTTATAGTTTCTCTCGACTCGTTTTACAGATCCCGGATGTTAAGGAGTTAGTCCCATGGACAGTTAGGTTTTTTACAAAGATCGACTCTGAGTAAAGGAGATAATTCCAATGTGCTGAGCAAGGCTTTTCGGCAACACTTTAGGATTTGTTTGGCTTGTATAAGGAGAAGTCCCATGGACAGTTGAAATTGCGTATCGGCTGCAAATTCATGAAAAGGAGAAGGATCCCGATGGCATGATCACTTTTATCCGGTGATATTTAAAATGTCAGGAGATAGTCCAATGGAAAGTTAGTTACCATAAATTTACCGCATGATGAATGCTTTAAATAGAATTCTCAGTATTCCTGAAAGGAAGCGTTTAAAGGAACTATTTTGAAGTTTATTCGGGCACTATAGATGAGAGGGAGTGATTCCACCTGAAAGGTCAGTCGGGCTCGTATGACGAGCAGGAAGAATAAACACCGCCTTGGTACGAGGGTACAAGGCGGTGTTTTGTTGTCTGTGAGGAAAACTTCCCCGTTCCCGCCCTCGTCCCCTCGGGCAGCTCATATCAGGTAATAAAGATAAAGCTAAAGATACATTCGTACACCGTCAGGGGCGTAACTATCCCTGCAGGATTCGGACCTGCTTATACTGCCCGAGTATAGCCAATAGACAATGAATTTCTTCATACAGCCCTCAGAGCCGCTGCCGCTCCGATATGCACCCTGCTTTCGGGGACTACCTGCCGATCATTTACCGATCAGCTCTGTTTTCCAGTTGCTCTCCTGCAAAGTATTGTCAAGGAGCCGCAGCTCCTTTGCTATGCTGTCGGCAGTCCTTTGCAGCTCGGATGCCTTTATGACGGGAAGTATCTTTATCTCCGTCCCTCTCGACCTTGAAACGCTCTGTCCTGCCACATGGACCATATCACGGTAGGCAGAGAGCCTGAGAGCCAGCATATCCTTCCTTGCGATCATCTCCGTAAGGCTGCTCCCATTTACTTCCGTAACACAGTTTGTGTGGTTTATGGCAGCAGTAAGGCAGGAAAGCCTGTCCGCTGCACCATCCAGCTCCTTTATAAGCTGATCCGGATCCTCCGGGGGTTCCTCACCCTCCTGTGTCAGAAGGCTCTGGGAGATCCTCCTCCTCAGCTCCTCTATCTTCCTGTTGAGATCCGCTCTTTCCTGCAAAGCCTCAGCAAGCTTCATTTCCTTCACCTCCAAGTATCTCCAGTACCCTCTTTATATCTGCGTTTATGCACACGGACTTGTCCTCTATCTCACGGGGCACCGCAGCCTGCCCCATATTCACGCAGGCATAGGTCATATTGGGGAATTCGTCCGCCATTCTCCAGAAGGGGTATTTTATGATGCCCGGCGTGTTCATCCCCACACCCAGTTCCAGCAGCAGCGTCCTTTTCAGCACATGAGAGCTTACAAAGCCGTTGTATCTGCCAAGGGCATCATGCCAGCCCTCATCTTCAACGAATCTCTCATCGGAGCGCAGGTTCATCACCATAGGCCTTCCGCACACAGGGCATTTGGGCAGGAGCTCCGACGGCACCTTCATATCCCTTTGCTCCCTATACATCCGACCAATGACCTCTTCATTGTCGTAGGTCCTGCTGTGACAGGGCTCGGAGCACTGAAAAAGGCCGTAATCCCCCTGTGTGTAGAAAACACGCTTTTTGTCAAATCCCGTCTTCTGAAAAAGGTGATCCACATTGGTGGTGATAACAAAATAGTCCTTGTCCTTTACAAGGTCGAGAAGCATTTTGTAAGTGCCGTTATCCTCATCCCTGTAACGGTTGATGTAAACAAGGCGGGAGAAAAAAGCCCACCTTTCTTCCTCTGTGGGGAAATCGCAGAATCCGCCGCTGTACATATCGGAGATACCGTACTTTTCTTCAAAATCGGAAAATTCCTTTTTGAAGCGCTCCCCCGAATAAAGAAAGCCCGCAGAGGCGGAAAGCCCCGCCCCTGCGCCTATAAGCACGCTGTCACACACCGAAAGTTCGTTTTTCAGAGCCATGCAGCCCAGATAAAGTTCATCTTCAGTCATTATCATAAAACACCTTATGTTTCTTTTCACAATGGGCATAAGTGCTCATAACAAGCCCTATGCCGATATAAAACGCCAAAGCGGATGTACCTCCCTGAGAAAGGAAAGGCAGCGGAACGCCTACTACCGGGAATTTTCCCACTACCATCCCCACATTGAGCATACAATGGATGATGACCATGGCAAACACACCGATGCAGATGTATTTTCCGAGGGGATCCCTTGCGATCCTTGAATCCGCAAGTATCTTTAAGCAGATGAAAAGGAAAACGAGCAGCACCACTGCACAGCCTATGAAGCCGAAGCACTGACCCACATAGGAAAAAATAAAGTCGTTCGCCACTTCCGGCACCTTTACATATTCCGCTCCGTAGAGCCCCTTGCCCGTAAGCTGCCCCGAACCCAGCGCCAGCTTGCTCACTCTCTGGTGATAGCCTATGCCCAGAGGATCCAGTTCATCGTTGAAAAGCACCAGAAAGCGCATTTTCTGAAAGTCCTTCATCACATGGTTCCACACCAGATAACCCACCACCGGCAGGGCTATGAGGCAGGGTATGATATAAAGCCAGGACAGACCCGCTCCGAACATCATTATGGCGGCGATAAGCGCAAAGACCAGCAGTGTGCCGTCATCCCCCTGCAGGAAAACTATGCCCATCGGCACAGCAGCATGGAGGAGCAGCAGCAGGAGACTGCCTATCTTGTTGATGTTTTCCCCCACATGGGAAAGGTGCATGGCAAAGGTGGTTATAAAGGCGATCTTCAGCAGTTCCGAGGGCTGGATGGTAGTGAATTTCAGATCCAGCCACGCCTTATCCCCTGCCACCTCTATGCCAAGGCTCGTAAAGACCAGCAGGGACAGCCCTATGGCAAAAGGGGCGTACACCACAGACAGCTTAACCACGGAGGAATAGTCTATGGCGCAGATAATGAACGCCCCCACCCAGGATGCAGCCGTTATGATCGCCTGTGTCTTGTACATGCCGGAGTCTATGGCGATGGTAGCCGCATCGTTTGCCACTGCAGAGCGCAGCAGCACCACGCTGAACACCGACAGCAGCGCAGGCATAAGGAAAAGCGCCTTATCTACCCTTTTCCAGCAATTTCTTACAGTCTCAAAGAATTTCAAACGGCATTCCCCGCAGAAAGGTTTTTCTCTATCTTTGCGATAAGCTCCTCTATCTCGGTCTGTCTGAGCTTTAAGGAGACCATATTGGCAATGAGCCTTGCGGAAATGGGGCAGATGTATTCAAAGACTTCAAGTCCGTTTTCCTTCAGGGTGGTGCCTGTCTCCACTATGTCCACAATGGCATGGGACAGTCCCAGAAGAGGCGCCAGTTCAACACTTCCCTCGATCTTGACTATCTCCACATCCATATTCTTCTTTTCAAAGAAATTCCGGGTGACGGTGGGGTACTTTGTGGCAATGGTGCGCACATGGGTGCCGCTGTAAAAGTCGTCCCCCTTTTTTCCCGCCAGAGCGAAGCGGCATCTGCCGAAGCCCAGGTCACAGAGCTCAAAGAATTTGCCGTTCATTTCTACGATGGTGTCCTTGCCTACGACGCCCAGGTCGCAGACACCGTTTTCCACATAGGTTATAACATCCGCAGCCTTTGCAAGCACTACCTCAATGGTGTCCCCCACGGGAAGGATGAGCCTCCTGCCCTTTTCACGCACCTGTGTGCAGTCATAGCCCATTTTTTCAAGGAGCCCCACCGTGTCCTTTTCGAGGCGTCCCTTTGTAAGAGCTATGCGAAGCGGTCTCTGTTCCTTCATTACTGCACCTCCCCGGGCAATGTATATAACTTCATGCCGTGTTCAGCGGCGTATCTTACTGCGCTTTCCTTATCATCGCAAACAGCGGTCTCAACGGTCCTTCCCTCTGCCGTGAGCTTTCCCGCAAGTGACAATGCCTCTGCCTCATAGCCATCTTCCCAGAATACAAGGGTATCAGCAGACCGAAGCACCGGCGGCTCCGTCTTCATTTCCGCTCTTGCGACGGAATCCGTATTCACCGCAAAGCCTACCGCAGGCACATCAAGGCCGAAATCTGCCAGAAGATTGTCATACCTTCCGCCCGAGAGCACAGCCTCGCCGAAGCCCTCCACATAGCCCTTCATCACGATGCCTGTGTAGTAATCCATACGGTTCACAAGCCCCAGGTCTATGGTGATGCTGCCCTTCTCCATCATTCCTGACAGCACCCCGTAGGTCTTTTTCAGATCTTCAAGGGCGGCAAGGGCTGCACTGTTGCCCTTTGCTATGGCTGCTGCCTTGTCAAATACCTCTGTCCCGCCGAAAAGTCTGGGAAGGTGCTTCAGCGCATCTCTGTCCGCACTCTGGGGAAATTCCGAAAGAAGATCGTCCAGTGCGGGGTAATTCTTGTATTCTATGAGGGAACGTATCTCCTCCACAGTGTCACTGTCAAATTCGGACAAAAACGCTTTGAAAAAGCCGATGTGACCCAGCTCCAGCCTTGATCCTCCTGTTCTGAAGGAGCGGAGGCTGTCAAGAGCCAGAGACAGCACCTCAAGCTCTGCACGCCTTGTGCCCGCACCTATCAGCTCTATGCCTGTCTGGCGTATCTCGTCACGGCGCCCTCTCATACCGGGGCGGTTCCTGAAAACGCTCTGAGAATAGCAGAGGCGTATAGGCAGCGCACGGTCTTTAAGACGGGTGGCCGTCATCCTTGCGATCGGCATGGTAGTATCGGGGCGCACCACCATAAGGCGTGACCTGTTGTCTACCAGCTTGTACATACTCTCCTGCGGAAAATACCTTGACTTGGAGTCAAATACATCGTAAAACTCAAGTCCCGGAGTAGTGACCTCGGAGTATCCCCTGTCGGAAAACATTTTCAGCAACCTTCCCTCCACGGACTTCACTGCCGCACATTCCTCGAAAAGCAGGTCTCTTGTTCCCTCCGGAGTTATTAGATCAAATCTGTTCATAGCTCTCCCTTTATTTAAGCAAAGTTATCCCGTATCCGATAACACAAGCCGCAGATCTCTCTGCGGCTCTGTGGCAACCAAGCCGATAAGCCGGGTTTTGTCGTGTGCGGTCATCTATCTGAGTGAAACGTTGCCGTAACACTTTAGCCGCCATTACAGCAAGACTGTCGAGCAAACATCATCTTGACTGTACCAATAGGCGTTGCATCGGACAGGGTTTACACGGCAGCACGGTCTCCCGTGCCCCGGTGAGCTCTTGCCTCGCCTTTTCACCCTTACCCTTGCGGGCGGTAATTTTCTGTTGCACTTTCCCTAAGGTCGCCCTCGGCTGCCGTTAGCAGCTGCCCTGCTCTGTGATGCCCGGACTTTCCTAACGCATGAGCGTTCAGACCGCATAGCTTGCTTGCCATACCATTATATCATCATTTTACGGGGCTGTCAAGTAAAAAGGAAGGCATTTTTCGTGAATGTATATGACCGCAGTCCGTGTCCCCCTCTGCGGGATATGTGCGGGCACGCCACCTGATACGCAAAAATCCCCGGAGCATCGACGCTCCGGGGAATTAATCCTTTATCAGAAGCCCAGTATCTTCGCAAAGTCGGCGGAGATCACCTTTTCCTGTTCCTTTGCCGCATCCTGGGTCTCGCCCTTGGTGGTGTAGTAGCACTTTATCTTCGGCTCTGTGCCGGAAGGACGGATTATTACCCCTGCACCTTTTTCAAGAGTGGATGCCAGAACATCGGACTTGGGAAGAGTGAGCATGGTCTTGGCGCCGCTTTCGGTGTCAAGAGCAACAGAGGTGGAATAATCCTCTATCTTCTTTACTTTCAGACCGCCTATCTCCTTGGGAGCGTCTGCACGCAGACCCGCCATTATCTCCTTCATGCGCTCCATGCCGCTGGCGCCCTCGCAGGTAAAGGAGGACTGGGTGTGGACGTATGCACCGTACTTGGCATACATATTTGCCCTTGCCTGAAGGAGGGAGATGCCCTTTGTACGGTAGAAGGCTGCCATCTCGCAGATGAGCATGGAAGCCACAACAGCATCCTTGTCTCTTACATAAGTGCCGGCAAGGTAGCCGTAGCTCTCTTCAAAGCCGAATACATAGCGGTTCTCCTCGCCCTTGTTCTCCAAAAAGCCTATCTGCTCGCCTATGAACTTGAAGCCCGTGAGCACATTTATCATCTCAACACCGTATTCCTCGGCTATCTTTGCAGCGATCTCGGTGGTAACGATGGTCTTTACGGCAATGGGGTTTTCGGGCATGGTGCCTGTCTTTATGCGCTCGGAGCAGATGTATTCAAGGAGAAGAGCACCTGTCTCATTACCTGAGAAGAGAACATAGCCGTTATCGGAAGGAACAGCTATACCCACTCTGTCGCAGTCGGGGTCGGTAGCAAGGAGCAGGTCGGGCTTTTCGGTCTCACAGAGCTTGAGACCCAGCGCCAGCGCCTCCTTGATCTCGGGGTTGGGGAAAGGACAGGTCTTGAAGGTGCCGTCGGGGTACTCCTGCTCGGGGACTACGACTACCTTCTCCACGCCTATCTTGTCAAGGATAGCACGCACAGGCTTGTTTCCCGTGCCGTTGAGGGGAGTGTAGACTACCTTCAGACCGCTGGACTTAACAAGGTCGGTGTGTATGCCCTGCTTCAGCACTTCATTCAGATAAGCATCTATAACATCCTGGGAAATGATGTTTATCATTCCGGAGGCAAGGGCTTCATCGTAATTTGCCACCTTTGCGCCGCCGAACATATCAAGGGCGTTGATATTTCTCAGCACCATTTCGGCAGCATCAAGAGTGAGCTGGCACCCATCAGGACCGTATACCTTGTAGCCGTTGTACTTGGCGGGGTTATGGGAAGCGGTGACCATGATACCTGCTGCGCACTTGTGGGCACGCACCGCATAGGAAAGCATGGGTGTGGGCATAAGCTCGGGATAGATATATACCTTTATCCCGTTGGCTGCAAGAACGCTTGCAGCCTGCTTTGCAAACACATCGGACTTGATGCGGCTGTCATAGCTGATAGCTACGGAAGGGTCGGTAAATGCCTTGTTCACATAATCCGAAAGCCCCTGTGTGGCACGTCTTACGGTGTAGATATTCATTCTGTAGGTACCTGCGCCTATAACACCTCTGAGGCCGCCGGTGCCAAACTCCAGATCCCTGTAGAATCTGTCCTGTATAGCAGCGTCATCACCCTTTACGGATTCAAGCTCCGTCTTGAGGTCGGGATCGTCTATCGCCTTTTCACACCAGAGCTCATATAATTCTTTCTCGTTCATAGTTACCACCCTTAATAATCATACATTAGCAGACCGAAATCACAGCTTTTTCATAATGGTGAGGATGTTTTTTCCGTCCTCATAGCGATAGGTCATGCCATCCATTGACTTTTTTACCATATAGATGCCGAGACCGCCGATCTGCCTTTTCTCCGCCGACAGGGTAACGTCCGGATCCGGCTTTGCAAGCGGATCATAGGGCACACCGCCGTCGATGAAGGTTATCAGAGCCTCGTTTTTTTCCCTGTCCGCCTCAAAGCGGATACAGGCATCGCCTTCACCCGGCGCATAGGCATAGCTTGCTATGTTTACGAAGATCTCCTCCACAGCAACATCTATCTGGACCTGCACCTTCATAGAGCAGTCCGTTTCATCGAGCTGCCGATTCACAAAATCTATGACCTCGTCCAGGTTATCTACCCTTGCGGGCACATTCAGCTCAGCCATCGGACACACCCTACCTTTCCCATCTGCCGTCACGGAAAGCCCGTCCCTGCGGGGCGCAAAGCAGCAGCCGCCGTTCTTGCGTGAACGGCTGCCTTTTTTGCAGAACGAAGATGAGTGCAAAAATGCGTTTCTTATTCAAAAAGCGTTCCTGCGGGCAGCCGCCCGCAGTTATTATTCAATGGTGAGCAGATCCACAAAGCCTGTAACGTCAAAGATCTCCATGATGGAATCATTTGCGTTCCTGATTATCATCTTGCCCTGCTTGTTCATCACCTTCTGGGTGGAGAGCAGAACTCTGAGACCTGCGGATGAGATATAGTCAAGACCTGCGAAATCGAAAACAAGAACGGTCACGCCGTCAAGGGAGGTCTTGAGTTCTGCCTCAAGAGTAGGCGCTGTAACGGTGTCGAGCCTTCCGGATACCTCTACTGTGAGTTCTTCGCCGTTTGCTATCTTCTTTATGTCCATTCTGAATACCTCCGTATCGGGGATCCCGCATGGCAGGACCTGCTGCCGGATATGTCAGGACCCTCTGACAATTTTTACTGAATTATACTACTTCATTTTATACCAAATCTCCAAAAAAGTCAATACTTTTCCAAAAATTTAAAATAACAGGGAGCCGTCTCCGCAAAACTTTGCATTATACACTATCCATGATAGATTTAATGGTAATAATAGCTAAACTTTACTTTTATTATTTGTGTGATATATTCATTTGAATAAAAACTATTGATATTTTGGGATTTTTGTGGTAGAATTGTAAACAGTAATGTCCTTATTAAAAGGGAATGTTAGGAGCATCTTATACACACGGATAAGGAGTCATTCATATGAAATTGTCACCCATCATAGAAACAAACCATGAACGCTGCGACGGATGCAGAAAGTGTGTGAGCGTATGTCCTTCTCCGCTCGCAAACTTTGTACGGACCCTTGACGACGGCAGACAGGTCATAGAGATAGACAACAACAAGTGCATCGCCTGCGGTGCCTGTGTTGCAGCCTGCGACCACGGCGGAAGAGATTATAACGACGACACGGAAAAGTTTTTCAGAGACCTGGGTGACCGCAAGATCATCATCATTGCTCATCCTGCGGTAAAAGCCGCCTTCGGGACAAAGTGGCAGGCACTTCTCAGGTGGTTCCAGCAAAACGGAGCAGACGGGATCTACGACGGCGCATTCGGTGCCGATATAGCTTCATGGATGTACTGCAAGAACATAGAGAACGGCACCTCCAAAAATGTCATCTCCAACCACTGCCCCGCAGCAGTGCGCTATATGGAGGTATATCATCCTGATGCCATGGACAGTGTGGCGCCCATACACAGCCCCATGTCCTGTGAAGCCGTATATGTAAGGGATTTCATCAAGAAAAGCTATGCAGTAGCCGTTCTCTCTCCCTGCCCCGCCATGTCCCTTGAATTTGCGGAGACCTCCCATGTAGAGTACAATGTCACCTACAAAAGGCTCAGAGAGTATTTCCGCCGCAAGAGGATAGAGTTCAAGGATATCAGCAACGGCAGTATGCTCTACGATTTTGACGATATGTCCCAGGGTCAGCTTGGCGGTCTCTACGCCTACCCCGGCGGTATGCGTGAGAGCATTGCCGTGAACGAGCCCTCCGCCATCATCGCCAGCAGCGACGGCAAGGGCTGCTATAAGGATATGGATGAGTTCGTCAACGAGAACCTTCCCGAGGATAAGATACGCCCGGATGTGCTGGAGGTCCTGACCTGTGCAGGCGGATGCGGCTTCGGCATAGGTGCCTTTGACGACGACGATGCCACAGCTCTTGACATCAAGACCATGCGCAGGCGTGTGGAGATAGATGCCCGCAGCAGGAGAAAGACCAACCTCACCGGCACGGACAGGAATTTCAAGCTCTTTGACGACAGGATAAACCCCAGAAGCGTTGTCAGAAAGTATATAGATCTTCCCGACAAGCCCACCTTTGACGATATATCAAGAAGAAAAGCCGCTCTGGAGGAATTCTTTACGGCAAAGGAGCAGGCGGAAGCACCCGCTGCCGCTCCCGTTACCGAGCCCGTTCCCGCACCTGCTCCCGAGCCTCAGCCCGCAGACAACGAGCTCATCTCCAGGGTGGCTCAGTCTGCCGTAGGAGTGAAGAAGCTCACCGACAAGGTTGCCGATGATGTGCGCTCTCTCAGGGATACACTTAACAATCTGGGCAGCACCAATACCCAGGCCATTTCCATGTCCGAGAAGATAGAGGATATACTCTCCAAGGTGATAGCCCTTTGCAGGGCAAACGACAGCCTTGACGAAGAAAGCCTTCCCCAGCTTGTCATGATACTTGACAAGCTCCAGAATGCCGTTTCCACACTCAAGGGGAACCTGACCGACAACAGGAGCACGGGAGCAGTGGTGGAGGATTCCGCCTCAAAGACTGCCGACATAGCAGACGTGCTCCAGCAGGCAGTAAACGGTCTCATACTTGCTGTCGCAGACAGATAAAGGAGAAGGAGCATGGCACTTGTATCCGTAAAGGATGATATCCTTCCACTCATAGAAAAGGAACTGCCGCCCCTGGAATGTGTAAAGCTGCGCTTCACTGCGCAAAAATGCAGTCTGTGGCAGTCAAAGGCAGGGGGTACTCCCTATTATCCCAAGGGCATGGGATGGCCCGAGGGCAGCGGGGAGACCGAAAGCGGAAGGACACTCAGGTTCCTCGCCCAGCTCAACTTCGGGGAACTGCCCCATATAGACGGTTTCCCCCGCAAAGGGATACTGCAGTTCTTCATCTGCCCCGACGGAGACTACGGTCTGCCGCATATGGGTTCTTTAGAGGGCAGATACAAGGTCGTCTACCATGAAAACATCATCACAGACCCGGCACTTCTGTATTCGGAGAAGGATATCCCGGAAACGGATGAAGAGTACGACGAATTTCCCGTCCGTGGAGAATATCTTATCACAGGCGAAAAAGGCATCAGCCGTGCCACCGCAGACGATTACCGATTTGAACGGATAGTTCTCCGTGTCATAGAGGAAAGGACAGGTGTCAGAGCCGATTCCCTGTTTCACCTTTACAGAAAGGAATTCAAAGGCACTCTTGAAAAGTGCTTCGGTGCCGAAGAACTGCCGGAAGAGCTGTGGGAAATAAACAGCAGCGGCGAGGATGACAACTTCTCTCAGACAGGCGGCTATCCGAGGTTTGAACAGCAGGATCCCAGAGCCTCCAAGGATTTTCTGAAGGATCACAACATCATCCTTTTCCAGTCGGACTGTGTGTACGATCCGGAAAACGATGTCTGCATCGAATGGGGCGACGGCGGCACAGCCAATTTCTTCATCACCCCGGAGGATCTTAAAAGACTTGACTTCTCCAAAGTCCTCTTTAACTGGGACTGCGGCTGATCCTATACTGCAGTCACCGACTGCCTAAAGAAGGTGTATATTTTTGACAGGTAAAGGCTGGAGAGCATTCAAACTCGTTTCCATGCTGCTTGTTCTGGCAGCACTTGTGTGTGCGTTCTTCCTTTCCATGTACAATGACTTTTTGTTCTGGATAATGCTTGCCATTATTTCCGCACTGGTGATAGTCTACCTCATACTATTTTCAAAGTCGAGAGACAATCTTTTCAGATTCGTGTCGGAAATGGAGGAGCAGTTCAACCTCACCGAAAAGGACTCTCTGTACAAGTTCCCCGCTCCCGCCCTTATAATTGACAGCAACGGCGTCATAATCTGGTTCAACCTTGCTTTCAGCGAAAGGATCAAGGGCGGCGAGATCTACGGCACCAACCTGAAGTCTATCGTGGATGTGGATCTGACGAGGCTGACGGAAAACAAGGAAGTGACCGTGGAATTTGAATCGGGGGATTTCAGAGTTCGTGCCCTCACCACCGACAAGGAATACGAGGGCGGCTCTTCGGAGCTTACTCTCCTCTGCTTTGAGGACATGACAGAGCTTATCCGCACAAGAAAGCAGTTCCTTGACGACCGCACAAGGGTGATGATCGTCCTTATAGACAACCTTGATGAAATGATCTCCAACAGCAAGGACTCCGACAAGGGTCACATCACCATGCAGATCGACCGCCTTATAGAGGAATTTGTGGACGAGCACAGCGGCATCATACGAAAAATGTCCACCGACCGGTATTTCTGCCTTATCAGCGATGCAGAGCTGGCAAAGCTCATATCCGACGGATTCAAATCCATTATGGAAAAGGCTCACAGGATAATGGTGGGAGAACACACTCCCGTGACACTGTCGATAGGTGTGGGAAAGGGCTCAGGCACACTGAAGGAATGTGAGGTACTGGCAAAGCAGGCACTGGAAATGACCCAGGGACGCGGAGGCGACCAGGTGGCAATAAAGGACGACAAGGAATTCACCTTCTTCGGCGGCAATTCCCAGACACAGGGCAAGAACACCAAAGTAAAGGTGCGTATCTTTGCATCCGGGCTCCTGAGCCTTCTTTCGGGAGCCGAGCACGCCGTTATCATGGGTCACTCCTGGGGCGACCTTGATGCCGTAGGCTCCGCTGCGGGTCTTGCGGGAGCGCTCCGCCTTGCGGGTGTAAATGCCTATGTGTATTCAAACATCTCCGCCACCCTTGCCATGCCTATCATTGACAGGCTGAAAAACAACCTTGACGAGGGAGAGGATCTCTTTGTGGACGAGGAGACCGCCGTTTCCATGGTAAAGGACACAGGCGTTCTCATAGTGGTGGATACCAACAACAAGGAGCTCCTTGACTCAAAGGCGGTATATGAGGCAGCTCACAGAGTGGTGTACATAGATCACCACAGGCAGGTAGTCACCTGCATAGACAATGCCGTTCTTTCCCTTCATGAACCCTACGCCTCATCTGCGGCGGAAATGGTGACAGAGGTCATACAGTATCTTGATATCCCCGGAAGCATATCAAGCTACTATGCCGATGCCCTTCTTTCCGGCATAATGCTGGATACGAAAAATTTCATCGTCAAAACAGGCGTGCGCACCTTTGAAGCCGCCGCCTACCTGAAAAAGCTGGGAGCAGACACCATTGCGGTAAAGCTGCTTTTTGCAAGCTCCATTGAAACGGAGCTGATGCGCTCCAAATTCATTACGACCACCGAGATATACGACCGGTGTGCGGTGGCAGTCAGCAATGAGAACACCCCTGAGGTCAGGGTAGCAGCAGCACAGGCTGCGGATGAGATGCTGGGCATCATAGGAGTGGACGCCAGCTTCGTGGTATTTGCCACACCCGCAGGCAGCAACATTTCCGCCCGTTCCTTCGGCGCCCTCAATGTACAGCTCGTAATGGAAAAGCTGGGAGGCGGCGGTCACCAGACCATGGCAGCCGCACAGCTTGAAGTACCCCCAGATGAAGCAAAGGTAAAGCTCATAGAAGCCATTGGTGAGACTATGAAGGCACTTGAATAAAAGACACAATAAGGAGTTTTCACTTTGGAATACAGGATATTGGAGGAGGCAGTCGCCTCTGTCAGAAAAGTAACGGATTTCAGACCCGAAGTTGCGGTCATCCTGGGCAGCGGTCTCGGAGGCTATGCCAACAAGATATCATCCATGATACCCATTGATTATGATGAGATAGCCCATTTCCCCACAAGCACCGTTCCCGGACACGAAGGATATCTTATATTCGGACAGGTAGGCACCATAAAGGTGGTGCTCATGCAGGGCAGAGTACACTACTATGAGGGATACACTCCCGATCAGGTGGTCATGCCCATCAGGGTCATGAATATGCTTGGAGCAAAAAAGCTCATCATCACCAATGCTGCCGGCGGCATCAACTGGGGCTTTGTACCCGGAGATCTTATGCTCATAAGGGATCATATCTGCATGGTGCCCTCTCCTCTCATAGGGAAAAACATGGATGAACTCGGCCCCAGGTTCCCGGATATGTCGGATATATACTCCGCAAAGCTGAGAGACCTTGTAAAGCTGCAGGCACGCAAAAAGGACATCGACCTTAAAGAAGGGGTGTACATCCAGGTATCGGGTCCCCAGTACGAGACCCCCTCGGAGATCAGGATGTACAGATCATGGGGTGCGGATGCTGTCGGTATGTCCACCGCAGTTGAAGCCATAGCCGCAAGGCACATGGGGATGCGCACCATAGGTCTTTCCCTCATCACTAACCTTGCCTGCGGCATGACGACCAGAGAGCTCTCCCATGCGGAGGTAGAACAGACCGGACGTGAGTCCGCCGCTCGTTTTGAAACTCTCCTCACTGCCACCATAAAGGCAATAGGAGGATCCGAAAGGTAAAAGCCTATGAAAATTAAATGCGATTACTGCGGCAATATGGTGGATGAAAGGGAGGAGACCTGCCCTCAGTGCGGCGCTCCCCTTTCGGGCGTGACCCGCACCGCATCCTCGGAGCCGCAGACCATCGAACAGCTGCAGGAATGGTACGCACAGCGAAACCTTCCTCCCGAAAACATCACACGCTTTTTTATAGGCAAGGACATAAAAGAGCCCCGTGCCTTCGGTATCTACCGTGATGAAGACGGTGATGTGGTAGTCTACAAGAACAAGGCAGACGGCAGCAGAGCCGTCCGCTACAAAGGCTCCGATGAAGCCTATGCCGTAAATGAGATCTACCAGAAGCTGCGTGCGGAGATCAGCAACCAGAAAGCACACAATTCAACGAACCGCAGCGGCGGGAACGGCGGAAACGGCGGCAGCGGCGGCGGGGGCTGCTTTTCCCACATCTTTATCATTATAGTAGCCCTGTTCGTTATAGGCTGCATAGCTGTCTGCATACTGGACAAATCTCCCTCAAACGGATACTACAGATACAACAACAGGGATTATTACTACCAGAACAACACCTGGTACTATTACGATGACACCTATGATGACTGGTACCGCTCCGATGAATCCCTTTCCGACTACATAAACATCGACAACCAGGAAGATTACAGGATCAGCGGCAACAGCGGAAAGGATTTTGAGGATTCCAGCTGGTACGACGACAACGATTCCGGCTCCGACAGCTGGGACAACAGCTACGACTGGGACAGCGGTGATTCCTGGGACAGCGGCGGTATGGACTGGGATTCCGACTGGTGATCGGCTGTGCAGGCTGCCGCCCGTATATTTCTCTTTCCGGGAGCAGTCACACAGAGCACGGTAAACATTCTTTTGTAACCGGCCAAATACCTGTCCTGTGAGGCAGAGAAGCACAGCTTCTTTATTCTGAAACGGTCAAGATGATTACGACACACGAAAGGACAATATCATATGTATGACAAGGTTTTCTGCAAAGGCTACACTTGGGGCTTTGGCAGCAGAGAAGGCGAAATGCTGAGTGAAAATGCCCGCATATCCATGCAAAGGCTGGCAGATGACGGCTGCGACTGGATATGTATCACGGTGAATGCTTTCCAGGAGAGCTTTTCATCCCTGCGTGTCTTCTCAGCCTACGGCATCACCCAGACAGACGAGGAGATCATCCACGCCATAGACATGGCAAAGGGAATGGGCATGAAGGTATGCCTGAAGCCCATGGTGAACTGTCTTGACCACGCCTGGAGAGCGAGGATAGATTTTCCCACGGAATACTGTGAATACTGGGGGAAATGGTTTGAATCCTACACAAGGTTCATGCTCCACTACGCTAAGCTGGCACAGCGTAAAGGCTGTGAGATGCTCTGCACAGGCTGCGAAATGGCAGGCATGGACAAGCAGGCGGAGCACTGCCGCAGGATGATAGCCGAGGTGCGCAAGGTGTACGGCGGCTTTATCATGCACAACATAAACCACGGCGATGAGCTCCGCTTTGAATGGCTGGATGCTGTGGATATCATAGGCATCAGCGGATACTACCCCGTCAGCACCATTTCCGACCGTTCTGCGGACATGATGAGGAGCAAATGGGCGCAGGTGGTGCCCGTCCTTGAAAAGTGCAGTCAAAAGTACGGAAGACCAGTTATGTTTGCGGAGATAGGTGTGCGCAGCGAAAGCGGATGCACTGCCTATCCATGGGATTTCATGTACCGTCCCGAAAGGGAGAACGACGAGCAGGAGCAGGCTGATTTCTACCTTACCGCCATGGAATGTACCTGGGATCTGGACTACTTTGCAGGCTATTTCTGGTGGGACTGGAAATGCACACTTCCTCCCGCTGAGAAGATACACACCCAGAGAGATTTCATGATCTACGGCAAAAAGGCAGAAGAGGTCATGACAGAATGGTATAAAAAGTAAAGAACACACGGCATACGCAGCAGTCGTATGCCGTGTGTATTATTATCTGCAAATGTGCACGGTGTATGAGGCCTGGATATTGTCTGTAAACAAAGAAGCGTCAGTGTTATTCTTTCTCCTTCTTTTCTTTGTCAAAAAGCCTCAGCCTTCTCACTATAACTGAGAAAAGCATTTCAACTCCGAGAATCCGTATGTGGGTGTGAAAATGCTCAAAAGGGTCAAACATCAGCAGCACCGCAAGAATGATCGTAAATACATAACCTATTATATTTCTTGGGGTGTAGCTTTTTTCACGGAAGGTGACATTCATTTCAGCCGCCGTTTCCTGCAATGAAAACACTGCCCATATGACACCCATGGTGACTACTGAATGTTCCCCCTGCAAAAGGAGCACAAGCCCCACAGCCGCAGCCAGCACCGAATCCCCCACTTCCGTATCCGAATCGGGAACGGCATAGAATACGATCAGGTTCACCACAGCATAGACCAGCATCACGGCGCCTATTATATCAGGCAGCACACCTGCCACACGATGCGGCACCGCTATCAGCACGAAGGCAAAAAGGGCATAGAGCACTGCCAGATGATCTTTGTTCAGGTTCAGAGAGTGTATGAATTTCTTTATCTTCTTATCCTCCGTATTTTCAGAAATACCCCGGGACGATCTTTTTTAAGGTTGTCCCGGGGTCAAAAAGTCCATATATTGTCAGCTTATGGAGAGTATAGCCATATCGCCGTTATTGCTGAGCTGTGCCTTGGATTCGGACTCCACGACCATTCTCAGCGGATTTCCCTTGATGCTGCGCAGGCCGGTATCAAAGGCGGTTATAACGAACACAAAGTCCTCATCGGGGGTCTTTGAGCCGTAGATGTAGCAGGAAACTGCTACTTTAAGTGCGTTGTACAGTGTGTTGAGGAATACGAAATTCTTCCAGAGATCCACGCTGATATCCGCATAGGGGAAGCAATATGTCCAGATATAGTTTACCATTATCTGTTCCATATAGTAGCTGCGGTCGATCTTCTCGGGATCCTCAGCAGGTGCCTCTCCCTCCTTGACGGGCTTGAAGGCGAACATTTCCTCATAGGAATCCTTTATCTTCTTGTGAAGTCCCTCATCATACTGGAAGGAATCCGCTCCCTTGGGGATACCTGCGTGCTTGCATATAATGGTCAGCAGCTTCTTGGTCTCCTCTGTTTCGGGGAAGGTACGCAGCATGGATATTCCGTCTGCGATGCCGTAGGGAGTGTTGGGCTTTATGTCCGCAAAGTACTTTTCGACCACATGGTCGTGGTTCTCCTCACGGAGCATGGACTGTATGAAGCCCTCTACGTTCCTGTCGAGTATCTCCGCCCTCTGCTCATCGTTCTGAGCCTTGTTGTTGGGGTCGGGATTCTCTATGATATACTGTATGGTCTTGTAGGCATAGTTCAGGAGCCACATCCTGTGATCGAGGCTGTAGCGCCTGTCCTGCAGGAGGTTCATTGTAAGGGTCTTCATAGACCAGTAGTGCTTGAGTATGGGGAATTTCTCTACTATCTCCGCACCCTTCTTTGCAAACTCCTCCTCAGCTTCGGGCTTTAAGGGAGTCATCTTGAAGGAAAGGGATTCCTTTTGCTGCATGAGCCTTCTGACTACCTTTTCCTGATTGAGAGGGAACGCATACTCCACAGCCGCAGGGGTGTTGAGTATAATATACTGAAGATTTGCATTTTCGGGATTCTTAGGGTCTGTCAGCTCCTGAAAAAATGAAGGGGTGATTATAGGGTAAGGCATTATCTGACCATCACAGCAGTTCTCTCCCGTGATGTACTCCTTTCGATCATTGCATTAGGGTCGGTACAAGACCCATATCATTATAACACAGTATTTTCCCAAAATCAACAGTTTTCTGAAAAAATGTTGATTTATCAAGGATATTTCATACTTCCTCAATAATGGGGAGGATCATGGGGTTTCTACCCGTTTTCTTGTATATGAAGTCGGACAGATCGTTTCTCATGGCAGTCTTGATGGAGTTCCAGTCACGGTTCCTCTTTTCAAGGCACTTTTCCAGTGTATCCGCCAGCAGCGTGCGTGCCTCGTCCATCATTTCCTCGTTCTCACGCACATACACAAAGCCCCTTGACAGCACATCCGGGCCGGCTGCCACATATCCGCTTTCCGAGTCAATGGTCGCCGCCACGACTATAAGGCCGTCCTCAGCCAAATGCTTCCTGTCACGCAGCACCACCGATCCCACATCTCCTATGCCGAGACCATCCACCAGCACCTTTCCCGCCGGCACCTTTCCGGTGATAGCCATTTTTACGCCGTCGGTCTCGATAACATCACCTATGGCGCCGATAAATACATTTTCCTCGGGGATCCCCATGGAAACTGCTATGGACTTGTTCTTCTTCAGGTGCTTGTACTCACCGTGCACGGGTATGAAGAAACGGGGCTTCGTAAGCGCCATTATCAGCTTTATCTCCTCCTGACAGGCGTGTCCCGAAACGTGTACATCGTACATGGACTCATACACTACCTCCGCTCCCGCTCTCAGAAGCTCGTTCACCACACGGGTCACGAATTTCTCATTTCCCGGGATGGGGTGCGCACTTATGATTATATAGTCGTTGGGGGTGATGGTGACCGTCCTGTGCTCCCCCATTGCCATACGGGTAAGGGCTGACATAGGCTCACCCTGGGAGCCTGTGGTGATAAGGCAGACCTTTTCGGGCGGGTACTGGTTCATCTGCTCCACATCTATGAAAATGTCTTCCGGAGCATCCAGATAGCCAAGCTCCGTGGCGGCTGCCACGGCATTGAGCATACTTCTTCCGAATACTGCCACCTTTCTTCCGTCCTGCTCCGCATTGTCAACTATCTGCTGTATGCGGTGGATGTTGGATGCAAATGTAGCTATTATTATCCTTCGTCCGTCTGCCCTTGCAAAGAGGCGCTCGAAGCTCTCCCCCACTATTTTTTCGGAGGGCGTGTGTCCGGGTCTTTCCGCATTGGTGGAGTCGGACATAAGGGCTAAAACTCCCTTTGAGCCCAGCTCACCGAAACGGGCAAGGTCTATTATCTCACCGTCAATGGGAGTATAGTCCACCTTGAAATCTCCCGTGTGTATGATAACTCCTGCGGGGGTGTGAATGGCAAGTCCCACCGAATCGGGAATGGAGTGGTTCACTCTGATAAACTCCACCGTCATGCAGCCCAGCTTTACGGACTGTCCCGGAGAAAGGACATTCAGCCTGCAGGATGAAAGTATCTCATGCTCCTTCAGCTTTCCCTCTATAAGTGCGATGGTAAGACGGGTGGCATAGACAGGCACATTCACCTTCATCAGCAGGTAGGCAAGGCCGCCTATGTGATCCTCATGACCGTGGGTGATTATGATGCCCCTTATACGGTCTGCATTCTGCTCTGCATAGGTAAAATCCGGGATAACAAGGTCAACGCCCGGCATATCCGAATCCGGGAAGGCAAGTCCGCAGTCTACGATGAATATGTCATTCCCGCACTCAAAGGCAGTCATGTTCTTTCCGATCTCATTCAGTCCGCCCAGAGGGATTATCTTCACCGGAGCGTGCTTCATGGGCACATGGTTCGACAGGGAGCGTTCTGTTCTGGGAGCCTCCTTCTTTTCTGCCTTTTTCTTCTTTTCCTTCGGCGCTGCTGCTGTTTCCGAACGCATCGTAGCAGCCTTTATAGCCTTTTCGGTCACTGTGCCGCTGTCGTAGTAATTGTCAAAGAGCTCCGCATCCGAGAGAAGCCCTCTGCTCTTTTTCTTTTCTTCCTTTTTGGGAGCAGTACCCTTTGCCTTTTTTTCACTGTAAAGGCTTTCTATAAGCTCCTTTTCAAAGGATGTCTTGGAGTAGACCGTGTTGCCCATGAGCTCCAGCTCCGCAGGCAGCTTCTTTGCCACTCCCTTCACGCCCTTTGCAGACTTTCTCGTTTTCCTTTCACCCTTTTCGGATGACAGCGGAGATGGGAGGGGCGGACGCTTTTTCTCCTTTTTGGGAACAGGCTCTGCCTTTTTTTCTTTTGTTTTTTTTGCCATTAAAAAACTCCTTTTGCTTGTTTTTGCGGATAATGAATAAAGCGTTTTGTGATGCTATCCGATATATTAAACGGCATTGCCGTTAATGTTCATTGCTAAATGAGCCTGACGGGAAGACGATCCGCCGCTGTCCAAAGAGACCACCTCCGGATCGGGAGATCCCTCTGTTATGCTGTCACGGCTCGCTTTGTCCTTTTTGTCGCTGCTGATACATACGCTGTGACGAACTGTGGTACCCATTCCCTGTAAAGGATAATACTGATTCTTCCTCGATGTATAGACGATCTCCAAGCCTCAGATCCCTTATATCCAAGCATTTGCGGCTTGTTTCTTGTCTATACATCGGTCAGAGATCAGTATAGAGGGCATGAGGGAAAGCATCCCGCCGTAAATAAGGCACAGTATCAGGGCAGGATGTGCGATCATCCTGTCCCGTTTCTCCTGTTTTCCGGCGCTCTGCTTTTCTGTCATACCATATCTTATTTATCTATATCAGAGGTCATAAGTGCCTCTACTTCGTTTTCGTGCTTTTTGGGTCTTTCCATAAGTACACGCAGAGCCGCATGAGGATCCACACCCTCGAAGAGCACCTTGTAGCACTGCTCGGTTATGGGCATGACCACGCCTGTCTGCTTTGCAAGCTCATAGGCGGCACGGGTGCAGAAATAGCCCTCTACCGTACCCACCTGCTTTACGGCTTCCTCCGGGGAGACTCCCTGACCTATGAGTATACCCGCTCTGCGGTTCCTTGAGTGCATGGATGTGCAGGTAACTATAAGATCGCCAATGCCCGTGAGGCCCGCAAAGGTCTCCGCCTTTCCGCCGAGAGCCATGCCCAGGCGGGTTATCTCCCAGATGCCCCTTGTCATAAGGGCTGCCTTTGTGTTGTCACCAAAGCCCATGCCGTCGCAAATGCCAGCACAAAGGGCGATTATGTTTTTAAGCGCCCCTCCCAGCTCACTGCCTACCACATCGCTGTTAAGGTAGACTCTCAGCACCGAGGAGGTCATCACATCCTGTACGAAAGCGGCATCCTTCATATTCTCCGAGGCTGCCGCAATGGTGGTGGGCATACCTATGGCGACTTCCTCCGCATGGGAGGGGCCTGTGAGAGCTACCACGCTTTTTCCCAGTTCTTCCTTCAGAAGAACGCTCATCCTCTTGTAAGTTCCTGCCTCAAGTCCCTTTCCGGTGTTGGCTATCACCGTATTCTCTTCTATATACGGAGCCGCCTCACGGGCTACGCTCCTCAAAAAGCTGACAGGTATGCCGAAGATCACCAGGTCTGCCCCTTTTACGCATGATATATCCGAAGTAAGCGCTATCTTGGGGCTGATATGGACTCCCGGCAGCTTCTGTCTGTGTTCTCCGTATTTTCTTATGTCCGCTATCTCGCTTTCAAATTTTGACCATACCGTAACATCATTCCCGTTTGAATTGAGCGCCTGTGCAAGGGCAAGACCGAATCCGCCGGAACCTATAACAGTTATCTTAGCCATAATATACCATCCTTTAACATAAGATCAGGAGTCTTTTTTCTTCTCACCCAGCTTGTTTTCCGTGCCGTTTCTAAGTCTCTGTATATTGCTGCGGTGCATATAGATGAGCACGGCTGCCTCCAGTGCAGTGCATATCGTGTAGGAAAGCACAGCAGAGAGAGCCGTATGACGCATGAAGTAATTCATTGCAAATGTCATGGCAACATAGAACAGTGCAGCGGATATAGAGCCTACAGAAACATATTTTGTGGCTGCGGTCACTATCGCAAAGAACACTATCACTATAACAAATGCCGGCGGATCGATGACCAGCAGCACCGAGCTGCACACAAGTACACCCTTTCCGCCCTTGAATCCGTAGTAGAGGGGGAATATATGCCCCAGGACCGCAAAAAGGCCGCAGAAATAGCCCACGAACCTGAGGTCGTAGGTGCCGCCGCTCACAGCGTTCATTATAGCCTGCGAAACAAGCACAGCCACTACGCCTTTTGCAAGGTCGCCTATAAGGGTGAGCAGGGCAGGGAATTTTCCGTAGCACCTCAGGGTATTGGTAAGCCCTGCATTCTTGCTGCCGTGCTCCCGTATATCTTCGTTCTTTAACAGCTTTACAACGATTATAGCGGAATTAAGGCTGCCCATCAGGTATGAGATCAGGGCACAGACTATAAGCGAAATAAGGATCATTTTATCATCACCGAAAAAGTATTTATGGGGAACAGCAGGTCACTTTACATCCTGTCTGTCTCTTTCCCGCACCACAAAACGCACGGGTGTTCCCGTAAGACCAAAGGTCTTTCTTATCTGATTCTCTATGTAGCGCTGATAGGAGAAGTGGAAAAGATCGCTGCGGTTCACAAAGACCACAAAGGTAGGGGGACAGGTAGAGGGCTGGGTGATGTAGTATATCTTCAGCCTTCTGCCCTTGTCGGAGGGAGGCTGCACCCTTGCCACTGCGTAAGACAGCACATCGTTGAGCATACCGGTAGTAACACGCATATTGTTCTGCTTGTGTACGTCCTTTATAAGCTCAAAGAGCTTGTCTATCCTCTGTCCTGTCTTTGCGGAAATGAAGATAAACGGAACATAGGACATAAAGGAAAAGCTGTCTGCGAGCTTTGCCTTGTACTCATCCATAGTGTGGGTGTCCTTGTCCACTATATCCCATTTGTTCACTGCCACTATGCAGGCTTTTCCCTTTTCGTGGGCATAGCCCGCTATCTTGGAATCCTGCTCTGTAAAGCCCTCTGTGCCGTCTATCATGATCACAGCCACATCTGCGGTATCTATTGCCATATAGGCACGGAGCACACTGTAATGCTCCACCTTTTCCGTCACCTTGGACTTTCTCCTGATACCTGCGGTATCCACAAACACATACCTGTCGTCGCCCCTGACAACGATACTGTCCGTAGCATCCCTTGTGGTGCCCGCAATGTCGGACACTATGGCTCTTTCCTCTCCCGTGATGTAGTTTATGAGAGAGGATTTCCCCGAATTGGGCTTTCCTATGACTGCAACTCTTATCTCTCCATCGTCGGCAGTGTCATCGCTCTCCTGCGGGAAGTATCTGTATACCTCATCCAGAAGATCTCCCGTACCGTGACCGTGTTCTGCGGACACCGGAAAGGGATCTCCCAGTCCGAGATTGTAAAATTCGTAGAATTCCGGCGCCGGGTCTCCGGTGCGGTCGCACTTGTTCACGGCAAGGACTATGGGCTTGCCGGACTTCATGAGCATGGCAGCCACATCGCTGTCATTAGCTGTGACACCGCATCTGACATCGCAAAGCAGTATGATGACATCCGCCTTGTCTATGGCGATAGAAGCCTGCCGCCTCATCTGTGCAAGTATCATATCGTCCGTCTTGGGCTCTATGCCGCCTGTGTCCACCAGCATGAACTCACGCCCACGCCACTCACAGCGGCTGTATATCCTGTCTCTTGTAACGCCCGGGGTATCCTCCACTATGGACAGGCGCTTGCCTATCAGCTTGTTGAAAAGGGTGGATTTACCCGTGTTTGGTCTGCCGACTATGGCAACTATGGGTAGTGACATAATTTCTTTCCTTTATTTTTAATGATCCGGTATTATTACAATGTTTCCTATGAAAGGGGAAAAGCTCATTTATCCCCGGAACAGCTTGTCCTGCAAATACAAATGGGGTCAGAAGGCGACAGGATGATGTTTATCAAGACATACAGAAGGTCATCCTTTACACAGCTTTCCCTACGATGCATGAAGCACGGTGCCGAGAGTAAGTATCGCCCTGTATACGAAGTACATCAGAAGCCCGTCAAAAAGCATAAGACCTGCATATATCATATACTGCTTTATGCCCTGTTTTCTCTTTACTGCCTTTACAAGGGATATGATAAGTATCACAAGCCCGCCCACAGGGGTCACAACAAATGTGACTGCCAGTATGACAGCCAGTGAAACAAGCACCAGACGGATGATAGCTTTTCCGATGATATCCATAGGCAGTGACCTTTATCTGTCAAACAAAATCGGGCAGAAGGACTTCGACCCCCTGCCCGGTTTCCTTACGCATCTTTCTTAGCTAAAACCTCTACACCCTTGTAGTATCCGCAGTTCTTGCAAACCTTGTGGGGAGGAACGAGCTCACCGCAATGAGAGCATCTCGAAAGTGCAGGAGCACTGAGCTTCCATACGGCACTGCGTCTCTTGTCACGCCTTGCTTTGGAAGTCTTTCTCTTTGGTACTGCCATCTATCAGCACCTCCTTTGGTTCTTTTATGGCATTTCACACCCGCAGCCGCCTTCGTTGAGATCGGCACCGCACACAGGGCAAAGCCCCTTGCAGTCCTCCCTGCACAAAAACTTCAGCGGCATTTCAAGCAATATGTCGGTAAGAGCAGTTTCACTCATATCCAGCACACCGCCCGGGGCAGTTATGAAGTCATCGTTACCGGTATCGTTTTCTCTCACCAGAACGTGCTCAAAGTGATGTTCTTCTTTCAGTTCAAGCTCTTTAAGACACCGTGCGCACTGCACCCTTATGGAAGAATGGGCGGTGTATTCCATCATCACCACGCCCACCTTGTTTGAAACAAGCATTTTCAGGGGCACTGCTTCGGTGAAGGTCACACCCTTGAGACCCTGGAGCTCCTCTAAAGGGATAGTCTCCTCATATGTGTATTCACCGGGGTAGTCAAAAGCTTTACTGACATTTA
>ODAI012299453.1_pt1 | contig 30371 bp, 21 predicted proteins | sample 1539321 | NCBI WGS metagenome assembly ODAI01 (sample SAMN02144231, study PRJEB22623) | gut metagenome | biome: sheep rumen | host: Ovis aries | place: New Zealand
CCTCCTTCGCTGAAGCTACGGAGGACTGGCCGGTGGCCGACAAGAAGTTCAATCCGGTCTTCGCCGAGAACAGGAAGGCGAGGCATGACTATACCGTGCTCGAGACGATCGAGTGCGGTATAGTGCTTACGGGAACGGAGGTAAAAAGCGTCCGCCACGGCGAGGTGTCGCTTTCGGGGAGTTATGGCGCGGTTTTGAAGGGCGAGCTTTGGCTCGTCGGGGCCGACATTGCGGCCTACAAGTTCGGCAACCGCTTCAACCACGAACCGAAGTCGATGCGAAAGCTCCTCGTCCATGCGAAAGAGGTGCGCGACCTCCAGCTCAAGACCGAGGCGAAGGGGCTTACGCTCATACCGCTCAGGGTTTTTCTCAAGAACGGGCGCATAAAGGTAGACCTCGGCGTTTGCCGCGGCAAACAGCTCCATGACAAGCGTGATGCCTTAAAGAAAAAAGCTTTGAGGCGTGACCTTGAAAGGGACACCTGATTTTTGATATAATACACAAAAATTTTCGCAACGTAGAAGGAAAGAGAGATCAAAAAATGGCGATGATGAAGGGATTTTCGAACGCATTCCGCATCCCGGAGCTTCGGAAGAAAATCTTGATTACGCTCGGCCTCGTGTTCGTGTGCCGTCTTGTTTCGCAGATTCCGACGCCTGGCGTCGACTGGCAGGCGCTCCAGCGCATTATCACCGACTTCAAGAGCTCGTCCGCCGGCGGCGGCATGCTTGATTGGTTCGAGGTGTTCACCGGCGGTGCGCTCGGGCAGTGCGCCATCGGCTTCCTCTCGATCTGGCCCTACATCTCGGCGCAGATCGTCATCCAGCTCCTCGGCTCGGTCATTCCCGCGCTCGAGAAGCTGAAGAAGGAAGGCGAGTCGGGCCGCCAGCAGCTCGCGCAGATCACGCGCTACCTCACGATCGTCCTCTGCGTCGTCCAGTCCTGGGGTATCGCGACTGTCCTCAGCCATCCGGCCATGCTTGGCCCGGCGTTCGCGGGTACCGAGATCGTCGCCAATCCCGGCATCGGCTTCCACCTGATGACGGTAATCGGCATGACTACCGCGTCGCTCTTCGTCATGTGGCTCGCCGACCAGATCACGACCTTTGGCATCGGCAACGGCGCGTCGCTCATTATCATGATCAACATCACGTCGCGTCTCCCGCAGGCGCTTATCGGCGCGTGGGAGCGCTATTTCGGCCTCGGCGGCGTCAAGGCTTCGGCTCCGATCGCCGAGCTTCCGATCCTCGTGATCTTCTTCCTGCTCGTCGTTATGGGCACGGTGATGCTCACGCAGGGCGTCAGAAAGGTGACGATCCACTCCACCCGCCGTTCGGTGGGCGGTGGCAACACATACGGCATGCAGCAGACGTTCATGCCGCTGCGCGTGAACTACACGGGCGTCATGCCGATCATCTTCGCTCAGCCGCTCATCCAGATTCCCGCGGCGATTCTCGTCAAGATCACCGACGCGACCTCCGGCGGCATCTCCGGCAGGCTCAACAGCTTCGGCCAGGCGCTCGCCGACCCCGGCTCGGTGCTCCACGTCGTCATCTACGCCGCCCTCATCATGTTCTTCGCGTTCTTCTGGGTTGCTACGCAGTTCAACGCAATCGACATCTCCGAGAACCTCAAGAAGGACGGCAGCTACGTCCCTGGCATCCGCCCGGGCCGCGCGACCGCGGAGTACCTCGACGACATGATGACGAAGATCACGCTCATCGGCGGCACGGGGCTTCTCATCGTGGCGCTCATCCCGATGCTCCTCATGGGCTGGATGCGCCTCCCGTGGGTGATCGCGTCGTTCTTCGGCGGCACGTCGCTCCTCATTATCGTGGGCGTCGCGCTCGATACGCTCCGCATCATGGAGTCGCATCTCCTCGTCCGCAAGTACGAGGGCTTCCTCTCGCACGGCTCGCTCCGCGGCCGTGGCGGGGTGTAAGTCTTTTTCCCCGTGCCCACCGATGGGTGGGTTCGGTTGATTCAGTTCCACGGCCGCGCGAATGGGCTTAAGCCCGACGCGCGGCCGCTCTGTTCTTCTCTTTGCCTATGTGCGCATTGTTTTGGTATAATATACAATCACTAGCAACGAAAGGACGTTAATTACTATGGCGGTGACGGAAACGACGACTCAGTCTTGGGGATCTCGGCTTGGCGACTCGGTCAAGGGCGTAATAGCCGGTTTTGTGCTATTCATTCTTGGCTTCCCGGTGCTCTTCTGGAACGAAGGCAATTCGGTAAAGACGGCGAAGGCGCTTGACGAGGGAGAGGGCGCGTGCGTGCCCGTCGAGTCGATAGAGAAAGTCGACCCCGAGATGGAAGGTCAGCTCGTCCACATGACCGGCCTTGCGACGACGCAGGATGTCCTTGCCGACGACCAGTTCGGCGTCTCCACGACGGCGATTGCCCTGAAGCGCACGACCGAGATGTTCCAGTGGGTCGAGCATTCCAAGACCGAGGAGAAGAAGAACCTCGGCGGCAGCGTCACAAAGACTACGACCTACACCTACACCCAGGAGTGGCTTGAGAGCGCTGTAGACTCGAGCGGATTCAAGGAACAGGGCCACGACAACCCCGGCTTCATCGAGTTTCCGTCCGAAGAGAAGCGCGCGGCGAATGTGACGTTCGGCGCGTTCCGCCTGAACGAGCGCCAGATCGGGCGCATCGGCTCCGAACAGGCGTACGCGTTCCCAACAGACTTCGTGTGCAGGGTCGAGCGCGTCCAGCGCCAGGGTTCCGTGATCTACGTCCCCAACAAGCAGACGCGCGACAACGCGCTCAACAACCGCGACGTCGCCTCGCAGGCGCGTATCGGCGACATGCGCGTAAAGTTCACCGTCATCCTGCCGCATAACATCTCGCTTGTCGCGAAGCAGAGGGGCGACACTTTCGTCGGCTATCTTGCGAAGACGAAGAAGAAAGTCGATCTTCTCTGCGACGGCGCGAAGGACGCCGCCGAGATGTTCGAGGACGCGCGCGACGCGAACGCGATGCTGACGTGGCTCGTCCGCCTCGGCGGTTTCCTCCTCATGTTCTTCGGCCTTTCGATGATCCTGAAGCCGCTCTCCGTCCTTGCGGACGTGCTGCCGATCCTCGGAAACATCGTCGAGATGGGCAACGGACTTGTCGCTGGCATCGTCGCGCTCGTCTGCTCGCTCGTCACGATTGCGATAGCGTGGATCTTCTACCGTCCCGTCCTTGCGATCTTCCTGCTTGTCCTCGCGGCGGGTGGAATCTTCCTCCTCTGGAAGAAGCGTCAGGCGAAGAAGGCGGCGGCAGCCCCAGCTGCGCCCGCCGCACCTTCCGCGGCATTCTGACGCGTTCGGTTCGGCTGATTTTTGGTATAATTTCCGGTCAACGGAATTTCACAACACAAGGAGACAAACATGGTCTACTCGACTGAAGTTGAGCATCAGTGCCCGCTCATGAAGGGGTGCAACCACGGTCCTGCGCCGATTCCCGAAGAGGGGAAGTGGGTGCAGGCAAAACAGATAAAGGACATCAGCGGCTACACGCACGGCGTGGGCTGGTGTGCGCCTCAGCAGGGAGCATGCAAGCTCTCGCTGAACGTCAAGAACGGCGTGATCGAGGAAGCCCTCGTCGAGACGATCGGCTGCTCGGGCATGACCCACTCCGCCGCAATGGCCTCGGAGATTCTCGTCGGCAAGACGATTCTCGAGGCTCTCAACACCGACCTCGTCTGCGACGCGATCAACACCGCGATGCGCGAGCTCTTCCTCCAGATCGTCTACGGACGCACGCAGAGCGCGTTTTCCGACGGCGGCCTCGTGATCGGAGCCGGGCTCGAGGATCTCGGCAAGGGTCTTCGCTCGATGGTCGGCACGATGTACGCGACGAAGGCGAAGGGCCCGCGCTACCTCGAGATGACCGAGGGCTACTGCACGCGCATGGCGCTCAACAAGGACGGCGAGGTGATCGGCTACGAATTCGTTTCGCTCGGCAAGATGACCGACTTCATCAAGAAGGGCCTCACGCCGAACGAGGCGTGGGAGAAGGCGAAGGGCCACTACGGCCAGTTCGAGGGCGCCGCCAAGTACATCGACCCCCGCAAGGACTAAGGGAAGGAGAAATCTCAAAATGGCTACCAAGAAAGTCACCAAGAAGGCCGCTGAAGAGCTGTTCGAGGGCTACGAGCGCCGCGAGGCGAAGATCCTCGCCGCGCTGAAGCCGTACGGCATCAAGTCCATCGAGGAGTGCGCCGAGATCTGCAAGAAGGCCGGCATCGACCCCTACAAGATCGTCGAGGAGACGCAGCCTATCTGCTTCGAGAACGCGAAGTGGGCCTACACGGTCGGCGCCGCGATGGCGATCAAGAAGGGCTGCACGAAGGCGAAGGACGCCGCCGCCGAGATCGGCGTCGGGCTCCAGAGCTTCTGCATCCCCGGCTCCGTCGCGGAGAACCGCCAGGTCGGCCGCGGACACGGCAACCTGGGAGCGATGCTCCTTGACGACGCGACCGAGTGCTTCGCGTTCCTCGCGGGCCACGAGTCGTTCGCCGCCGCGGAAGGCGCGATCAAGATCGCCCTCAACGCGAACAAGGTCCGCAAGACGAACCTCCGCGTTATCCTGAACGGCCTCGGCAAGGACGCCGCGTACATCATCAGCCGCATCAACGGCTTTACGTACGTCAAGACGTCGTTCAACAACAAGACCGAGAAGGTCAAGGTCGTCTCGAAGAAGGCGTTTTCGAAGGGCCCGCGCGCTGCGGTCAACTGCTATGGCGCGGACAACGTCCCAGAGGGCGTCGCGATCATGAAGCTCGAGAACGTCGGCGTTTCCATCACCGGAAACTCCACGAACCCGACGCGCTTCCAGCATCCCGTCGCCGGCACCTACAAGAAGTGGTGCATCGAGAACGGCAAGAAGTACTTCTCCGTCGCCTCGGGCGGCGGCACGGGCCGCACGCTCCACCCCGACAACATGGCGGCGGGTCCGTCCAGCTACGGCATGACCGACACGATGGGCCGCATGCACTCCGACGCGCAGTTCGCGGGCTCGAGCTCGGTTCCTGCGCACGTCGAGATGATGGGCCTCATCGGCATGGGCAACAACCCGATGGTCGGCGCGACGGTTGCCGTTGCAGTCGCCGTCGAGGAGAGCTTCAGGAAGTAATCTTCCCGAAAGCAGGAAAGGGAGCGCGGAACGATTGTCCGCGCTCCTTTTTTGTGTAATACCAAGCCGCGTTCATCGTTCGTTTTTATGGTATAATAACTATGGATTTTGCGTGACATGCTGGAGGAATCTACATGAAGAAGGTCATAGTAACCGGTTCCAGCCGCGGCATCGGGCGGGCGACGGCACTTAGTCTTGCGCGTGCCGGATACGATCCTGTTCTGCATTGCGTCAGCAGGATTGGCGCTGCCGAGGAAGTGTCGAATGCCGTGAAGGCGCTTGGCTGCACAGGCGAGATATTGCGGTTTGACATATCGAACAGAGACGAGTCTAAGGCCGCGCTCGACGCATGGGTCGCAGCAAACGGCGCTCCATACGGTGTTGTCCTAAACGCCGGTATCGTGGACGACAGCGTATTTCCCGAACTTGAGGACGAGCAATGGGATCGAGTCCTGCGGACGAATCTTGACGGGTTCTACAATGTCTTGAAGCCACTTGTCTTTCCAATGGTTCAGGCCAGGGCGGGGGGGCGCATAGTCGTGCTGTCTTCCATGTCAGGCGTCGCCGGGAACCGCGGGCAGACGAACTACGCTGCGGCCAAGGCCGGCGTAATCGGTGCCGCAAAGTCGCTGGCCGTTGAACTGGCGCGGCGCAACATAACGGTCAACTGCGTGGCGCCCGGCATAGTGGAGACCGACATGACAGCCGGCTTATTAGCGGACGAGGCCTTGGAAGCAGTTCCAATGCGGCGCTTCGGCAAGCCGGACGAAGTCGCCGCCGCAGTTCTTTTCTTGATATCAGACGGGGCCTCTTACATAACGCGGCAGGTAATACAGGTAAACGGGGGCATGTGCTGATGAGAAGGGCCGTCGTAACAGGGTGCGGAATAGGAGACCCAGGCGGAAGCGATCAGGCTTTCCTTGGAGAGCGCGGGTCTCTCGCCGCGGGACATTGGCTACGTAAACGCCCATGGAACAGCCACGGAGCGACGCATTGCCCCATCTGCGACAAAATATGGTATAATGTCACGCAGACATCACTTGGAGCAAGACATGACTATTCGCGGATTGCTTGAAAAGAACGTCGCGGAGCGGCCAGGCCGTAACGCGCTCGTCTGGTGCGAAAACAAGACGTGGATGCGTCGCACGTGGCGGGAATACCTCGCCCGCGTGCGAGACGTCGCCGAGGGCTACGGAACGCGCTTCGACCTGAAGCCGCGCGAAGAGAACGTGGCGATCATCCTCGGGAATTCCCCAACTTGGCTCGAGGCATATCTCGCCCAGTCCGGCGCGGGGGTCTCGGTCGTGCCGCTTGACCCAAAGCTTCACGACTCCGAGGTCGAGTACATTCTCGCAGATTCCGAGGCCGTCGTAGTGACGACCGACGTCCACCACCTCAAGATGATGATGGGCCTCGCGTCGAAGCTGCCGAAGCTCAGGGGCATAGTCTGCGTCGACGGCGTAATCAACGAAGGGCAGAACATTGGCAAGGTCAAGGTCGTTGGGTTCGACAAGCTCCGCGTTTCGGGCGGCGGTGCGTGGTATGACGCGCATGTGGCCCGCGAGGAGGATGTCGCCTCCATCATCTACACTTCCGGTACGACGGGCAAGCCCAAGGGCGCGATGCTCACGCACAGGAACTTCATAAGCGATATCGACGGGGCGTTCAAGACCTTTCATGCGGACGTCGGCGAGAACGACAGCTTCTTCACGGTCCTTCCGCTCTTCCACGCGTTCAGCTTCACGGCGAACTTCCTCGGGCCGCTCTTCGTCGGGTGCGAGATGCAGTTCGTCGAGTCGCTCAGGACGGTCGCGCGCGATATGAAGCTTCTTAAGCCCTCCGTCCTCTGTGCTGTGCCGCTCCTTTGCGAGAAGCTCTACGACAAGATACAGGAAGGCCTTGATTCCTCGAAGATCGCGCGCACGCTCCTTGCCATGCACATCAGGGGCCCTGTTATGCACATGGTCCTCCAGAAGCTTGGCGGCAGGCTCCGCTACATGATTACCGGCGGCGCACCGTGCCCCAAGCACGTTCTCGAGTGCTTCAGGAAACTTCATGTCAACTTTGTCGAGGGCTACGGTCTCACCGAGTGCTCGCCCGTCGTTTCCGTCACAAGCTCTGACTGCTGCAAGGTCGGCACGATCGGCAAGCCCTGCGCGGGCGTGGAGGTGCGGCTTGCCGACAGGAACGAGGCGGGCGTCGGAGAGTTGCAGGTAAAGGGCCCAATCGTTATGAAGGGCTACTTCCACAACGAGAAGGCGACGAAGGAGGCGTTCGACGGCGAGTGGTTCGCGACGGGCGACCTCGCGTCCATAGACGAGGACGGGCTCATCACGATCCGCGGCAGAAAGAAGGCGCTTATCGTCAACCGCGAGGGCAAGAACATCTACCCCGAGGAGGTCGAGAACATCATCGGCAAGGATCCCGCGATTCAGGACGTCGTTGTTGTCGGCTACACGATGGGCGGCGATCCCGGCGAGAAGGTTGGAGCAATCGTCTATCCGAACGAGGAATGGTTCAAGGAACAGAACGGCGGCACGCTCCCCGACTGGACGGAGGTCGAGAAGGCCGCGGTCAAGCGCACGCAGGAGCGGAGCGCCGAGCTTGCCGACTACAAGCGCGTTCGCAAGGTCGTTGTTTGGAAGGAACCCCTTGAGCGCACTTCGATCGGCAAGGTCCGCCGCGTCGCCTACAAGGGCAAACTGGACGAATAGCGGGATTTTCCCAGACGAGCGCGATTCGCGCAGAGTAATCAAGCTGAAAGGACAACAACGATGAAAGAGAAACGAGCGAAGCGGCGCGTACTGCGTTTCGCGGCCGTCGCATTGTCGCTTCTGGCGTCATTCGCCGGCAACGCGGTTGAATCCGACCCCGTGCTGGTGCGCGGAAAGGCGAATGTCTGCCTGTGGCAGACCGCCGGCGGAACGGCCACGCTTTCATGGCGCTGGCCGGACGGAGCGACGGAAGCTGTCGTTTCCGTGTCCGCGCGCGTCGCGAAGACGACCGTCGTTGACGCTGCGACCGTCTCGCGCAAAGGTTCGGAGGCGTGGGGCGAACTGGCGAACGCCATCCCGACCGCGACGGGCGAGGAGCTCTATTCGGCCATCGTCTCGTTTGGCGGAAGCGAAAAGACGTTCTCTGCGACAGTCGCGAGCATCCCTGCGACATTCACGCTCGTGCAGACGAATGTCAAGGAGTGGAAGAACGTTGCCGATCCAAGACTTCTCTATCTGTCCGAGACGTCCTCCTTCGCGGCTACGCCGGAAAACGGCGAGGCTGTGGCGCTTTCCGCCGCCGACGCACCCGGCTTCTCGGTGTTCGACCCGCAGTCGCTCGGCACGTATTACGGGGACTTCACGCTTGCCGCAGACGGCTGTTCGGCCGATCTTTCCCGACAGGCCAAAGGTCTCGTTATCATAGTCCGTTAATGGAGATTCATGGTATGAAACAGATACTTCTTTTTGCCGGCGCGCTATGCGCCAGCACGTTGTTCGCCGTCGAACCGACGGCTGTATCCGTCCGCCAGAACTGGCCTTGGGAAAGGCTTGTCTACATCGACTGCACGCTGGAGGGCGAAGGAACGTGCGATCTCGACATCTTCGCGACCTGGAGCGGGCGCGAAACGCCGCTCGCGCTCACTTCCGCGACAGGTCTTTCCGGCAGAATCCACGGCGTCGGAAGCGGCGAGAAGACGTTCGTCTGGGATCCCGAGACGGCCGGTCTTGCCAATTCGCTTCCCGATTTCCGCGTGACGGTGACTTCCGTCGACGCCGCATTGCGCAAATACCTTGTCGTCGATCTCGAAAGCGGCGGCCATGAATATCTCGCCGGTGTCCCCGACGGCGGCTGGACCGACACGCACAAGACGACGAAGATGGTGTTCAGCCGCATCCCGGCAGGAACGTTCACGATGGGCGCGAGCAGCGAGCTTCGGGCATTCGCCGGTCTGGACAGCACCGTCAACGGACGCGAGAGGGATCACGCGGTGACGATCTCGTCCGACTACTATCTCGCCATCTTCCCGATGACACAGGCGCAGTACAAGACGCTTTCGGGCGACACGTCGGCCGCGAATTCCAAGGCCAGCCAGACACGCAGCTACACAGAGGTGCGCGGCATAATCGCGGACAACGTCAACTGGCCCGAGACCAAATACGACGTGAAGCAGGGTTCTGTCGTGGCGATGCTGCGCGCGAAGGCACCCGGGTTTCTCTTCGACCTGCCTACCGAGGCGATGTGGGAATATGCGGCCCGAGCGGGAAGCGACGGTCTCTGGTATGCGACGAGTAGCTTCCCCGGCGGCGGCACGATGGCTGAACTCGCCACTTTCAAAAGCGAGGCCTGCACCAATCTGCTGAACTCCATCGCGAAGTGGCTGCCGGGGGGCGGGGAGGTGGGAACCTGCCTCCCGAACGCATGGGGCGTCTACGACGCGGTCGGACTCTACCGGGAATGGTGTCTGGACGCGACGAATCTCATCGCGTTGCCGGACGCGACGGATCCGCCAGGCAACCCGGCGACGGTCGGCAACGAACTCCGCATGGTGCGAGGACACGCAGCGAACGACATGATAGACGTCACGCTTCCGCGCCGCACCGCTCTGGCTGTCGAATATAATGCAAACTGCCGTATGGCCGTCCATCTTGAGAGACTTGTCGATTGATTGAAAGGAGGGTGTAGACGATGAAACGCACAATCATTTTCGCAACAGTTCTTTCCGCCGCGCTCGCCTCGTCCGGCTCCGGAGCGTATGTCACGAATCTGACCGTCCGCCAGGACTGGCCGTGGAGCGGCAAGGTGAACATCGACTTCACGCTCGTCGCGGACGCTTCGGCCGACATCGACATGACCGCCACGTACGACGGCGGCTCGATCGATCTCGCAAAAGGCGGTTTGACGGGTACACGCTATTCCGTCGCGCCGGGGGACTGCCACTACGAGTGGGACGCGGCGGCGGCCGGTTTTTCGTCCGCACTCGCCAACTTCCGCCTGAACGTGTCTGCGGTGGACGCTTCCGACCGCACCTATCTCGCATTCGACCTTTCGGACGGCTCGCACGCATTCCTCGCCGATGTCCCGTCCGGCGGCTGGACCGACGAATACAAGACGTCTAAACTCGTGTTCCGGCGCATCCCGTCCGGCACGTTCACGATGGGCGCGAGCGATGAACTCAGGACGTTCGCAGGGTTCTCCGATACGCGCGAGAAGGCGCACGCGGTGACGATTTCGTCCGACTACTACATGGCGATATTCCCGCTTACCAAGGCGCAGTACAACTACATCGATTCCGGTTCGGCCGGCGGCGGCGACACGTCCGCCGCATGGTATTCCTACGATTCGCTGCGCGGATCCGTCTCTTCGGACAGCATCAACTGGCCGAGAACCGGGCACCGCGTGGCGGCGGGCAAGTTCATCGATAAATGCCGCGCCAGGTTCGGCGGCGCGTTTCTCTTCGACCTCCCCACCGAGGCGATGTGGGAGCGCGCGGCAAAGGCCGGCGGAACGGGGCTGTTCTATCCGGTTGTCGACGAGACGCTCAACTTCCCGAACGGCGGCACGAAAGACGAACTTGTCGAATTCAAGGGATCGAACACGACGGGGCTTCTCGACGCGATCGCGCTCTGGCGGATGTCCGGGTCTGACAACAGCAAGCCTGTCGGGCAGAAACTTCCCAATCCGTGGGGACTTTACGATACATGCGGTCTCGTCGAAGAATGGTGCATCGACGACGGATCTTCCGTGACAGGGCAGCTGTCGGACGAGACCGATCCGCCGGGAACGTCCAATGCTTCGCCCACTACTCGCATCCGCCGCGGCTACTGCTTCGCCTCAGACGGCGTCCCGTCGAATGATACGACAATCGTCAGGCGTCTCAGCTGGTCGGCAGACGCTGGGCGCGGCGTCCGTCTTTGCATCTACCTCGTTCCGTTTGTGGAATGACCGTATTTTGAAGACGATGAATAAAGCAGCGTGTGTTTTTGTCGCCGCGATGTCTTTCGCGGCGGATGCGGCGGAATCGAATTCCGTTTCCGCCTATCTCGAGACGCTTCGCACGCCGGACGGACTCTACGGCTGGGCGGGAGACGACGAGGGGCGTCTCGCCGCGACACACGCGGCCGTCATGACATACAAGGCGCTTGGCGCGAATCCGCCCGGAGACATGAAGAAGCTCGCCGCATCCGCTCGCGGGCTGAATCCGTGCGCTGGCGGCGGCGCGACTGCCCGGGCCCAGCGCCACGCGGCGCTCCTGCACCGCATCGACGTGGAACTCGCGGAAACCGTGAAGGCTCTCGGCGGCGACACGGGGAACTGGAGGCGCTATGCGGAAACATCGCCGCACCATTCGAAAATCGACGACTACATGCGCGGCTACGAGGCGGGCGGCAATGCGGAACTGTCCCTTGAAATGCAGAAGCTGAGACTGCGGGAAGTCACCGGCGCGGCGCTGACGGACGACACCCGGGCCGTTTTCACCGCCTATCTCGATTCGCGGGAACGTCCCGACGGATCCTACGCCACGACTCCGGCGAAGGACGGTTCGGGCGGACACGTCGTCCAGACTTTCTGGGCTTTGTACGGGCGCGCGTTCATGGGCGAAAGGCTCAATCCCGCCGCGGCGGACTGGATCGACGCCTGCCGGCTGCCGGACGGCTCTTTCACCTGGACGAGCGATGCGGCGCAGGAATCGCGGATCGGCGACATGGAATACGTCCGCGCGGCGGTGAAAGCCCTCGCGCTTTTCGGACGGCGTCCGAAGAACGAGGCGGCGCTCGTGAAGTGGATCGCCGCGCGGCGCAACCGCGACGGCGGTTTCGGCGACCGCCCCGGCGCGCGGTCGAATCCGCTCGCCACCTGGGCCGCCGTCGATGCGCTCGCCGCGCTCGGGAAACTCGATGTCGCCTTGCGCAGTCCGCCGAAGACCGATTCCGTGAAGCGCGTCCTGCCGCGCAATACCGCAAAGCTCAAGATATGGACGATCCAGTTCGAGGCTCCGGGAACGGGCAGCGTGCGCGACACCGTGGAATTCGCACGCGACGCGAAGATCCACCTCTGGGGAGCCAAGAACTCGCCAGACGGATGGATCGACGCGGCGCAGAGGCTTGCCGACGCGGAAGGCGTCCGCGTCACGTTCTTTCCGTCCGACGAAAGCTACGGCGCACGGCGCGTCGTGCCGGGGCTCGGCAGCTTCTCGCACGTCGACGATCCCGTGACGCCGCCTCCCGGCGCGACGGAGCCGCGCCAGTTCAATCTCTGGCAGATCTGCGACCACGAATCCGCCGCCAGGATTCTTCTCGATTCCGGACGCTACGAGGCGGTCGGCTCGTTCCATTTCTGGTGCTACGACATGACGTGGCTTCTTTCGTTCGAGCGCCGCTACGAGAACGATCTCGTGTTCGTGTCGAACCAGGACAGCCACACCGAAACCTGGTGGTGGCAGGACATGCTCTACTCCTACCGCACGGTGTTTCTGGCGGAGGAGCCGACATGGGATGCCTTTCGCGACGCATGCCGCAGACGGCTTGTCGCGTCCGTCCGGCAGGACTCCCATACGCGCGGACGCCTCTACATCATAGCAAGCGCGCCGGAAGTCCGGGAGCATCTGCTGAAGCGCAAGGCAGAGTGGTGGCCTGAGCCGCGCGACCATTCGTCCGACGTTTCGCTGCGGATTCTGTCGCCCGGCGACACCTTCGAGACCGGACGACCGGAGAAAGGCCGCAGACTCCGGGTCAGGACGTTCCGCAAATGGCTCGGCGACAAATTCCTCCAGCCTGCGGCGTGCCGTCTCGAGAAAGTCGTCTGCAACGGCAGTGAACTGGAGATCGAGCGTTTCGAGAAACGCCTCGAGCGCAACGACTACATGAACGGCAATCTCGAAGAGGCCTACGACACGGCGGAACTCCCTGCGTCCGGTCCGCTCGACATCAGGGCGCATTTCGGGCCTGCGGAGGGTTCGGGTCTCAAGCCTTTCACACGGCGGCTGAAGGTGGACTGACCGTGGGCGGCATTCTCCTCGCGGCCATCGCCATCGTCACCACGTCGTTCTCGACGGACGGCGGCAGGACGTGGTCGCTCGATCCACCTGTCGTTGCCGCCGCTTCGCCGCGCTTCCTGGTAAAGGTCGAATATTCGGGGAGCGACACGAGGCCGCTCGACAACGGCGGCTACATTTCCAACTCGATAAGTTCGACGCGGGATTTCGCGAGCGCGATCGCGCGCGGCGACTCGGGATATTCTCAGAACAATTCAAGTCTTGGCGCGACGGCGTGGCGGTATCTGAAGAACGCGCCGAAGCCGATAGTCTACAAGATTGACATCGGTGCGCGACCGGCTGGCGTGAAAGGGCGAAACGGAAAACCCTTGCCCGCCTGCGCAGCGTGGAAGCCGGGCGTATACCGCTTCGACCTGCGTCTCTCCTACGGACTCGACAGGAACAAGAATCCCGATGTGCCCGCTGAGGAACGTCAGATAGCGACAGGCGAAAGTTTCATGTTCACACTGAAATGACGAATATGATACACAGAATGAACAATGCAGGATGCGCCGCAGCGCTGGCAGCGGCGGTCTTTTTCGCCGGTTTCGCGCCGGCGTTTGAGATGCCGCTCGCCGAAAATACGGAGGGCCGGTGGACGCTCGACGTTCCGTCCGGCGAATACCGCGTCGTCTATACGGCCGACGCCGAGACTGACGGAAGGGACGCGATAGCCGAGACGCCGCTGCGTCTCAACGGAAGGCTTCTGCCGCTTGACAGGACGACGAGTCCCGAACCGGCTGAAGGCGGAAAGGAAGTCTGTCGCGTCCAGACGAGACCCTTCCGCGTTTCGCGCGGCGACGTGCTGACGCTTTTCGACAAAAGGCATCGTCCGCGAGATTTAAAACTGGTCGATAGGCCGCTCCCTGACGCCTGGCGGATCGCCTTTTCCGCGCCCGACCTGAAAGACCCTGCGGTATTCGGGAACGGGCGTCCGCCGCTTTCCTTCGACGGAACGAAGTTCTCTCCCGGCGAACTCGTGCTCTCTCTCCGCGATTTCACGGGCAAAGTCGGCACTGCGAAAATAGAGGTCGATATTCTCGACTACTGGCGCAACATCATCGCATCCAAGACGTTCTCCGTCCGCCTCGACGGTTTCTTCGGGAAGTCCGCGCCGTGCGGCAAGGTCGCGTTCAGTCCGAACGGTTGCGGATCATACCGCGCCGACGTCCGGGCGGCATTGCCCGACGGGCTTGTCCTCCGGCGCGTCTTCACCTGCGAAGACGAGTTTTATGCGCGAGGGACGCACCGCCACTGGCGTCTCGACGACGCGCTTGAATGGGAGACGGCCGAAGTTCGCGAGGACGGCACGTACGAAACGCGGCGTTTCCGCGCCGCTCCGCCGGAGGGGATAGAGTGGAAGCGCGCGACGCTGCCGCACGTCATCCGAGACACCTGGTATCAGAAGCGGCCGCGCGTCGAGCAGCACTGGTTCCGCGCGAAGCTGTCCGTCCCTGAACGCATGCGGGGCGGCCGCCACATCATCGCCGCCGAGTTCGGCGCGATGCAGATGCAGCTCTACGTGAACGGAAAACTCTGCGGCGAATCGCCCGAATGGGCGCTCGGCACGTTCTTCCGCGCCGACATCACGGAAGCGCTGCGCGAGGACGGCGAGAACGAGCTTCTTTTCGCCTGCCGCGAACGCGCCGCAGCCTACGAGGAGGAATATCTGAAGACGGCGAAGACGCTTGAGGAGGCGGACATCTCCAAGGCGACAGTGTTCACGGCATACTGGGGCAAGTTCGGACTGCTTGAACTCGTCACGGTCCCTGAGAAGTGCATTGAGAAAGAGCCGCGCATCGTGACGTCGTTCCGGGAGAAGACGATAGAAGTGTTTGCCGATGCGCCGCAGGGGACTCGTCTCTCCCATCGTGTCCTCCGGCGCGGACGCGAGATCGTTCCGACGTTCGCGCGGAAAACCGGCTGGGCGAATCCCGTCCTCTGGGGCCCGGTGGAATTCCCTCTGCTCGAACTTGAATCGACGCTCGCCGATGCCGCCACAGGCAAGACGCTCGATATCCGCAGGACGCGTTTCGGCTTTCGCGAAATATGGGGCGAAGGGATGAGTCTCATGTGGAATGGGAAGAGCGTTCGCGGTCCGGGGCGCGCCATGGGGTCGCGGCGCTACGGCGAACGCGCGACACGCCAGGACCTGCTCGACGAGTTTGTCGATCTCAAACGCGACGGAAATGTATTCCGCCGCCATATAAGCGGATGCCGCGAGCAGTACGAGTTTGCGGACGAAGAAGGCGTGCTCGCCTCGCGCACGGGCGGGTTCTACCCGGTCGGATGCTATCCTGCGCAGTATCGCGGCAACAGGACGTACTGGGACAACATGCGCAAGAACGTGCTGCGCCAGGTGGACGACTACCCGAACAATCCGTCCGTCTATACATGGTACGTGTCCAACGAGTTCTACCTCGAATCGTTCCCGGAAGCGCAGAAGGACATCGAGCCCGTGCTGTCCGCGCTGCAGGAGAAAGACCCGACCCGTCTCGTCGAGACGGGCTGCGACATGGACTGCGGCGGACGCACGGGCGTCATATCGACCCACTATCCGGTCTGCGAGGGATTCCGCACGGAGGAAGACTATCTTCCCGACCTCTACTACTGGCGCCCCGTGGACAAGGCCTTCGCGCCCGGCATGAGGGTGCCCTGCGGCCTTTCCTCGAATGTCGCCAACCAGTACGTCAAGTCCCCGATCAAATGGGGAACGAAGCCGATTTCGGTGCATGAGACGAACTGGGACTGGTTCATCGGCTTTCCTCACGCCCCTACGCGTCTCTGGGGCGACGAGGCGTACAATTCCATTCCCAACCTCGACCGTCTGCACCTGCTCTATTCGATCGACTACCTGCGCGGCGAACGCGACGCCGGGCCGTACATGATCGTCAACTGGCGTCAGGCCGGCGTCGATGTGAACGAACTCGTCCAGCCGCCGCTTGACGCGTTCGCGCTCCAGAAGCTTCATGCCTTCTACGAGGGCGCGGAGATTCGCTACGACATTGACTTCATCCACGACGTGTTCGCCGACGAAACGCTCCGCATCTTCTGGAGACTTGAAGATGCGGGGGGAAAGGCCGTCCGGCGATGGCAGGATGAATGGCATGCGGATTTCTGCCAGACACGCCGCACGGCCGCCGCGTTCAAAGCGCCGAAGCCGGGGCGCTATTCTCTGGTCTACGGGTTCGAGGATCGCCTTGAAAGACGGCATTCCATCGAAATCTATCCGGCGTCGCTTGCCGCATCCGTCTCGCCGGACGCTCTTTCCGCAGGAGGCGTTGTCATCGTGCGGCCGGCGGACGCGATCGACGAAAAACTCATGGAGAAGGTCAGCGGCGGAGCGAAGGCGCTCGTTCTGCCGCGTGCGGACTATCCCGCGACGCTGCCGGTCGTGCCGGAACTCACGCGCCGGAGGGGTGCGCGCAATTTCACGTTCCGCCAGGATCATCCGGTTCTCGCCGGGCTCTCGGAACGCGACCTTTCCTACTGGACTCCGTCGAGTTTCACGGGGACGCGATTCTTCGACAAGCCGGCGAGCGGACTCGTTCGGACGCTTGTCGAGGCCGGCGGGCCCAACGGACTTGTCTATTCCGCGCTTGTCGAGATTCCGCACGGCAGGGGAAGCATTATACTTTCGCGCCTCGATCTCGATCCGGCGGCGAATCCGCTTGCGGCGAAACTCCTCGCGAACATCCGCGACTACCGTCCCGCCCCGGTCGAGGGGACGCTTGGGGTTCTGTTCGACCCGAAGTCGCCCGAAGTCCGCATCCTCGAGCGGTTCGGCGCGAAGATGCGCGTGCTGTCGGCCGGAGACGAGGGCGAATTCGCCGCGCTCTACATCGACGGCGCAAGATTCGCGCCGGGGTCCTTCAAGGCGAAAGGATGCGCCATGATCGTCCGCAATCCGACATCCGCCTGGGGCGTCGAACTTCGGCCGTTCGGCAAGGACTGGGTGAAAGGAAGGGCGGTCAAGACGCCTGCGGCGGACAATTCCCGCTTCCTCAGGGGATTGACAAACACCGACTTCTTCTGGCGCAGCCTTGCGCAGGGCAGTTTCATCCCCGACCAGCTCGCCAATCCCGCCGCCGCGTCATCGACCCTCGGCACATCGGAGATATTCGGCGCGACGGCTCTCATGTACCCGCGCTTCGCGGCGGAGAAGGACGGCGTTCTTTTCGAGACGCTCGACTGGCCGACGGCGGCCGGCGGCGACAGGCGCAAGGCGGAAAGAATCGTCACGACATTCCTCGCGAACTGCGGCGTCGTACTTTCGCCCGCAAAGAAACTCGCCGTGCCGGACGGACTTGAATTTGCGCCGGTCGACCTCTCGAAAGTCCTGAACCGCTCGCTTGCGGACGGCACGGCGGACGACGGCAAGGGCGGCTGGAGCGACCAGGGACCGCGTGAAGACATGCGGGAATGGAAGCCGAAAGCGGGCGTCCAGCGTCTCGGCAACGGCGTGTTCGACATACGACTCCCGAAAACGCTGTTCGCCCTCAGGTCGAAATACAGGGCCGTGTCCGAAGAAACGCCCGAACGCGTCGAGGTCGATGTCGGACGCAAGGCCGAATGGCTCTTCTGGCTGCACGGCGCGGCCTGGTGTTCAAAGCAGGATCAGGCGTACATCGACGTCGAATATGCGGACGGATCGGTCTATACGATCCGCATGAGCGGTGCGCTCAACATGCGCGACTATCCTTCCGCGTTCCCCGATGCGCTCTTTCCGGACGAGTTCGACACGCTGACGTGCCGCGCCGTGACGGTGCCGCACGCGCTCTGGGGCCAGGCGAGCGTCTATTCAACCGCCTGGAAGAATCCGCAGCCGGCGAAGAAAATCGCCCGTCTCGTGTTCCGCAGCGCCGGCAGGGGCGTTGTCATGATCCTCGCCGTCTCCACGGCCAATGCTCGCGGCGCGGACGGTTCGGCGCGCGCGCCGGCCGACGTTGCGCGGTGCGAAGCCTTGATGAAAGAGGCTGCGGCGCTCAAGAAGGCCGGGAAGCCGGCTGAGGCGATCGAGAAACTGAAAGAGGCGAACGCGGCGGATCCGGACATGCTGCCCGTCTATTGCGAGACAGGCGACCTCTACACCGCTCTCGGCGACTACGCCCGTGCGCTTGTCTGGTACGAGAAGTCGCTCGAAATCAACTACAACCAGCCGCAGCTCTGGGAGCGCGTGAAAACCGCAAAAGCGAGGATCGCCGCCAGCGGCGGCGGCATCGCCGAGAAGTATCCTGTCGCGGAAAACGTGCGCGGGCACGAGAACGTCGAATGGTCGACCGCATATGCATTCGGGCTGACGGACGGGACGAAAGACCTTCCGCGCGTCCTGCTGGTCGGCGATTCCATCTGCCGAGGATACCTGGATGGCGTCCGCGAGCGGCTGAAGGGGAAAGTCAACGTTTCGTACTGGACGTCAAGCTACTGCGTCACGAGTCCCGGCTACATGAAACTCCTTTCGTTCTACCTCGACGAGGCAAAGTACGACGTCATCCACTTCAACAACGGCCTCCACTCTCTTCAGACCTCGACTGAGGCATGGGCGAGCGGCCTCAAGGCGGCGTTGAAGCTCATTCGCGAAAAGCAGCCAGGGGCGAAGATCGTCTGGTGTGCCTCGACGCCCCTGACGGACGAAGTCAAGACGGCAAAGTGCCGCGAGCTGAACGCTGCGGGCGCCAAGATCGTGTCGGAACTGGGCGGCATCGCCACGAACGACCTTTTCGCACTTTGCGAACCGCTGGACCGTACCGCCAACTGGAGCGACGTGTACCACTTCCGTCCGGAAGCGATAGCGAAGCAGGCCGACCAGGTGGCGACAGCCGTTCTGTCGGCGCTGGACAGGCCGTGTGAAACCGCAGCACGTGAGGCGTCGGCAGATCCGGCCGTTGTGCCGATTCTCGGCTATCAGCTGGACGTATCGCGGTGCAAGGTGCCGACGATGGAGACGCTGTACAGGATTGTGGACATCATGGCGTCCCTGGGCTACAACCAGTTCCAGCTTTATACCGAGCATACGTTCGCCTACAGGAAGCATGAGACGGTCTGGCGCGATGCGAGTCCCATGACGCCAAGCGAGGTGCGTGCGCTCGATGACTACTGCCTTGCGCGCGGAATCGAACTCGTGCCGAACCAGAACTCGTTCGGGCATCTCGAGAACTGGCTGTGCCACCCTGGATACAACGACCTCGCCAACCATCCGCAGGGCGGTGCGCGTGTGGAAAGATTCGGCAATCTTGTGCTTTCGCGTCCGCACGCGCTCAATCCGTGCGATCCGGACAGCCTGAAGTTTGTCGCGGGTCTGTATGACGAGCTGCTGCCGTGCTTCCGGTCCCGGTACGTAAACGTCGGATGCGACGAAACCGTGGAGCTGGAGGATGCCGACGGCGGCGGACGCAGCGCGGCGGCTGTTCGCGAGAAAGGTGCGGCGCGGGTGTATGTCGACTTTCTCAAACAGATATACGGGGAGGTCAAGAAGCGCGGACATGTCATGATGTTCTGGGGCGATATCGTGCTGCATCATCCTGAGCTTCTGCCGGAAATACCCGACGACGCGATCTGTCTCAACTGGGGATACGAGGCGACATCCCGCTTCGAACGCAAGACGGCGCAGCTTGAGGCGGCGGGGCGGCGTTTTGTCGTCTGCCCCGGAACGAGCGCATGGGGGTCGCTTTCCGGGCGTGTCGAGAACATGCTTGGCAACATCGACGCTGCGGTCGCCGCAGGCGGCAGACACGGCTCGTCCGGGTACCTTCTTGCCGACTGGGGCGACGGCGGCACGCCGCAGCCGTGGCTCGTGTCGCTTCCGGCTTTGATCTATCTCTCGCATCGCGTGAAGGGCGAGGAGGTCTCGCGGGCGGATCTCGCAAAGAAAATCGATGACATCTGCGGGGCGCGCTGCGGAGAGGCGCTTCTTGCCTACGGCGGCATCTACGGCAAATGCGGCGGCGAGATGGGGAACAATACGGAGCTTTTCAACGTGCTGATCAAGAACGACCGGTATGAACGGTCGGCGGGCGTGACGGACGAAACGCTTGAGGCGGCGTTTTCGGAATGGCGCAGGGCGAAAAGCCTGCTCGATCTTGACGGCGCACCCGACTGGGTGAAGGACGACTTCGCGCTTCTCGATCTTCTGTACCGGGCGGTCGAGGTTAAAATCAAGGAGCCGCGCAGACCGAATTTCCGCGCGATGTTCGAACCCGAGTACAGGCGGCTGTGGCTGAAGCAGAACCGTCCGGGCGGCCTCAAAGACTCGCTTGTTCAGCTGTTCGGGCCATGATTGCCCGCGTCCGAAGATGCGTTGCGGAGAAAGCGGCTTTAGGTGTTGGACAGCTTTATCACACCGCGCGGTTCGCGCGGCCGCTTGACGCTCGGGAAGGCGCAGACGGCGCGTTCGCCGTCCATAAGCGCGGCACATCCGCCGCCGAGCCGCGGCGAGAGGATGTTGGCCAGCACAAGGGAAAACATCAATTCCGGGAAAATAAATATCTCCATGTCCGACAGCGTAGCGCCGGCGGACTTTTCTTCGCCTGAAATGGGTGTCTTGTACATGAAGAAAAAGTATATTAAATTATTCGCCTTTCGCGCAAGTGCGCACCCGGTGTCCGTGTGCAGCGGCGCAGATTGTGCTATAATGTCCGCCATGGGTTTTTTGAACACATATCTTGTCTGGCTTGAGTGGCCCGAGAGGTGCTTTCGGGCGAACGACGGGGACATGAAGCTTTTCAGGTCTCTCGTTCCGAAAGGGAGCCGCATCGTGCGCGTCAAAAGCGAACAGGCGTTTCTGAGGGCACTTCCGTCTGCGACGCATGCGGTTGTATGGCACTTCAGGAAGGAGTGGTATGCGCGCGCGCCGCGGCTAAAGGTCCTCGCGACGCCTGCGGCGGGCCGCGAGCTCGTCGCGTGGCGTGACGCGCCAAAGGGCGTCAAGGTCCATTTCGGCGCGTTTCACGGGCCGATAATCTCGGAGACGGTCCTCGGCTTTCTTCTCGCGTGGACACGCGGGTTCTTCTGGAAGGGCCCCATGTGGCCGCGCTCGGCCCTCGCCGAGCACTGCGGCGACCTCGAGGGCACGACGGCGGTCATCGCGGGCTTCGGGCGCATCGGCCGCGCGATCGCCGCTCGGCTCGAGCCGTTCGGCGTCAAGTGCTTCGGAATCACGCGACACGGGATCTTCACGCTGGCGGACTTTCGCAAGGGAGGTTCGACGACCGAGTTAAAACTCCCAAATTCATTGCTTCGCCGTGCCGACTGGTTCATAATTGCATTGCCATCGGATACGAATACCGACGACTTCCTCGACGCGCGGCTCATTCGACGTCTGCCGACGAAATGTGTGGTTGTCAACGTCGGCCGCGGGAATGCCGTGGACGAGGACGCTCTTCTCGCGGCAATCAAGGAAGGGCGGCTCGCCGGCGCCTATCTTGACGTCTTCAAGCACGAGCCGACGGCTCTCAACCCCAGGATCGGCCCGCGCGGCAGGGGGCTTGCCGCGGCGAGGAGCGTCCCGTGGAACCTCGTGCGCATGCCGCATGCCTGCGCCTTTTCGTCGCGCTACATGAAGGAGTGCTTCCGTGAGCTTGCGAGGGAGGGAGTTCTCAAGTGAAGGGCGTTTTCGAGGTCTCGAGCGTCGAGGAGACATGGGCGCTCGCGAAAGAACTCGCCAAGGAGCTTAAACCGGGCGATATCGTCTGCCTCGAAGGAGACCTCGGCGCGGGCAAGACGACGTTCACGCAGGGGCTTGCCGCCGCGCTGGGCGTTCCCGGGCGCGTTACCTCGCCTACTTTTTGCATTGTGCAGGAGCACCAGTCGCCCGATGTTTTGCTTGTCCACATGGATCTTTACCGACTCCATGGCGAGGAGGACGTGGAGGCGATTGGTTGGGAGGATTACCTTGCAAGAGGGGCGATTTTCGCCATAGAGTGGCCAGAGCGCGCTGGATCGCTGATTCCCCAGTCGGCCAGGCATATCGGCTTCCGCCATATGGGGGAAGAAAGGCGTAGAATCTCCATTGACACGGAAGGCAAGTTTGCGGTATAATATGCAGCACATGGTTAAACTATGCAAACGAATCGCCGTCTTGGCGTGTTTCGTCTGTGTGATTATGTGCACAGGCGGGTGCGAGACTATTGCCAAGATGCTTTCGTCCGACGACCAGCAAGGGTCGGCGGTTGGTCCCGTTTATTTTGAGCCTCGTGTACGTCCTGGCGTTGCACTAGTCGTTGTTGTCAGCTCTGGCGCGACCCAGCCCGCCAGCATGCAGGTTCAGGTTGACCAGAACGGCGACATCACGCTTCCGCTTCTCCTGCAGTCTCCTGTCGCGTGTGACGGGTTGACGCTCGACGCCTTGAAGCAGAAACTTGTAAAGCTCTATTCAGAGTACTACAAGCAGCCGCAGGTCACCGTCACCTTCGCGCCGTACGACGGCAAGGGCGTGAGCCCGTGGGGAACTGTCACGGTTCTTGGCGAAGTTGCGATGCCGGGGCCGGTCAACATGCCTTCGACGATGGATCTCACGGTTACGAAAGTCCTCCAGGCCGCGGGCGGCCTGAGGCCGTTTGCGAACAAGTCCAAGATCCGCGTGAGCCGTTGCGACAAGGACGGCAAGAAGTCGACTTACATCATAGACCTAATCGAAATCGGCGAGAAAGGCAGGATCGAAAAGGATATCGTCCTCCGCGCCGGCGACGTGGTCTGGGTGCCTGAGACATGGTATTGATTTCCACAACAAGGGGAGTAAACAAATGAAGAAACTACTGATGGTAGCAACGATGGCGATGGCGTCCGTGCTGTTCGCCCAAGACAAGACGATGTCGTCAGCCGACGCTCGCGGCAAGATTGGCGACATAATCTCTAACCCTGCGTCCATGACTTCAGTGATGAAGCAGTTGGCTGCGGCAGACCAGGCGTCATTCCTTGCCGATGTCAATGCGGCAATTTCGAAGATGCCCGGCTCCCCCGAGGAGAAGACCTCAAAGTTCGTCGCTGTGAACTCCGCGGCGCTCAAGGGCGCCCAGAAGGGCAACCTCACCACGCTCGTCGCCGAGGTGTTCGCCACGGTTCCTCCGGAGTCGCTCACTGCCATCAACGAGCAGTTTGCGGCCGGTATGTTCAACCGTGCGGCCGATCCTTCCAAGACCTACACCGATGAGGAGTACAAGAAGACGGCGCTCAATCTGCTCGACAAGGTCCAGGAGCGCAACGAGACCGCCGACAACGCCGGCGTTCGCAACACGTTTGCGATTCTGATGCTCATCCGCGCCTCCAACGGCTCGCCTGCCGATCTTCGCGACACGCTCGTCAATGACCTCAAGAATGAGGAGACGAGGAACCTCGCGCAGAACGAGTGGATTTCCCCCGCTCTTGGTCAGGGCCAGGAGAAGACCTATGATCCAATGCTTGGTGCCGCCGATGCCGGCAATCAGCCCGATCTCAGCATGGTTCTCATCGTGCCGTTCAGGTCCGCAGGCGATGCGCTTGCTGCAGACCTCGCGAGTGAGTGCAGCATTTCGGATACCTCCTCTTCAATTACGGCGCTCATCGCCCCCTCGTTTGCCGACCAGAACACCTTGGACATTGCTGATGGTGTTGATCCTCTTTCGTCGAATTCGGCGCTCTCCAGGATTCCTCGTTCGATGAATCCTGCTGACAAGTACAATCCCGCCAACAAGCGCGGCTCGACTGTTTCTGGCGGCATCACCCCCATTCCTGCCTTTGTCCCTGCTCCTGAAGAGCCGCCCTATGAGCCGATTCACTACCCCTAATGTTAGGCAGGCTCACTAAAGAATATTTTGAGAATTGGAGGTAAAACAATGAATATAAAGTTTTCAACTCTTGCCACGGCGATGGCCGTGTCTGCGTCAGTCCTGACAGCGTCTGCTGACGTTGTCGACAGGCCCAGTGGCTTCAAGATCGGCGAGCGTATGACGCTTCGTCCGTATGTGTCGCTTTCGTACACCTACGACTCCAACGTCGATTCCGCAAAGCATGCGAAATCTGGCTCCACATGGGTCGTCAATCCCGGTCTCGGCGCTGAGTACAAGGGCGACAACTGGGAGATTGCCGGTCGTGCGTGGTACAGGTATCACGCCTATAATCGCTACAGCAAGCAGCTCAACGAGTCCAGCTTCGGCGAGAACCTCACGTTCAAGTGGGCTGACTCTCTCCCGAACGAGAAGGGCTGGAGCGTCCTCCTTTCGGAGAGCTTCACCCAGATCGCCCAGGACGACGACATGTCCGACCATAGCGGCAGGGGCCTTGGCCGCGACCGCAAGACGTTCCAGGCGGCTGGCGTCATCGAGCGTCGCATCAACGAGCATCTCCATGCGGCTGTTGACGCTTCCTACTACATGCTCGACTACGACAACAACGTCAAGGAGTATGCGACGCTATATGGCTGGAAGCGCGCTCTCTTCGGCGGCGAAATCGGCTATGCCGCCTCGAAGTGGACCGACTTCCTTCTCGCCGCCAACTATGGCTGGTACTGGCAGGACAACGTCCCGAACAACGTCCGCTACTCCGATGAGTCCCGCGGCTGGACCGTCATGGCCGGTTTCGGAACGCGTGCGACCGAGAAGATCGAGTACCGCATCTTGACTGGCTGGAGCCGCTTCGAGTATGCTGAGGGCGATGCCAAAGACATCGACGGCTGGACCTATCAGATCTCGGGCAAGTGGAAGATCACGGATACGTGGAACATGATGCTCCTCGCCGCGAGCTACTATCAGCCCTCCGAGCGCGAGATGTGCAGCGCCATCCGCGTCGACTCCATCAGCTGGGGTGTTGCCCACTCGATGATCCGCGGCAAGCTCAACGCCACGTTCGACCTCAACTACCGTCGCGAAACGCACGAGTACTCCTACACTCGTGGCTACGACTACGACGACGACATCATCACCGCCCGTCTCGGCCTGAACTACACGCTCAACCGCTTCCTCCAGATCTATGGCAGGCTTGAGTACCAGACCGACATGTGCGACGGCGGTAACGTTCGCGGGCACAACTACGATTACGACCGCTTCCGCGGCACGGTCGGTATGCGCCTGACGTACTGAAGTGCAGAAGGCCATATCCAAGTACGGCCTGGCGGCGCACCTTGCCTTGCTGGCGGTTGCGCCGCTGTTCCTTTTCCCGTTTTGCGACGACACATGGACGGCGAGGACGGTCATATGGCTTTCGCTCCTTGCGTTGGCCTGGATGGTTCTCGAGCCATCGCGCCGCGTGGACGAGGCGTTGCATGACGCCCGCTTTCGCGTAGCGTCCGCTATTGTCCTCGACCCGCTATTCTGGTTTTCGCTCGTGCTCGTCCTGGTTGCGGGCATAAGATGGCTCAATGTCGGCATTGGAATGTCGTATGATGCCGAAAAGGCCGTCTGGAGTCTCTCCGATGCGATGTTTTCTTTCCTCCCTGGCAGTGTGGACGGTAGTGGCTATCTCCCGTTTGCTTCCGTAGTGGGCGTGGCGGTCCTCATGCAGGCTGGTCGCCATGCGCTTGGGAAGTCTGCGCGCGTATGCTTTCTCTTTATTGCCGCACTCCTCGCGGGCATAGCGGCTGTTGTCGCGGCTCTAGCTTGCGTATTTGAAAACCCCGAGGCCTTGCGCTACGCAGCGTGTTCGACCGTTGACGCCACATATCCCGGAACGGCTTTTGGGCTTTGCTTCATGGGCTCGATGGTCGCCATAGCCGGTGCGTTCGAGCGCAAGTGGAACCGCGCGATGCCGTTGCTTGCCATCGCGGTTGGCGGTTCCGCCATAGGTCTCTATCTCTTTTCCCCCGACATTGTGATACTGACCCACGCCGCCTGTGCGGTAGTCGTGATGGCGTGTGCGCTTGCGTACGCCCATCGCCGCATGGGTGGTCTCGTGGTCCCGAAGTGCCTCGCGTTTCTGCTCGTGGCGTCGGTTCTGCCAGTTCTTTTTGTTATGGGCGTTTTGCCCGAGGGAATCAAGGCCCAGAAACTAGCTGTTTTCTTCGGCGAAGAGGGCGCGCAGCTCCTTCCCGACGGTGTTCTTGCGCTTCGTTCTGCTCTCTCCGAGGTGGCAGAAAAAGTCTGGAAGGACAATCCATGGCTCGGCACCGGACTCGGCACCTTTGGGTTTGACATTCGCTTCAACGCCAAGGAGGCCGACTGGGCTGTTTTCGCCTCCAACCAGGCCGGCGCGCTCAATGGGTGGATGCAGATGCTCGCGGAACGCGGAATGACCGGAGTCGCGTTCTTCGTGGCTCCGTTGCTTTTTCTCCTGTGGACGTATGCGTTCCGTGCGTTCAATGCGGTTGCAGACATTCTTTCCAAGTCGCGCCATGGCTTCGGTGCGCTTATCTTCCATCCCGCCTGCGCACTTGGGCCGATTGCGCTCATAGCCGTCGCGACGTGCGGGTTCTACGACCATTCCTTCTGGCGTTCCGAGACGATGATGCTGACGGCGGCTATGCTTGCGATGGCCGGCAGTGCCTTCCCGGCGCCTAAAAAGACGGACGACGACTCTTTGACGGAGAAATAAGACATGGCGGACAAACCCCTCTATTACGGAAGCACGAAGGCTACTGGGCCGATGTACTACGGCGGCAAGAGCCCGATGTATTACGGTGGCGGACAGGGTCCTATGTACTATGGCGGCGGTCCAAAGTACGGCGGCTCGTACGGCGCCTACGGTTCCTACGGTTCCTACGGTTCGTACGGCGGCTACGGCGGTGAGGGCGAAGACGGCTCGATCGTCGGCACTATCACGATGAGCCGCATGCTCAGGGTCGTCTCGCAGCGTTGGCTCTCGGTGTTCGTGTTCCTTCTCGTCGGTTTGATCGTCTCGTTCGCTGTTTACCGCATCTCGCCGACGATCTACGAGGCGAAGAGCGAGTTTACAATCGACATGAGGCGCGTCACGCGCGGCACTTCGAGCGCCCTCGACGAGACGCTGCCGGACTTCGGTGCGAACTACGCCGAAATCTTCAACACGCGAATCTCCGACTGGCGTTCCGAGAAGATCGTGCTGATGATCCAGCAGCAGTACAGGACTAGCACCCCCGCCTCGACCGTCTCCGACGACGACATCGTGGCGACGCTCGTCGACTCGAAGCTCGAGCTCCAGCGCAACTCGCGAATCATCACCATCGCCGTCCGATCCAAGTCCGCACAGCTCGCCGCGGCCCTCGCGAACGCCTACGCCGAGTCGATCGAGGCGTACACCGACGAGGAGAACAAGGTCCGCTGCGACAAGGCCGTCAGCCAGACGCACGAGAACGTCGAGAAGAAGCGCCGCGACGTCGACAAGATCACCAAGCAGCTTCTCGACTTCCGCACGACCCACAAAGTCGACAACCTGCGTTCCTCGCGCGACACGATACAGCAGGGGCTTTCCAAGACGACCGCCGACATCCTTGCCCTCGAGACCCAGGAGACGCAGCTCATCGAATGGGAAAAGCTCCTCACCGAGGTGCAGAAGGATCCCGAGACGTTTGGCTCGCTGGCTTCCGGCGTTCCGCGCGCCGAGGAGATCGCCAAGGAGTACCGTGCCTTCCAGGACGCGTCTGGCGCCTACCAGAATCTTCTCGTCTCCTACACCGAGAACCATCCCGAGGTCGTCGCGAAGAAGAAGGAACTTGACTTTGCCCGCCAGAGGTTCCTCGATGCGAGCTCGCGCGCACTCCTGACCGGTCGTTCGACGCTGCAGGTCGTCCGCAACCAGCTTGCGATCCTCAAGCAGAAGCAGGCAGACCTGAGGAACGACCTTGCCTCCGTAGAGCAGCAGATCGTCTTCGCGGAGTCCGGTCTCGGCAAGCTCGAGGCGGAATACGGCGTCGCCCATCGCCTTCTCGAGAGTCTCATCCTCGAGGAGAACAAGATGCGCATCCAGTCTGAGGCGAACAACGAAATCGTCCGCGTGGCTCGCCAGGCGACGGTGCCTACAAAGCCCGTCCTCCCCAATCCGATAATCATCTTCGGCATTGGCGTAGTGCTTTCGCTCGGCCTCGGGTTCCTGTTCGTGCTCGTGATAGACAATCTCGAGGACACGGTCGTGAATCTTTCCGACATCGAGGGCCGTCTTGCCCTCAAGGTCCTGGCCGTCTTGCCGCATGTCCGCCGCAAGCGCCGCGAGCAGGTCGCGCGCTTCCTCATCGAGGACAAGTACTCACAGTTCTCCGAGGCCGTCGCGGGCCTTAGGAACCTCCTCGATTCACCGCGCTATGAGGCCTTTACGCATTGCCTCCTCGTCATCTCGACCCAGCCGGGCGAGGGCAAGACTATTACGTCGACCTCCATCGCGATTTCCCACGCGCAGACGGGCAAGAAGGTCTTGCACGTCGACTTCGACCTGAGACGTCCGCGTCTTGTCAAGGTCTGGGGCCTTGAGCTGACCAAGGACAGGAGCTTCTCGCACGTCCTGCAATCCGCGAACGGCGGTGAAAAGCCGGACTTCGCGAAACTAGTAAACAAGTCTGAGGTTCCCGGGCTCGACGTCATTTGCTCGCTGCCTCCAGAAGGCGTTTCGCCCGCAACGATATTTGGTTCCGCCCCGGTGACCGACTTCTTCGAGTGGGCTCGCGCCAACTACGACCGCATCGTGGTCGATGCGCCGCCGTACGGCATCGTAGGCGATGTTGTGTCCCTTGCCGCGCAGGTAGACTCCGTAATCATCATGTGCTGCCCTGACCGCACGCACTTCAGGCCGATTCAGTACTGCTCCAGGAGCCTTACCGAGGCGGGCGCCAACATCCTTGGCGTCGTTGTCAACGACGTCGAGGTCTCGAGCGTCTCGGTGTTCGATCCGTCGTCCCATCGCCACTACGGCTATGGCTACGGCTACGGCTACGGCTATGGCTACGGTTACGGCTACAGGCCGAAGAAGGGCGCGGATGCCGCAAAGGCCAATGGCGCCGACGGGCAGCCTGCGCAGGGTGCAAAGAAAGACCCTGAAAAGGATTCGAGGCGCAAACTAGTCCATGAGGAGCTTGCCGATGAGGAATAGTCGTCGTTGCATCGTTACGGGAGGGTGTGGCTTTATCGGCTCCGCCCTTGTTCGCCATCTCTGCCGCGAAGGGCGCGACGTCCTTGTCGTTGATAAGCTCACATACGCCGGCAACGTCGAGTCCCTGAAGGAAGTCGAGGGGAAGTACAAGCTTCTCGTCGAGGACATCTGCGACCAGGCGGCGATGGATCGCGCCTTAGAGGAGTTCAAGCCCGACACGATCTTTCACCTCGCAGCCGAGTCGCACGTAGACCGCTCGATCGACGGCCCCGGCGAATTCGTCCGCACGAACATCGTCGGCACGGCGACGCTTCTCCAGGCGGCGCTCAAGTGGTGGCGCACGAACCCGAATTTCGTCTTCCAGCACATTTCGACGGACGAAGTCTACGGCACTCTCGGCGACGACGGCTTCTTCACCGAGAAGACACCCTATTCGCCTCATTCGCCCTATTCCGCGTCGAAGGCGGCGAGCGACCACCTCGTCCGCGCGTGGCACGACACGTACGGCATGCCGGTCCTGATCACCAACTGCTCGAACAACTACGGGCCTTATCACTTCCCCGAGAAGCTCATTCCGCTTATCATCCTGAACTGCCTCGACGGGAAGCCGCTCCCCGTGTACGGGAAGGGCGCGAACGTGCGCGACTGGCTCTATGTCGACGACCACGTCAAGGCGCTTTGCCTCGTGAACGCGAAGGGCGTCCCCGGCGAGACCTACAACGTCGGCGGCCACAACGAGCGCACGAACCTCGAGGTCGTGAAGACCGTCTGCGCCATTCTCGACGAGCTGAGGCCTCGCGGCGGAAAGGACGGGGACTCACCCCTGCTAGGGCATCCGCTTCGCGGACAGCCTGCGGCTGGGGGATACGGCGTCCCCGCACCCCGCCCAATGGGAAAGGACGGGGACTCTGGCGTCCCCGCACCCCGCCCAAGGTATGAAGAGCTTATCACTTACGTCGCCGACCGTCCGGGGCACGACCTCCGCTACGCCATCGACCCGGCGAAGCTTATGAACGAACTCGGCTGGAGACCTGAGGAGAACTTCGAGACCGGCATCCGCAAGACGGTGCAGTGGTATCTCGACAACGAGTGGTGGTGGAAGCCGATCCACGAGAAGAAGTACGCTGGCGAGCGGCTGGGGAAGGGTTGAAGTTCAAAGTTAATAGTTTGATGTTTGATGTTTAAAGTTTGAAAAACAAGGAGGAAACATGAACCAGGCAGAGAAAGAGCGCCTTGCCCGCGTCGGCAA
>ODAI011099631.1_pt1 | contig 30366 bp, 43 predicted proteins | sample 1539321 | NCBI WGS metagenome assembly ODAI01 (sample SAMN02144231, study PRJEB22623) | gut metagenome | biome: sheep rumen | host: Ovis aries | place: New Zealand
TAATACTATCCTTCTGCGCCGTGATTTTATCATCGAGCAGATTTGGCACAATTTGCCCCTGTTTCAATCTGCCTACTACGCCGCAAAGCGTCCTCTTTATATCAATCGTATGCGGGCTCGCCTTGCTACTCTTGACAAGTTCGGTTACGTCTGCCAACAGATGATAAGGGACTTCCGGCAGTATGAAGTCGCGGCGGCTTATGCATTCAATTCTGATTTTGACGAAAGAGTTTTTGCGTTTAACTGCGATTGGTATAAATGCAATAATCCTTTCGATAATATTCCCGTGTATGATATTCGGGCCTTCGCCGTCAATCATATTGCCTTTACGGATGAGTACCAAAATTTTTGCGACCGTCTTTCTCTTTACACTGAATCAGGGAATTATTCTACCACGGCAGAAGCCTTTTACAAATTTATTGCAGACGAAACTTTCGTTGAAGAACATACTGCCCTCGCGGATAGTATTTGCGAATATGGAATTTTGAAATATTTGTACGATAATTCTTGCGATATTTCTCAATTTGAAACTGCGCCAAAAATCGTTAAAAAGGAAGTGTCCCATAATTGGGAAGTAAAAAAGGGAAGTGAAACGATTTTGAAATTTGAGGCAAAAAATGTAACAGTATATAAAAATAATTATACTATTCGGATTAGGTAAGGGAAGTATATCGGATTCTTATGAGTCCGATATTTAAGTTTACATGTCAAGCATGTAAAAGTAAAGATTGACAAAATTAAAAAATATGAGTATAATAGTATTAGAAAATAGAAAATAAAGGAGAAAAATAGATGGTAATTAAAGATAACTATTCTAAAGAACATTATAAAAGAATACTTGTGTTATCAAAAAAAGAATATAAAAAATGGAGAAAAGATAATCCAGATTATCCGCAAGAAGATATATATAAAAATTATGATTACAAAGGACACTGTACCTATAGTATTTACAAATGGGATGATTAATGGCGCGCAAGCGTCTTTTTTATTTACATGTTAAACATGTAAATATATAGGTCCACGCAGAAGTTTTTCGCGAATCCTTCTGCGCTTTCCTATTTGCAAGCGGTTTTGTCTTAGAGATTTACCATTAAGGACAAATCAATTTGGGTCACTCTGCGCGCGTTCAGTCCCTGCTTTTCAGTCCACCGCTTACTTTCCCAAGGCCTTCCTATCTATCCCGTATCAACACAGCGTCTTGCAAGTGTTGCACGTCTGGCCCATCTCCTTGGAACAATTATAGTATAGCATAGGGTATTAAATAAGTCAAGAAAAAACTTTACATGTTAAACATGTAAATTTCTATTTTTGTCAAATTTTTATATTTTATATGCCGAAAATTTATGTATAATTATTTACTTTATTCACTGATTATACGTTCTTTTCCGCATACTTATGCGCGATTATATATTATATACTATATTATATATTATGTGCGTGTCAAATTTATGCATCAAATGTATAATTATGCGGCACCGCATCGTATGCGTCAAATTTATGCGGCTGTCAAATTTTCATAGCAGCTGCAAATAAGCTGCGAAGCTACATAAGCTGCGGTCAAATTTTCATAAAATTTGACAGCTGCAAAAGCTGGAATTTATAATTTGTCAAATTTTACTCGCAGCTGCAAAAGTTTGAAAATTTTTTAAAATTCTGCTATAATATATATAGAAAGTGAGGAGAGAAAAAACCTCCCACCGAAAATAAAATTATGGGTGGCGACCAACGCCAGAAAGGTAACTACTATGACTAAGCGTGAATTTTTGAACGGTGTTATTAATGGTACTATGAACGACGAGATGGTGGAGTTCGCTACTAAGGAGCTGGCGCAGATGGACGCTGGGCTGGAGAAGCGGCGCAACACTTTGTCCCCTAAGCAGGAGGAGAACCTTAAGCTCGTTGAACTCGTTGTGGAAGCTCTGACTGAGGAGCCCATGACTGCGACGCAGGTCTATGAGCTCGGCATTGAGGGCGTGACCTCTGTGCAGAAGGCTAGCTCTCTTCTGCGCATGGCTGCGAAGAATGACCTCGTTACTGTTTCTGAGGTGGCCGTAAAGGGCAAGGGCAAGCAGAAGGCGTACGCTAAGGCGTAAGCTACATAGGGTAGGAAGAGGGCGCGAGCTCTCTTCTTTTTTATGCGCCGAAAATTTGACTTTTATTTAAAATTGTGCATCGCGCGCTGTCAATTTTTTTCTATAAAATTTAAATTTTAAAATTGGGACGAAAATTTTAAAGTAATCTATATGGAAAATGCACTTATTACCGTAATAAGTAAACAGAAGTAGTATTAAAATGTATATTTAAAGGGGTAAGCTCCAAAGCATTGGGAAAAGCTAGGAAAGGCCACTATATATATTTAAATATATGTCTAAATAGCTACGCAAATAGAGGTCCCAATAGAGGTCTATTTTTGACTTCGTCAAAAATAGAAAACTCTTATTTTAACTTCGTTAAAATAAGCGTTTTATCAAAAAAAAGAAAAAGAAAAATTGACTTCAAATAAAATTTGTGGCAGAAACAATTTAACCCAACTTAATAAAATCTAATTAAATCTAATTAAACTTAGTAAAACCCTATCCTCTTTCCCCTTTTTCTATTCCCTCTCCTATTTTCCCCTTCTATCTCGCGCTATCTAAGCTTTAAAAAGCTACGTAGTATAGCTAGAGTATGCTACGGGACAGTCTATATAGGTAAATATATATTTAGTTATATATTTAAATATATATTTAAATATATATAGAGCCCTATATAACCCTTTTAATTTTCTTTTTGTTTACTTATTACGATTAGAAGTAGAATTTATATAACGACTAGTACGTAATTTTCGGAAAAATTTAGAAAATTTTTTATGCGATTTTTTAGAAATTTTTTTTGGAAAATTTTTATCGTATAGAAAATTTTTGGAAAATTCTAGAGCTATAAATTCCCTTAAAATATAGATATAATACCGTTTTCCAAAAATAGGGAAGTTTTTTGGAAAATTTTCCCCTCTATCTTCGTATAAATTTTCGTAGATTGCGCGAGCGCTAAAATTTTATATAAAAAAGACTAGGTATTTAGCCTAGTCTTTTAATTTAGAAATTTATTTTCCTAAATTTCTACTAATATAGTAATTAAGTAATTGTAATAGTTTTTCTACTTCTTCCTACTCTCCGCCGCAATAGGTATATATATCTTTAGACCTATCCATAAATCTATAAATGCGCGCTTCGTAAGTATTTATATATGTTATTAAATACGGAAATTTCTACAAAATTTCCTATACCTTATCTACCTAGGTTATTTCTTCCATAGCTAATCTCCTATAAATAAATCTATTTCCTACTCCTATAATTAAATACTCCTCTAACGCGTTTAATTATCTGGGAGGACATTAGTAACGCGCTCCGACACAAAAATCCCCACCTTTGCGCCGTCGGTAAGAGGAGTATTTAATTATAGGAATAGATTAGATTAGCCTAGCTTAGCTATTTTAACCTCGATAACCGCTATAATCTATAAGAACTACTCTATCGTTAATATAACCGATATTACCGCTATGAAGGTCGTTAATACTCGCGCAATTAAGAAAATTAATAAATTTATCGAATTCCGCGGGTTCTTCTGAATAATAAGGGAAAAGCCAATCTACGAACTCTGAATAAGAATCCGCTTCATCTACAATATCAGAAGCTTCTTCTTCTGTGCGCCCTTCGCTAGAAAGTCGTTCAAATAAATCGCTATAAAGCTTATCATAAGATACTTCCGCACGTTGCATAACGTAGATGCGCGCGCCGTCGTAATTTTCTAGAAAATAACACGGTGCAAAAAACTTATCGAGATTTTCTCTGCGCGCGTCCTCATAAATTTCGGCTTCGATTTGACAGTAGTTAATCTTACGATTTTTAAAAGGAATTTTAAATACCCAATTACTATATTCATTCATAAGGACGAGCTTAGTAGCGCCATAAGATACGCGAACAATAGAATTTTCATAAGATAAAATAGTATCATCGGTATCCGACGCAACAGAAGCATTATCCATATTAGAAAGAACCATTTTTACCCATTTACGCATAGATTCACCGTCTACAGTATAGAGATTAGGAAAGTCAAATTCATCTAAAACGGCTTTAATGGATTTAAATTCCGCTTTTAAAAGATTTTCTTCCATTTATATAAGTCCTTTCTTAACTTTCTATAATTATTATATCATAAATTTTAGAATTTTTCAAATTTTAGGAGTAGAATTTTTATTTTTTTTCTTTTCTTCTTCCTATAAATATTTCTCTACTTCGTTTAATATTTCTTCTCCATAGACTTTAAGTACTTCTTCTGTTATACTTTCTATCTTTCCAGCGCGATAGCCTAAAATAAATGCGACCACGCAGAATATAATAAATATTAGAATAGTAAAAATAATTCTCATTATTATAGCGTATTATAAAGTAAAGTAGAAAAATCTAATAGAGCCTTGCAATACCCATGAATGTAAGCGGCCGGCGCTCTTTCTGCATCTAACAAATCCATAAGATGAGATTGAATAGACATTATCTTATCAGTAAACTCTAAATTTTCTAAAGTTTTTTCATTATCTAAATCAGCTCTAAAATAATCTGGCATAAATTATTCCTCTTTTTCTTCTATTATATCGTATGTTTTCATAAATTTATCTGGCTTACAGGCATAGAACTCACCATCTACTCCCATAATTATATAATCTCCTATAGAGGCGTGCATATTACCTTCAAGAGTATAGATAAATAATTCGGGCTTCTTCCCCACAAGCCAAGAATTTTCAGTAAAATCAGGAAAACTATTACGGAGTTCATCTATATTAGTTCCATCCCACTAAATAGCATTAACTTCAACTGGTTTCTTTCGTACTCTCATTTTCTTTTTCTTCCTCGTATTCAAATTCAAAATAAGGATAAAGTTTAAAAGTAGTAAAAACTTTCCCGCAATTTTCACATACATAAGTATATTGCGGAGGATAGGTAGCTAACACAATATGTTCATCCCATTTTACTTTATCCGAACCACAATCACAAGTAAGAAAAACATTATATAGACTCTTTATTTTTCGTCGTGTTTCCATTATATATCTTCCTTAGATAGCGCGAGCGCCATCAATTTACATCATAATCCTTTACTTTTTCTCTAGTAACAGCAATAGTAACACGCGGGTCAGCCCAGTATTTCTGAAGTACGCCTTCAATAAAAATCATAGCATATTCTTCTTCTGTTGTTACTATAGCTTGCGCGCCGTCTACACAAATTGTATATTTAAATTTATCACCCATATTAATATTCCTCTTCTATTAATGGCGCGCCGCAATGTTCACAAGTACCACTTTCTTTACTACTAATACAATCACAATACACACACTTTAATCTGCGCGGCCTATAATAACTAGTCTCTATTGAAGTATAACAAGTACCATCTGCTACAAAAAGTCTATTATCAGGTGGGATTAAACTAATTGTTGCTGAAGCACAATTCGTGTCATATGATTCAGTAATTCTATTTACATAATCCGTTATCTCCTACGCCATTTTATCTGAATTAGCTCCAACATCATAGGCTAAATTTTGAAAAGCTGTAGCCATTTCCTTTGCTTTCATTTCTTCTGCTCCTTAGTGAAATAAAACAAAACTAAAAACATTCCAAGTGAGAGCCCCAACAAAAAGAACCCAAAATTAAATAAAAAATTCATAGCTTATTTCTTCTTTCTATAATATAATCTATTACGAGTAAAATTACAAGACAACTAAGCAAAATACCTTCAATTAGAATCTAAAACCTCGTCACAAAAATTACTATCTCCTTCAGTAAAATCTCCTTTAATTGCATCAGTTATATCTATCCAATAAAATTCCTTTAAAATTTCAAGGTCCTCTAATGGCACTACAACTCCGGTTTGCGCGGAAATCACAAAATCTTCAACCGCAATTCCCGCGTAATGATTCTCATCACCTTTGCACTTATAGATTACTTGCTTTGGATAATAGTAAAATTTATCTGTCATACTCTACTCCGTAAAAAGTCTTTAATGCAGTAATTGCTTTTTGAATTGTATCTCCATAATCGTACCTGCCCATACCATAACAAAAACGCATAGCGCAAGTTAAATCAATAATAAAATCTTCTCGTTTTTTTATTATATCCGGAGGACAACTCATAACTTTATTCCTTCTTATTAGTAATAAGATTAGTAATAATACCCAATATGAGCGCGCAAGCTACAGTCGTAATAGTAATGTCACCGAACCCAGTAGTAAAGCTAAGACTCAATCCGCCTACGCCAGCGATTAGAATAACCGACGCGGTAAACAGGTTCTTATTATTATTTAAATCTACCGGCTGTAACATCTTAAGGCCACTAACTGCAATAAATCCATACAACGTCATACACACGCCGCCCATCACGCAAGCAGGGATAGAATCTAAAATTACCATAAGCGGCTTAATAAAAGACACAATAATTGCTAAGATAGCGGCCGCGCTAATAGTAATTACCGACGCATTTCCAGTGATTGCAATACAACCAATTGATTCTCCGTATGTAGTATTAGGACACCCACCGAAAAATGCACCAGCTATAGAACCAATACCATCACCCATAAGCGTTCTATGCAAGCCGGGGTCTTTAGTTAAATCTCTTCCAATAATAGTCGAAAGATTTTTATGGTCTGCCAAATGTTCAGCGAACACTACAAATGCAACAGGCGCATATGCAAAAAAGATAGAAAGTACATAAGTACCAGTAATATTACCTATTCCATCCGCCGCATTAATAAAACTAAATTGCGGCCAGCCAAAAATAGAATCCATACCTTTAAATACTTCAATATCAATAATAGGTTTGCCAGCAAGTGACATAAATAATGCAACCATATATCCTGCGCCAATACCGATAATAAAAGGAATAAGTTTAATACGTTTACTCCCATATACAGAACAAATAATAACAGTAAAAAGTGTTACAAGCGCGCAAATAAGTCCAAGATACCCACTACTTAGCATATCTCCAACTGCATTGCCGGCTAAACTAAGCCCAATTATCGCAACAATGGGGCCAATAATTACAGGAGGCATTAACTTATTAATCCACTCTACACCAACAAACTTAACAATAAGCGCAAGTACCACATATACAAGCCCCGCGAATACAGCGCCAATAATAAGACCAAAGTACCCTACGCTTACCGATACTGCTCCTGCAAACGCAGCAAACATAGAACCAAGAAAAGCAAATGAACTTCCAAGAAAAACAGGACTGCGAAATTTAGTACAAATTTGGTAAACTAAAGTACCGATACCCGCACCGAATAGCGCGGCAGATGCAGTCATTCCATTTCCAACAATAGAAGGAACAGCTATAGTCGCGGCAATGATTGCCAAAAGTTGCTGGAAGGCAAAAACAATACATTCAGAAAATTTAGGTTTGTCTTCTACATTGTAAATAAGTTCCATTAACAATACTCCTTAATATAAAATTAGTGCGCCGCTAAGTCGCACTCATGTAAACAAACAAGCTTGTACCAGAGGTTTGGGTCAACTCGTTTCTTTAACTTTTCTAAATATTTTTCATCTTTAAAGAAATCCATATGATGCGCGATAAGCCAACTAATATCTAATTTAAAATTTCTAAAATCTCTTTTACTATTTGTCCCGTCCGCATCCATTGACCACAGGTCATCTTCAGTAAATTCTTCCATATTTAACAAAAGGTAATAATATGCACTTACGTTCTCATGAGAATAATAATGCGCGACTTTATTATCATCAAAAGTCTGTGTCATCAACTTACCAATATCATGATAAAGCGCGGCATTACCTACTATATCTCCCATACCATTTTCCTTTGCATATAATGTAGCTTCATATAGATGGTCCTCAAGATTGAGAGAGTGATGAGGATTATGTTGGTCAAAATCTCGCGCGAGAGTAAAAAGACCCATTGTATTAAAAAATCCTTCCTCCTCGTTTTTTATAATAAAAATCTCATCCCAACCCTCGCTTTTATGCGGCGGTTGAAATTGTTTAACTTGCTTCCAAATTACTTCTGCCGGAACTTTGCGCTCGCGCATTTCTTGGCGTTTTAGGCAAATGGCGGGGTCATTAAGAAACAATACGCAAGCTTTAGGACAATTATATTCTTTAAGCTCGTTGAGCAACGCAATGCGACGCTTTTCATTTAAATTAGTAGCATCATAAATAACGCTTTCTTTCTTATCGAGAGCGCGCTTAGTGCGTTGAAGCATAAGAGAGAAGACTTTCGCAGGATTCCGCTGGATATTTTCATCACCATAAAGCTCTCCACGAATTGCATCGGAAGAAATAATATTTACTTTATTGGGACGAGGCTCACTATTAGTATAGTGATAGGCCCAAGTACTTTTCCCGGAACCCGACAAGCCACAAAGCATAATAAATTGCATAATTAAATCCCTTTCTCAATTGCAGGGCGCCCGCCGCACAATTTTGTAACATATGCCTGCACTACTTTCTTATCTTTCAAATTATTTTCATCTTCTGCGACTTCATCCCAGTACAATTTGTGCGGCGTACAGAATTCCTTAAGCGCGTCCAATACATAATCTTCTACATCACTTCTAACATACCACCCAAAATGAGTATGATAGCGAGTGTTAGAGTTCATTTCAAGAATATCAAGGTAGCTATTAAGGTCCCCTTCCAGAACCCAAACAAATCCGTCCGCGCCGCAAATAGTATATTTCATTGACTTGTAATATTCATCAATATCTGCGCGATTAGTCTCAGGATACATCTTCATATATTCATCTACTTCATACCAACGCACTCGCCGCAGATTACCGTTTTTAGACTGGACATTCACATACATCTTGCCGCCGCTCTCAAACGGTTCACCCACCTGCGGCAGATTCTGAAAGGTTTTAGCTACCATAATTACTCCTCTAATTCACATTCATGGATAACAGCGAAGTCTTCAACATAACCGTGCGCGAGAATATTCATAAGGTCAGTCTTAATATTGTCAGTAATATCAATGCCATCCTTAATGTGCTTAATGATATTCGGCAAACAATTCTTAATGTACTCTTCCAAAAGGTCAAGCCGCGCGCCTTCAATGGTTTTATGAGCCCTGTAAATAGGTACGTTGTAATAATTTTCAACGATATAAATAGTCATTTTTCTTTCCTTAATAGCAATTATTTTCACAGATTACTTCAACAGCAGCATCTACTTTATCATTACGAACACCAAGACAAATGACGTTGCCCTCTCCCACTCCAGTGATGCAATCTATACCTTCAATATCTTTGCCATACTCTTTTTCAATAGCCACTACTGCTTCACCATAACTCCTAGCCTGGACCACGATAGTGTGGGTAATAGTTTCATCAGAACAATGGTCAGAAAACTTAACATTAGCAATAAAAATCTGAAGCATATTATTTGTTCCTTTCTTACTTTTTCTATATATATTATATCATAAATTTTAAAAAATTGCAAATTTATATATATAAATTTGCAATTAAGGCTAAGGGTTTATATATTTTTCAAAGGGAGAAAAATACTTATTACAATAATCTATATAATCTTCTTCTTCCCATTCTTGTTCACTCATAAAGTGCCAACACTTAGGGCAAAGATTAAAAGTTTTATCTACTCTATGCGTATATCCGCACTTCTTACAAAAATAAACGCTGACCTTCATTTCCGAGTATCTGCCTTTCTAGTCCTTTTCTTACTATTTCATCTATAGTATGTATTACAATTCCAAAACCAGTTAAGTTGGGTTCTAAATGACCTATATCTGCATTTTCTATAATAGGAATAGCTAAATCAATATTATAATATAATAATTCTACTGAACTATTATTACGTCGGGCCGCCCTCAAAGCTCCGGCATAGGTAGGAACTATAGAATATTTGTAAGTAAGTCCTTTACTAAAATAATTCTTTAAAAACTCACTCGCGCGCAATATAATAATAGCGTCTTTCATTGTAAAATTATCAATGTCTTCTTTATATTTTTTTATATACTTGCGCGCGATGCCTACCCAGGCATTTAATGTACCATTCGGATTAATTTTTGCAATACGTTCTCTATTTCCAATTAATTTACTAAATTCCCACCAATATTGATTCAAAACATAATAATCTGTAAAGAAAATTTCTAATATATTTGGACTTCCTTTAAGAAGTTCTTTCATCATAAGACGTACATCTTTAATAACGATATGTTCCGCGCAATTAGTAATAGTAGTAATACTAGTTGGTGGCTTTAGAAAAGTAATATCAGAAATGGACGGCATAATAATTGCGATTGTATCTACATCAGAAGTCTCAATATCTAATTCATAATTCTGCGACCCAATTAAAAAAACTCCAATAGTTCTATTGCCATATTTATCATAAACTTCATTATAATGCGCGCGCACTCTATTCATTACATTTTTTTTTAAATCCATAAATCCTCCCAGTGTTCATTCAACCACTCAAAAGCTTTTTTCCTACATTCAATACGGTCTCGCGCAATATTATTAGTTTTAGTAAGCCAATTCTGTCTTTCTTCTTCTGTCCCTCCAATAAAGTCTACCTTATTATTTTTAAAGGCCATGACTTCAGGGCATTCAGGTACATCATAGTTAAAATCTTCCAAACTTTCAAGAGATTGAAAAAGCAATAGACTAACTTTTCTTATATCATTATGCCATTGTTCTATAGCTTTATCTTCATCCCCATTTACGGCATCTAGATAGCTTTGCGGAATACCTATATTATATTCAATAAAGTCTTCAAGCGCGCAAGCTAAGACGCCAACAAAGTAGTCATTTAAATCCATAACATCATAGGTACAACTATATCCCCTGCGCGCCCTCTGCGCAGCGAGATTGAATGAGCGGAAAAACCATTTAATATTTTTCCACCAACAGGAGGGATATTTCCAAGACAAATAAGGTTTAAATAAATCTTTATGCTTTTCATATTCAATACGAACTGCACTTTTCATACATTTATATTTCACTCCTTTCTACCTCTGCCGGAACGATTATATTTGCATGGTCATATGCGTATGTAATACCATCGCACAAATCGGACAACGAATACGCCTTGCTATACACATCAACGCCTTCTGCTTTTACTCTTTCAAAGTCATCAATATGGAAATCTATTTCCTTATCCGCATCTACTAGCCGTCCATGCTCCTCCGGGAGTTGACAAATGATGGGACAATCTGGTAAGCGTCCATTTGATGGGTCAAACTCTTCACTTCTATACCATTGTGTTCCTGTAATCCCGCACGCCATGCAATCATAATTGGCGGTACAATCGTCACAGCACTTCGGCATTTCCATCCGCATTACTATGCTCATGTTTCGCTCCTTTCTGACGTATCCACTTTGGATGACACCGTGTTTTTCAATATCCATTCTTTCGCGGTTTCGTTCGTCAACCGTGCTCCGCAAATTGGGCAGAACGGTGTAGGTTCCGTTTCTTTCACCTTTTTCTGCGCCACATCGCATTGCGGGCATACAAGATAATCGCCTTTTATAATCCAACTTTGCTTTAATTTCAATAGTATATTCGATATTTCGGATGTTCTCTTGTTCCAAATCTTTAGTGCCCCTTTCTCCGTATTCCTCGCTTCTCCTGGCCTTGCGGCACAATACCCACATTTTGAACAAATTGCAATTATAAGGTTCCGATTATCGCCCACAAGCTGAAATGTTGGCACGCCTCCGCATTTCGGGCATAGGTTAAAATCTCCCATTTTGTCTTCTCTTTTTTTACGAATCAATCCAAACATGCTTAGCTCCTTTCCGCCGGTACGATTGTCGGCGTTTCGTTAAACGCATTGTAAAAGCCATTTGTTTCAGCAATATGTTCAATTAGTTTGGCTCTCAATATTTCCGCATCCACCAAATCCCCATGCCCTTCGGGGAGTTGGCAGAGAATGGGGCAATTCTCATGTCTGCTTCTTTTGTACCCAACAAGAGTTGCTCCGCAAATAGGGCAATAAGCCTTGCCGTCCCTAATTTCACAATCATAACAACTATTCGGCATCTCCATCCGCACAACACACTCGCTCATATTTCTCTCCTTTCTGCGGGAACAACATAAGACTCATTCGTCGGAGTCCCAAGCTCTGCTCTCCATTCGCTTGTTTTTCTACACAATTTGAAACCTATCTTTTCAAATGCATCCCAGTCTATCAGTCTTCCGTGCCCATCTGGGAGTTGACAGATAATGGGGCAATTCGGCATCCTCTTTTCACGGGTTGGAAAATTGTAGCCTCGCTGTTCCCCTGATATTCGGCATCTCGGATAATCGCCGTAATCGTCAAGACAGGGACACACATCACAGCTCTCCGGTATCTCCATACGAATTACGCACTCGCTCATATATCCACCCTGTACCTTTCTTTCATCACTTTCTTGTCACGTTCATAGTTACCTACTTGCCCATTCCAATAATCAGAAAGCAAACTATCCCGACCGTCCAGCTTCGCTCCGCACCGTGTACAGTAGTTCTCTACGTCAGGCCACGCATAATACGTTTTATGGCATTTAGGGCATACAGGTGAAACACGAGGGACGGATTCATTCATAAATATTTCAAGAGTTACGCCCCATCTATTTTCACTCATTCCCGCGCCTCCTTGATAAAATAATAAACGCCAATGCCACCAAAACTACCATGCCATATAAGCATGACAATACTCCATAGTTTAATTGACCAGTCCATTTCCATATCAATAGATACAATCAAAAGGCATAAACAGAATCCGAAACAGACAATACTGATAACCTGAAGAATCTTTTCGTATATTTTCATTCCCGTACCTTTCTTTTTCCGTCCGCGCAGAACCAGTTAGCATCGAATAGTAAGAATCTATCTACGTCTTTAAGCTTTGCTACTTTTGCAACGATGCATTTCTGTGAATTGTTATAATACTTACACTCTCCGCATCGTACCGGTTCCTGTACCTCCGCACAAATTTTCAAAAAATCCGGTTTTACTTTTTCATGAATTTCATTCTGCACAAGGTCAAGCGCAAACTCATGCGTATAAACCGGACGACCCAGTTTCTTTTCGATATACTCATGCATATCATTAAAGTCACACATAAGAAACCCTGTATACGCGCTTACAACAATTGCTTCATACTTTGTCATTCCTGCACCTCCATCTTCGCCCCGCAGTTGGGGCAGTAGTTCAAGTGAATACTGTCATTTATCACTCCGCAAAACGGGCAGTACGGGTCATCTGTTTCATATCGTTCGTCAATCTGAGCGTATACGTCCCTTCCGCATTCGCATTTACCTTTTGCCGTTTTGAGCCCTCCGTGATGTCTGTGTTTCCATACCCACTCGCCCTGCTTCGGCAACTGCTCTTGCAAAGCCTCGATTGCATCGGCGGCGTCATCATCCTTTGCGGCATATCGGCACATCCATCCTTCGTCTTTGTCGAGGAAAGCAAGGTCGCATCCCTCGCAATCATCACGCTTGCACCGCAACGCCTTGACCAGCTTTTCGTAGTCCATCATTCCTTTACCTCATAAATATCTTCTACAGTTGGCCGCCCAATTTCGATACCAGCATAAATGTACTTATCATCATCAATGTCGTGCGCGGTCTCAATCAAGTCCATGAGAAAATAAAAATAATTTTCTGCATAACAGGCTTCTTCAACTTCTTGCTGCCATTCTGCAATTTCACCCCTATATACTTCTATTTGTTCTAACTTTTCTTCTACAGAATTATTAAAATCCTTTACTTCCTCAATACGATCTTTAAGGGTGTCAATATGACTAAGAGCATTAGTACTATGCTTATGCGCACGAGTTTGTGCCGCTTGTAAATCCTCCAATGTAAGCGGAATAATTTTTTCCCAAGGAACGTCAGCGCAATCCTTCATAGTAGGATAGACAATAGAGTTACGGCTAAAATTACCTAGGGGAATAAAATCATCTCCATGACGAACAAAAAAATCCATATATGCACTCATATACTTTTTACCTCTTTCCAATTATTATGTTCAATTATCCTACGCATATTCTCAACTCCGACTGGATTTTGAGAGTGAATATGAAAGAAATACCCTGTGTCTACAATACCTTCTTCTTCGAGCCAATCCAGAAGTCTAATATAATCCCCACCATCTTCTGCGAAGTCTCCTGCATCATGGTCAAGACTAATTAAAATAGTATTGTCGCTCATATTATGCTCATAAAAATTAATAGCGGTTTTTGCCTGATTTACAGAATGTACTACAATCCATTCACCACAATAAGATGGCTCACGCGTATCATCGACCCATAGATACATATATTATATTCCTTTCCTATTTTCTAATAATATTATATCATAAATTTTAAAAAAAGTCAAAAAATAAGAGCCCTTTTCAGAGCTCTTATAAATTACATCTATCAACTTTCAATGGGCGTCTTTACTTACTTTCGTGTGACAACTCATCGTCATCCGCCGGTGGATTTGCTTCATTATACAGTTGCCAAAAAATATTAGGATTTAAAGTACCAATAACAGATTGAGACTTCTTAAAATACTCATTGAATACTTCTTCAGCGGAAATAACATCGTTTTCATTTCCTAACATATCTATTTACCTCCTATAAGTTTCCTAAATTATAAGTAAGAAAATAGATATTAGAATATATTATTATCAGTCATGTTTTAGAAGATATTCTCTACTTACATTCTTAAAAGATAATTTTCCGTCATAGCTTCTACAAACCCATCCTTCGCGCATGCCTTCTCCAACAATACAAGGTCCGTCCGCATCAAGCTTAAGAGTTTCCATATCATCAGGAAGAATATAATTACTATCCGCAATAGGAACCCAGGGAATTCCCGCACTCTGACAAATTTGCGCGGCTTCAATACTATTCATACGGCCGCTATCAGAACGAATAAAGTTATATCCAAAGAAGCAAATTTCCTTAAACTTATGAGGATTTCCTTGCAGCGAAGGCCCCGCAGTTTCGCCCTGAAGACAAACATAATCAAGTTTATTCTCATAAAGATATTTCTCAAGAAAATCAAATATATGATACTTTTCTGCCATCATCCAATATACATTCTCTTCAATATCTTTATGATAAGTCTTTTGAGAAGGAGTCAACTGGCGCACGTTTCTTGAACACACATACTTTTCAAGTTTTCCAAAGCGCCCGCGCGCAAGAATATACGTACTACTTGTGCCGTCAATCTTCTGCGTTTTAATCCATGGCTGCTTATCCTTAAGAAGGAAAGGCATATTCTCAATTCGCTCCTCATCACTTTTATGCACATAAGGAAACTTAGTAGGAAATGCGGTTTCAGACTTCTTTTTCTTACGCCCAAAGAGCGCAAACATTAACTTACGACCCCATTCACGTCGCATTATCCAACGCGCCCACTTCTGCTTAAAGATATTCGGACGTCGCTGCGCCATAGCCTTGTACTTATCAACATTTTGCGCTGGCTTATTATCCTCGTCTTCAATATGAGTTACACCGAGCTTTTTAGTAAGGAAGCGGGATTCATTATCAGGCCAGTGTTGTGCATAATGGTCAGTTCTCTCCCAAATAAACGGGTGACCATCAGCATCCAATTCATTAGACCAGCCGAAATCTTCGGCGTGCATAAGAAGACCCTGAGAAATAACTCCGCACATCTTAATGGTCTTAATCTTATACTTGCGCTTTGCAAGGAAAGCAAAGCACTCACGGTCAGAAGGAACCTTACTATCAACCTCAAAATAAATTGCAGGGTCACCAACTTTAAACTGTCCCTTCTGAACAATCACATGCCAACCGCCAACCCGCGCGAGCTCAACACGGTCATACCCATCAATGGGCATAATTTCATCAATAAGAACTACATAAGCAAGTTCGCGCTCACCCTTAGAATTTAACATAAGTTACCTCACTTTCTCCAATTTATTAAAAGCAAAATTAAATTAAATAATGGAGCAAGAAGCAAACAAATACTTCTAGCTATTATATTAGACCACAAAATAATTGCCATAATTAAAGTAGCTATCTCAAGTCCTATAATAACAGAAGATATAATATTTTTCATATTCATATTTTCTCCTTTTCTAATGCGTCAATAATAAGTTCTGCCACATGGCGCGCGTACTCATCTGATACGAGCCAATCACAATATTGACGACTACAATCTGTACAGTCATGTGTTATTTTATTATCCCAAGTACAACTTTCGCACTCCACGCAATAAAGTTCATTTAAAATTACTTCTGCAATTCGATTAATTTTTAATTCTCTTTCCATCATACTACTTCTTTACTCCCAAGCTTTAATTTCTTCCTTGGCAGGTTCTCTCCACTGACGTTCAATACGAACCGAAGGCATCGGTTCATTATAATAATTATGAAATAGTCCTCTAACCAAAATTATTGCAGTATCTAAAGACATATCTCTAGCTACACAATCATTACTAATATAAACATTATAGGTTTCAATTTCCATATATACCTCTTAACAACTAAATAGACTCAATATAATTCCAATAATACAAATAATACAGAAAAACATTATTACAACTTGGATTACTTCAAAAAATCCATCAAAAAAATTTTTCATATTATCCCTCAATTAATCTAACTATATAAATAAGTCCTTCTCTACGGATAAGTTCATATTTTTGAAAAAACTCATTCATATTTACATTATCATCTACAATAACTCGATAAGAAATCTCAGGAGAAAAAGTAATTATTGCAATTATTATAGCAATCACGCCAAGTATAGAAAAAGCGAAAAAAATATACCTTATTTTATCTTTAACAGAGAACCCTGCCATTCCGCAAAGCACAAATAGCATTATACCTACTATAATAACTGCACTTGCCCATCCCGGTAAGTCTTTGATAGTATCTAAAATAATTACACCTTCCATATATTTACTCCTCTACTGTAAACTTAAAGCAATTTACTTTCTTGCTTACAACCGTACACGCATCCAACGCAATAATACCATCATCAATAAATGGCTCGTGAATTGCGTCTACGTCATAAAAACTATTACATTTATAACGAATTTCCTTCCATCCCCAACTAGTATTCCAATGGCCGCAAATTACCGTTTTACCTTCAATACGAACTCCCTCTTTCCAGAGCTCCATACCATTCATCCAAGTAAAACGATTATCCCATTCATAATCATCTACGGTATCCCACTTCCTTAACGGCATAGCCTTTTTCAAGAAGAAATCTTTTCCTGTTTTACTATCAAAGCCATGCAAAATATCAAAAGGAACCCAGGCGTGAGTTAGGATATAATCTCCAATAACCCTATAATACTCAGTATCATGGTAGTATTTCCAAAACTCACTATTTTTCCGCATCTTCTCCATTACTTCAGCCTTATCGACTCCAGTAAGGTCACATGCAGTCTTCCACGTCCCATTGTGCTTATCGATACCACGTGGCCAATTACCACCAAAAACCATTTGGCGCATAAGAATTTCGTGGTTTCCACGAATAAGAATCTTGCGCTCGCGCGGAATAGAATTTACAAACTCCAAGCACTCCTTAGACTCCGGCCCTCTATCAAATAAATCTCCAATACTACAGAAAATATGAGAAGGATTATCCTTATCATAGCCTTGTTCAGAGAGCGCGCGCTGCATTTCTGTATAGAATGAATGCACATCAGCAACGCAGAAATAAATTTTAGACATCATACCCTTCTCCTCTTAATACAATTCTCATAGTATCTGTCATATCATGCCAATCATGGTCCCAATAATCATCGTTAATAGAAGTACAAAGCTCGTCGAACGGACAATCCGCGCAATCTGCCCACTTAGTGTTTTCAGCGCACGCCTGACGAATGAGTTGCATACCGTCAACCATTCTCTGAATCCAAAGCGGCCTATCGTTTTCAATAGCTTTGGAGATAATAATTTGCTGGAGTTCATAATCCAGAGCTTCTTCATCTTTATTATATTTAGCAGACATATTTGTACTCCTTTATTTTTCTATATATATTATACCATAAATTTTAAAAAAAGTCAAAATAAAAAGAGCTTAGATTACTACCTAAGCTCTTAATCACTAGCTGCTTGTTAACGCTGCATTTCCCACATTTAATCTAATAGCGCTTATTAGAACTAGTTGGCGGGGGAGCAGGGATTCGAACCCTGATCTTTCGCCTCAGAAGCTGGAGATTTAGAGTCTCCCGTGTTGCCATTACACTACTCCCCTATAACGGCACTAAGGCCGCTTATATTAAATTTTTTCTTTTCTAACTAATGTCATATGCCCGCACTTCTTACATTCAATAAAATGTAGTACCACGCGCTTACTATATTCAATAATTTCTTCTCCTCGTTTATCCAGCGGCTCACCGCATTTCTCACACTTGTACTGTTTAGTCTGATGCTTTTCCATAAATAATTACCTCATCCAAATCGTACCAATCATACTCGACAAGCGCAAAGTCGGTATTAACCTGATAGGTGTCACAAATACGTTTCAACAACTCATTAAGTTCATAAACCTCACCAGTGCGCCCGTCAATAAGAACGTCTCGAAATGCAATCGCGCCATGATAACTACCATCGTAAAAATACTTTACTTGGGTAGGATTATCATAGTAGTAAAAGAAACCAGCAGAATTAGACATTTTAGATTTTTTATCTCCTTTTTCATTCTCTATATATATTATAGCATAAATTTTAAGAAAAGTCAAAATTCAACTTATATACCTAAACTTTCCATTAACTAATTTAATAACTAATTAAAATTACTAAGAAAATTTATTCCAAAAGTAGATTTTAATGCGTCTTCTTTTTGCGCTTCCCAAGCCGTCTATAAATTTCTATGTTTATCCTTTCCTTCTTGTATAAATGCTGTAGTCTATGATGGCTCTCTAAATTTAATATCGCCAGGTAGATTAAACTAAATCTAAACATAAGAATTAGGATGAGCCATTAATTCATCCGCTGCCTATTCTGCCGCTTCAGCCATTTTTTCTAATAAGTAAGATAAAGGTATAGTTATTCCACTAAGATTAAATACATGAATTGCATCAAAATTTCCACTAGAATCTCCAATAGTTGTCCAATCATCAAATAATAATTTAGCTACCTATCCAGCCAAAGCGCCGGTTAGAAAATCTTGAACAGCAGTATTACCTTCTAAAATGGCTCCTGGAATAGTGTTAATTATTAATTCTACAGTATCTTCAGAAATAGGTATATTATACTAAGCTATAAAAGAAGGCAACTATTTAATATTTCTAGAGCCTCCATTAAAATAACCTTCCATATCAGAAAGTCTACTTAATTTATAACTTTTAGCATTGCCATAAATGATAAAACCATCGCCAACATTATTTTTAAGGAATTCAGAGAACTCTGTCATTTTTTTTACAGCTTCTGCTTTATCAGAGACTCCAGTCTATAGCTCTTCTACTTTTGATTTAACCATATCCTAATAATCAAAATCTACTTTTACAGTTAATAAATCAGTAGTTCCTTTATCACTAATTCTTGAAGTAGAAATATTTGAATTTACAGCAAAACCTTGCATAAAACCAGTAATAACTTCATAAATATAACCACCCTATGGCGCGGCTGTTAATTCAATGGCTTTTCTCATAGCGCCTTTATAAGTTTTTCTTTTTTTACTATGAATTAAATCATAGGCTTTTATAACTTTTTCTTTTAAACCAAAACGATTCATTACGTCAGTAATAAAAACATTTTTTGCATTAGCATCAGAATTAATCTGATTTAAAATCTATTCCCACACAAGGTTCTCTTCACCTAAAGTATAATTAACAGTTGACATTTCTGTTAATAACTCTGTGGTTATATTATTGGTGTCCGCTATGAAATTTTCAATTACTTTATTAGCAAAATTTTCAGCTATTTGTTTTATTTTTGTAGAATCTCCATTAGCTGCGACCATTTCACCTACAGCATTTTTAAAATCTTCAATATATTCTCTATTAATCAAACTAGCTATTTTACTAGACATATAACTGCTAACTACTGGTGACATATTTTTTGCCTAGGTTTTTGGATACCAATCTCTAATATATTTTAGATAATTTTCATACTAATCTCTTAAACCAATAAGTTTATTTATTTGATTTATAAGTTCTATTGGAGACATACTAGTATAATTTACATTTGGTGCGATTCTTTTTAAGACATTTATCTCTTTTTCCCGTTCTGCAGCGGCCTAAGCTTTTAATGAACCAACTATATTTAGATCCAAATCTTTTATTATTTTATTATAATTGTTTGTGGTTGCTATCGCTTTCATATAAATTAAAGATGAAGTTTTAAAATGTTCATCAGTTGCCAGTCTTTGATAGTATACATAATTACTACCGTTACCAAATATTTTATCTTTAAAAATATTCATAAATATACCTACCTAAAAAAAATTAGGGCAGCTTATAAAAGCTACCCTATGGTATATAATAACAAGCAAAAGGGTAGAACCTATGCTTGGGATTTAATTATCTATTTATAAGTAGGATAGAGATTTTTATAGTATAAAAAATTCGTAATAAAAAAGACCCGAAAATTCGAGTCTTTTTTTATAGTAATATCTTCAGAAAGGAAACAAAGTAAAGATATTACTATTACAAGGTCCAATCAATAAAATTTCGCAATAACGAAAGCAAGAAAGTTAATAACATAAAATATATTTTCATCTTTATATTTGCTGTACGGACCTTTAAAATTTCTCAAGACACATTGTACGCCTATGGGATTTGAACCCACATATGATTCTTTTACAGAGAATTGACTTTACCAATTTGTCTAAAGCATAAATTTGCTGTATGTGTCTTAAATATTTAATTATTTCATACAATCTCGCATAAGGCGCGAGTACCAAGTTTCATCAATATAAGCAATATCACTTAAAAGAATCGGTTTATTCTCTAAATATTTTTCATTCTAATATCCTTCCCAATCAAAGAAAAAACGCCCATCTTGAGTTCCAGCATAAAAATGACCAACTACTGGTTCATAATAAATAGTAAGTTCTTCTGGAAATCTCCAAACTAATATTTGTGCAAACCATAAACAATTTCCATTCATCCAATCGCAATCTTTTGAAAAGCGACGTGTTACAAAATCACAAATATTATAAATTAAATCTTCGTAATCTTTCATATACTTTATCTTTCTATGGCAGCGGCGGTAGGATTCGAACCTACGGATGTTGGAGTCAAATTCCAATGCCTTGCCGCTTGGCTACGCCGCTATATAATTAGTCGGCGTTTTGCTGGGATTCTAACTTGCGTTTCTTACGCGAAATTTTTCGCAGAACACCAGGCGATTTAATATTACGTCCGTTACGGTATAATCTATTATACCGAGCATCAAGTGCAATAATCTTCATTTCATCAGTCATACTTCTTTCCTCTCTTTCTTCTGTGGTGTCCCCGACGCGACTTGAACGCGTGGCCACCTGATTAAAAGTCAGATGCTCTACCTGCTGAGCTACGGGGACACGTGGCGACAGCGGCACGACTCGAACGTGCAGTGGCCTTCCGACCATCACCGGTCTTCAAGACCGGCTCCTTACCAATTAGGATACGCTGCCGTAAAAGTCCTAGACCCAATTATAAATACTATTCATCTACATTAACTTGAATATTACAATATTTATATTTGCTGTACGGGTCTAATGGGCGCAGGGACGGGATTCGAACCCGCAACCCCTTGGTTATGAGCCAAGTGAACAACCGTTGCTCTACCCTGCAATAAATGGTAGGGACACCGAGAGTCGAACTCGGAATAATCCTTGTGAGGGCTTACGGCTTATAAGGCCGTGGCTCTAACCTGTTGAGCTATGTCCCAATATAAAAGAGCTTATGTAAACCCAAAGCTCCTAAAAGGTAGAAGTTTTTATCATTTTAATAGTCAAAACTTCTAAAAAACCTTAGTTCATTTTGAACTAGATAGCATTTGCCGGCTACTATCTTAAGTCACGGGATTTACGTACACGCCCGTATAGTTTTTTCCGAAGGCCCTATAAACCTCGCAAGGTTTCACCCAACCTTTAAGCGCTCCTTCACGTCGAGCCTTCCGGTATTTCTTCCTCTTTAGAAATACTAATCGTCAGTTACTCTCGCAATACCGCGGCAGTTTCCTTACCCCTAAGAAATGCTAAGTAGAGAGATTTTTCTTATTGAAATCTCGAAAGTCAATTTATAAACGCTATAAATAACGAGAAAGTTTTTAGCAACAGAAGTAAGGTTTACTTTCTGAACCTATCGTCTTTGCGGTTCGAAGGGACACCGCTTTAAAACTTCGCCCACTATTTGTTCTGGACCGACGACTCCGCCCATGAGCCTAGAAAGATTCCTCACAATCTTTCGAAGTAGCTATCTTCCTCTCTATGTCTTCGCGCGGTTCTGTGCAGACGGCGCAAGGGGATACCCGCAAGATAGCAGTAAGCAAGACCCTTATTAGGTACCTTAAAGGAGTTAAACTCCACCACCACGTGCATTTCTTTTCCCCACCGGCGGGCGCAGGGCCTCTCGGGTTCATGCGACCCGGCATCAAATTGTAGGCTTTCATACGGCCAAAATTGAGCGTCTGCCTTGCCTACTTTTACTATAGCGAATTAATGCTCCTATCCGCTTTTAACATAATCTTGCATCGGATGCCGCCTCACATTCTATAATCCGTAAATTTGAATAGGTAGCTACTCCTATCGCGGCTGAGTTTCTTATAGGATATTCAATACCGTCTATTGACCTTCTCCTGCCCTGACCGTCGGGCGATTATGCTTTCCTCTAACTTAGAGCAGGCCTCCGGATGCCCACTATTTCGGAGTTGGAACCGCGCACTAAAGGTTTACTTAGGACTCCGTTTTAACGTCGGTATTACCTCTGCTCGAATCCACCGTTTACCTAATTAGTGCCTGTATTAAAGCTTTAAACTTCGAGAGAAAGAGTAAATCCTGAAGGGAAAAAGAAATAATATTTACTCTTTCTCTCACTCTCTATATATATTATATCATAAATTTTAAAACTTTGCAAAATTTATGACTGAGAGTTTTAGATTCGGGATTTATTTGGCATCCCGTTAAGCCATTAGAAAGGGTAATGATACGAAAGAATTTTTTTATCTCTCACTTTCTATATATATTATACCATAAATTTTAAAACTTTTCAAATTTTAAAACTTAAATTTTGGAAGGGCGAGCGGGCAGTTAGCTAACCTCGTTTAACCACGAGCGCTTTAATCCCGCGCATCTTCACTTGGGTTGCACAAATGTTGAGTACCACACCTACTAGCCCAGCGTGGAAGGAGTTCTTTCTCCTAGTGTCCCAGCATTGAAGCTATATTTTCTTCTCGGTTTTTAATACTTACCTATCGCCCTATTTTACCTTAGAAGCTCAAAAAGTCTTCAAGAAGGTTAAACCAATCATCTGGCTTAACCGACATATGATATGCCTGGTAATCACGGCAAAAAGCGTCCAGAATATTTCTGTACTCTGCTTGCGCCTCTTGCAATGCCTTGCGGGCTTCATGCACTTTCTTCTGCGCGGCTTCGACTTCCTTAGCTCTTACGGCTCGCTCAGATTCCTTCTTTTTCTGAGCGGCAAGCTTTTCTTCTTCAGCCTTCTTCTTAGCTTCCTGCGCGGTGAGATACTTCTTTTCAGATTCGGCGCACGCCTCTTCAGTAGTAAAAGATTCACCCGTATACTCGTTACAATAAAGTTTCTTCATATAGAGTTCCTATCCTCCATAAATTATATTATAAAGCGTCCTATCGCTTTACTTGCATTTTTTACGCAGAAGAAATTTTACCAATCGCCCCTACCTCTGAAACCTCAACACTTTCATAAGTTGGTCTATCAGCCTCTCCTTCACACGTTTTTACCGTCTATCCACTCCTCAGTTTAATACGATAAAAATCCCTGCGCATAAAACGGAATCGTCTTTTCTCTTTAAGCGGGTCTACCTATTATGGGCTAAGTAGTTTTGCCAGACAATTCTTTTTCTAAGTCTTTCCCAAATAATCAATTATGTAAGCTCACCCATACTATACGCTGTTTCGACGCGACCGCCTTAGTTTATTATCTTATCCTAAGGGAGTACCAACCTATAATTTCTTATAGTCCTGGCAACGGTTAGTCCACCGTAGGCAAAATGTAACGCAGTAAGTCCACTTTTTAATCTGAACGAAGTAAGTGGTAACTCTTCTTTTCTCTCTTTCTCCATAGAGGGCGCGAAACGCACCATTTATTCTGATTCCTATCTTATCCCACTTAGAATCTAACGATAGAGGAGAGCACTCTACCGAAGCGTCGCATAGTCTGCTCCCTGCCCGAGCTGGAGTCGAACCAGTCCAGAGGTAGACTTGAACTACTTTCTCGCTATGCGATAAGACCGTCTTATTTGGAACGCTATGGAGGTCCGTCACGGCTTCGCTCCGTGCTCTAGGGGTTACAAATCCCTTGTTTTACTGTAATAAACTAACAGACCATGGACCGCGCATAATTACTGAGGGACGCGGAACCTCACCGCAATATTTGTTGAATTGGCCATACATGTATGGTTGCGAATTAGCGTATATACGCTGGTAGCCCCTACGGGAGTCGAACCCATATTACAAGAATGAAAATCTTGCGTCCTTGCCATTAGACGAAGGGACCAAATAGTTGGCGCCGGCGGCGTGTGCCGACCACGCTCACATCTTATAATGCCTATCTGTTTAGCAAACAGACCCCTTTGCCAACATTGGGTACGCCGGCATCAAATATTTTTTATTCGTTTCTTTTTCCGTTCCGTAGCTTCATCAATTGTTTCTCTATGAATAGACGGAATTTTTTTGAGCGCGCCGCTCTCAATAATTTCCTTAATTGAAATAGGATAATAATTAATAGCTTCCGCGCACATATTCAAATGCATACTATCACTATAAGGTACCGCATGGCAATGACCATGGATATTCAAAGCATAAGAAAAATCAACGGGTTCATGTGAAAGGATAATCTTATCGCTAATCATCAATACACCTTCATACACTTCATCTACATAGTCTTTATAGATAGAAGCGCCCGCGTCATGATTTCCAAGGATAAGAGCCTTATAACCTCTAATCTTTTTAAGAAACTCTTTATCACCCACATCGCCAAGAATAATAAGAGTATCATTCTTGCCGACTTTTGAGCGAATCCGCCTAACTTGCTCTTCATCACCTATATAATTTTTCCGCATAGCTTTTACATTAGCATCATTAAAATGCGGGTCCGAATAGAAATAAATCATACCACCATGATACCAATGCGCGAAGCAATCATATAGATGCTTATACATTTACATATCCTTTCTTAGAAGCCATGCTTCTATTTTAAATCCAATATTACCCAACCAACGCGGGACACTAATTCCAAACAATTTCGGCCTATAATAACTACATATACTACAAGCAGTACTTTTGCAGTTCGGCATTAAACAAGGATTACTCATAAAAGGTTTCATACCTACTCAAAAAAATACTGATTATAAGTCATTGGCAAACGCTTCCAAAGAATACGAGTCTTTACATCCGGCGCGCCATCACATTGACCATCACTAAACCACCGCTTTAGATAGTCGCAATATTCGCGCACTCTACGAGCAGTAGAATCTTCATTATCTGAGATATAATCTCTATACCATTGAAGCCTGCGTTCATATTCACTCATTTCAGTATTTCCTTTCTCTTAACTTTCTATATATATTATACCAAAAATTTAAGAAAAAGTCAAAAATTAAGGTTTGAGTTCTGGTCAAGCCTTAAAACACCGTAAAGTATAGGGGTGGTTAAGAAAATAACCTGGACCGCCATGCGAGTGCCGCCCTCGCGCCCGGAGGATGGAAGCCTCCTATACTACTGTTATACGAATAGCGGAAAAAGTAAATAATAAACCTCATTCTATTTCGGATTTGTTCAAGCACTTTTTAGTTTACTATTTACTATTGGTCTGCGCGGGAGGATTCAAACCTCCGATCTTATGGTCCCAGGCCATACGCCTTAATCTGACTAGGCTACGCGCAGTTATATATTAGGCCAATCTTCGTTCGAAATTTGTTTTATTTCAGACGCTTTTCTTGGTAAATTATATTTATCACACCAATTTCGTATAGCATTATCTGTAACATTATATAATTTACCTATTGTTGTAAATGGAGTTGTACGAATTAATTTTTTTAATTCTTCTCTTGTTACTGGAAGAATGTGTTCTTCTCTACGTCTTTTATTCTCACAGTCTCTGCATCTTAAAGATTTATATGCGACTTGCTTCCCACAATCTATACAAACCCATTCATTTTTAGATTTACCGCTATAAATCTAATTTTTTCTTAAAAACTAAGCTTTTGGATTCTAAATAGGATAATTTCTATTATGGTACCAATATCTACCTGTGTTAATACCCTAAATCATTTCAACAGAAAAACCCCATTTATCTGCTATTTGCTTATGAGACATAATGGTATTTTCTAAATCATTTATAATACCTAATATTTTTTCTTTTTCTAGCGTGCAAGAACCACTATCTCCACCTAAAGTTTGATTATAGCCATTAAAAAAAGAATTATATTCTTGTATATATGACCTTTCTTTTTCATTTAATTCTTCGGGTAGACATTCTTCTAAAACTTCAAAAGAGAAGTTTTCTAAGCCATATTTTCTAAAAGCTCTATATAATGGATATTCATAATCATCACTATTCTAATTAAAAGCAGTAGTTTTATGAGCATTAAATCTTTTAGCTATATTAATACTCTAACCAATATAACAATGATGATTAATTAAATTTTCAATTTTATAAATTCCAATCATAAATTTTCTCCTTATTTTTCTCTACTTATAAGTAGAAAATTGAACTAGCAACTTCATAAAATTGAACCAACAACTAAAATTACAAGATACGTTTTTTTCTATTCGCGCTCTACCAACTGAGCTATCTCCCCATGACGGGGAGAGTTAGATTTGAACTAACGACAACGGATTCCCTAAATCAAAGAAATACATTTGCTGTACGTATCTTAATGGCAGTTCTAGCGGGTTACGATCCCGCGCCTACGCCGTGACAGGGCGTTATTCTAGCCAATTAAACTATAGAACTATACTTGAGGTTTTGATAACCCAGACCTCGTGTCAGATCATACTGGAGAGCCAGGGTAACTTTGCTACCGTGCGCACGGTATTACCGCATTGCTGCTCATTATGCCTACACTGTGTGACGGATAGTAGTCGTAGAATACACATCCGATTGTTATTCCGGTGCTACTTATACGAGTCAAGTCATGACCTCTTGCTCGATCGGGGCCTTCCCCGCCATTCCGTTTTTCGGCATTAGTTTTGAGTTAAGTACAAGTATTATTTTCTTTGTTTTTCCAGTTATGGGGTAGCTACTCCCGCTGGTGAGGACATCACACTCATTTCCTCCCATCTTAACTCAATATATTTATTGGCTGTGTCGCTCCATTTAACCCATGCTTTGCGTGGTCCTGTACTCTCGGCTCGACTAACTGCCTACCCTCATACCCTCTCCGGCACTTCTGTATTGCTATCGGCACCAATAAATATCTTATAGACTATTGCGAACTTGCGGTCTATTAGCGCGGCACCTTTTTATACTGGGTCGTGTATCCAGTTTGAGTAAGCTTACGTCCTCACTCGGGGCGCTTCTCCATAGGATTTGTTCAACTAGTACTTGGTGAATATTAAGTGCGATACCAGATTTCGGCACTCCTATGAAAAAATTTCAAGGCACTTTACTTCGCTTCCTTATATAGCGTTTCCGCTTCTGCCACATATCATAGGTGAGCCGCCAACCTGTTAATTCAGGAATATACGTTGCTTTCGCGGCGGCATCTCTATGCCGGTGGTAGTTTAAGTGCTAAATCCGTGTTAACGCTCTTACAGCCCTGTTTTTATAGACCTTTCTGCATCGTAAGTCTGGCGTGGTCTTTTCGCGCGTCATGTGTTGATACCAACCACAACTTGTCTTATGTGGAATACCTTTACGGCTGTCCTAGTCTCTCGCGCATAACTAATAGAGAGCGATATTAAACTTTTCAAGACACATAAGTTTGCCGCTTAACCCGTTAAGCTATCTACCAAAGGTGGTGGAATGGGATTCGAACCCATAATACACAAATTACTTTGTATAGTTGCTGCATGTGCCTTTTAATGGCGGGACCGGCAGGCTTCGATCCTGCGACAGGTCGCTTAACAGGCGACTGCTCTACCGGGCTGAGCTACAGTCCCAAGTCTATACGCTTTTTGATAACGGATAAGCGTTCGCAACTATAAACTCCGTATAAGTTTCCGCCGCAGCGAGGTACTTATAAACCCACTTCGAAGTTACAGGTTTTTGCCACACCGCTCTATCGGTCTAAACCTTGCATAAAACGACTACGGTTGGAGGCTTAAAGACATCACCACTTCTAACAATGGAATAGTCTATCTTTTTGAGTTCCATGTTGAACTCGGGTGAGGGACCAACGGACAATCTCCCAAAGTCAATCGCTCTTAAAACGGACGATACGCCGGAGTTTTATTTATATACCGCGCTCCACCGTGGTTTACTAATTCTTTTTATTTGTCGATTTAGGTGAATTAGTAATATCCTGGCCGCCGGCGTTTAACAGTTTATATACCGCTGTCCGGAAGGGCGGTTAAAAGTTAATTAATTTCTCTCTCAACTTTCTATATATATTATACCAAAAATTTAAAAAGATTTCAAATTTTATCTTACTTATTCGACGCGAAGCAATTTTTTATATATATTCGTACTCGCGCCGTCTATATTTTCTTACATTTAAGTAGCTTATTTTATAATCTCATATATAGGAGTGTATACAAAATTTTTTGGACACTCTGTATCAAATACAGAAGGCCCTCTACATTCATAATAATTAGCGCAACTTTCACAAAGTTCATTCTTTATATTATAGGCAGTTAAATCTACTTCAACCATATAATCTTTTTCTTCCATAATATTACAAAAACTCCTTACATTCTATTACTTTTTCTTCCATTTCTTCGATAATTTTATCAAGACTTACTGGCGTACAGTTGTGCGCATCAACAGCGCAATTATACATAAAAGGTATATCTTGGTAAAACTTTTCTTTACTATGCGTATGGCCAAATAAATTACAAGTAGTCTTTTTTAAACTATCATGGTGCAAATTACCAGAAAAACAAGGATAATGAGTCATAAAGAAATGATAGCCGTTGTATTTAATTTTTATTGCTTGCGCGACTTCTACAACATTAGGAAGCGTTTTATAAAGTTCTACTCGATTATCCGTATCGTGGTTGCCAATTACTATATGAATACGTCCATTTAGCTGTTTTACGCATTCAGCGCCGGCCGCATAATCTCCTAGCATGACATCGCCAAGAAGATACACATCATCCGTTACTTTAACTACGCTATTCCAAAGCTCAATAATAGCCTTATTCATATCTTCTACACAAGAAAATCCGCGAGGCTCATAGATGAATCCGCGGTCGTGATTAAAATGTAAATCTGAGGTTAGATATATCATTTTTATTTCTCCTCAATAATAAAACGAGTAGTATAATAAGTACCACAATGTTCACATCTACCTTCGCCGTATTTAAGCTAAAAAGACGCCCCACATTTTTTGCAAACAATTGGATGCGCCTCAACTACTTCACATCTTAATTTATATATTTTCCCTTGTATTATAATTCTATCAATATATCCAGCAAATTCATCCATATTTATTCTCCTTTATAAATGGCCAGAGCTCTCCGATTCGAACAGAGACCAAGCGGATTGGAGCCGCCCATACTACCAATTATACTAAGCCCCGAAGTGGTGCGCACTGACGGACTCGGACCGCCGACCTCTTCGGTGTAAACGAAGCATTCTCCCAGCTGAACTAAGCGCGCATAAATGGAGGGCTAGGCTGGAGTTGAACCAGCTAACGAGGCGTTTGCAGCGCCACTCCCGGCCGACGAGAATCTAACCCAATACGATACGGGTAGCAGATTTCTGTCAGCCAACTTAATACGATTCAATGCTTATAAATCTTTCTCCATAGTGATTTATATTGTTGGTTCCCCGTTGACAGTCTTATTGGCACGCGATAGAAGATTTGAACTCCCACAAAACCCAGGTTCGTAGCCTAGTGCTCTCTCCGGTTGAGCTAATCGCGTAGGTGGGTCTCCCCGAGCGGGGCTGTGCTTAACCCCAATCTTTCGACTTTGCACACTCAGGAACCCTGGTGGCCCAGGATGGAATCGAACCATCGTCTACGCATTTTCAGTGCGTTGCTAATACCTTCTCAGCTACCGAGCCATATAATGGTACCTCCTTAGGGACTTGAACCCTAAACCTTGTGATTAA
>ODAI011850922.1_pt1 | contig 30359 bp, 21 predicted proteins | sample 1539321 | NCBI WGS metagenome assembly ODAI01 (sample SAMN02144231, study PRJEB22623) | gut metagenome | biome: sheep rumen | host: Ovis aries | place: New Zealand
GTATCGGGACACGTCAAAAATTCGTTTCATAAGAAATGTACCAGCCATGAGCGCTTTGAAATTTGACATGGAATAATCCATTCCGCGTTCCTTCATCATCAGCTTAGCGATGTTAAGCGATGCGAACGATGCATTGAATGCGAAGTCGAGCTTCCAAGGGTCTCTGGCCTGACAGTCCATAAGTCCTGTGTAGTTCTTGGCATCCCGATAGCAAAACTCTATCTGAAACCTGGTTCTGTAGAAGTCCAGCACTTCCTCACCCGTGAGAGTGGTGTCAGTAGAGAAGAAGAGTTTGTGCTTACCGTCAGGCATCTGCCAGATGACGAGACGTACCTTGCACTTCAATGACTTTGAATAAGCCAGCAGTGTATAGGCCTTTCCCATGAGTCCCTCTATCGAGAGCAGTTGCATTCTGCTTTTGTCAAGGTGTTTGTAGTCAATCTTGCCGTCAATCACTCTGGGCCTTCCCCTCTTACCCGTCCTCTCTCCTTCATAGAGGTAGCACAGGTGGGCATCGTCACGGAAACGGCTGATAAGGTGGAAGCCGTACTCACGGATGCCGTTGTAGAAGGTGTTGTTCGAGAAGAAAGCGTCAGCCACGATGAGATGTGACAGCTTCAGCAGTTCCTTGCTGTAACGCTTGATGACTCCGATGTAATGCTCAGTGAGCGACTTGTTACGCACCTTCAGCTCAGAGGTACCTGGGGTCTGATGGGCACGAAGCATCATGCAGTTATGGGCATCGAGGTTGATGAGTCCAAGTCCCATAATCTCCAGCCCGTGCTTCACGGCACCTGCACAACCCGACCAGAAACGACCAATATGCGGAGTCTTCTTGCCCGCTTTGCTGATGAAACTCGGATCAATGGCTATGGCCATGCGTCCCACTTCACCGAAGTAGCGCAGGGCAAGTGAGATGTTGAAGCGGAGCCAGTTGATGCTCTTCGAACGCCTGCGTCCGAAGTTTTGGCGGTAGCACTGTTCGCCGTGCTTGCCGTACCTGCCCAACTGGGTGAAATTTATCCTTCCTGGTACAACCATGTATAAAAGTAGTATCTCGATGATGACTTTCTCAAAACTTTTGCTTAACTTTGCAGCGGAGTCCAAGATGGCCTCCTTGCATATGCCCGTATATTGGTCGAGTGCTTCTGAAATTTTCGTCATAACTAAGTAATGTAAGAGACTACTAAGTTACTGAAAATCAGGCACTTGACCAAATTTTAATAGTTATATATTGTTAATGTAACTCATTGATTTTTAGACGATTAGATGTATAATTAACTAAGTATTGTAACTTTGAATCCTGTTTTTATTGTATTATTTGAATTGTTCATGTTTCTTGATACTTTATTGAAGTATAAATTTTTGCAAAAATACAATTATTATTGTTCTCAACAATCAGAAATTATATGTATAAGCTGTTGTTAGAAATTGGCTATTTGATGTACTAATATGGTAAATAATCAATTTTTATCAACATGACAGTAAACAAAAACATCCCACAGAAGCCAAAAGCTCGGGGCGGAAAGCCGCTGATGAGCGAGTTACTGAAAGACACCCGTAAGTATCTGGAGCAAGCAGAACTGACAGACGTTGAGCCACTTCGACAGTTCCTGCTCAGCAACCCAGAGCGTCCTCTCATTGCGATGGGCCACGGAGGATCCCATCCTTCTGCCGCATTTGCAGCTCTCCTATACGGAACGAACTGCGGATTAGGCCGAGCCATCACCCCATATCAGGCCAACTCCATTTCAGATGTGACCCTTAAGAACTCCAAGTTGCTTCTTATCAGCAAGTCACTGAAGAACCAGGACGCTGTGTACATCGCTCAACGCATGACTCAGACGAATCCACAACATAGCTGCGTGCTGACCATGAAGCATACAGACGTAGAAAACCAGGAGTCCATTCCCGACGGAATCATCAATTATCCTTTTGAACTCCCCGACGGTTTCATCAGTGTGAACGGCACTTTCGCGTACTTCTCCTTATTATATAAAGCCTTCACTGGAGATGCCGACTTCTCACGTAAGCTTGCCCTCTCTCAGAATCCTGACGACAACTTCACGTATCGCTGCGCAGATGGAACGACCACCCCACCCGACCTCAGTCAGATTACCCAGTTCACCGTACTCTACGGATCATACGGAGAGCCCGTAGCCAACAAACTGGAGAGCAACATGACCGAAGCCGGTCTTGCAGCCTGTGTCATCTCAGACTTCCGCGACGAGTGTCACGGACGCTTCCTCGCACTCTCCAACTTCCTTCAGAGCAGAAAACATGCCCAGACCGACTGCACACTGGTCTTATTAGTCACACCTCGCGAAGAAGCCATTTGTCGCAATTTCATGAAGAATCTACCGGGTCATCAGCCAGTCATTATCATCAGAACTGATGACCGTACTCCACTTGGAACGATAGACCTGCTCTACAAGATGAGCCAGTTTGTAGCTGTCTTTGGGGAAGAACATCTCTGTTCAAATCCCAATGACCCCGTGAATAATGGCGGCTTTGACAAGCGCGTTTTCCGTGACGGTGTTAGGTTCAAATCAGACTTCAAGCACTTTGGACCTTTAACGCTCTCAACCGGTATATAGGTATTGATACCTGTACCGTCAAGTAACTTATAAGAAAGAGGCCAGGGATTCCTGACCTCTTTCTTTATGCCTTTACTTTAATTCATGGATGACAGCATGCACGGGGTAATAGATCAATGCATGTTCAACATGAATGCCAGCATGACGAAGTGCTGCAGCATATGCAGACAACTGGGCGTAATGCCCTTTCGTGTGCTCGTGTAGGTTCACTCCTGGGAACGTCTTATAGTCAACCAATACACAGTGTTTGCCATTCTCATCCGAGTAGAACCATAACAAATCCATCTCTCCACGGAGTATTTGACCTGAAGGCAGTGTCATTTGGAATGGGTATTCTGTGCAGACTCCATCCTCCGCTGTCTGCGGGAAGTGCTTTTGCAGGCAACTATACAGCCAGTCTGCCGAGCGCAGGAGCGCATCGATGCGTCCTGCCAGAATCTCTGCCAAGCCATAACCGCCAACAATATTGACCGCAGCAGTATGATTCTCCGTCTGATGACCTGGACGATATACGGCGAAAATGTCATGGATGCAAGATCCTATTGTTGCAAAATCATTTCCCCAGCCTTTGTGATCCATTTCCGTACCTTGCTCTTTCCAAGAGAAATGAGAGGAGTAACCATCAAAAGACTCAATCTTTGACGGGGACAGATAGCGCTTCTCAAAAGAAGTATGGCTATCTGGCTTTTTAATCATCTCATACACTCTGGAATCCTCCTGGGCATCTTCATTTTCAGGCTTCTTAGCTTCCTCACACAACGGTTTGAACTGTTCTTTTCCCCAAATGTTATCAGAATTGACATCCTGAACACCTGCATTTTCGAGCCAGGTGTATTTTCCCTTGTACCCAAAAGAATAGAGATAATCCTTGGCACGGGTCATGCCGACATACAGCAGACGCCTCTCTTCGCCCTTGGCACGTAAGTTGAGAGTCTTGTATATATCCAGATCAACTATCTTATCCCTTAACGTAGGTGGGATGTTGTTCTGAATGCCTTTGAGGATAAACGGATAGAAGTGCAGGTAATACTCCTTGGCGAAAGGCTCTTCCATTGTTGATTTATCGCTAAGAACCATTTCGCGTACCCTCATAATGGATTTCCTAATAAAGTCATTGACTTCAAGCGAATCCTTATCCAGACCATGCAGGATGACCACTGGCCACTCCAGACCTTTTGAGCCATGATAGGTAAACACCTTCACAGTGTTTGAATGGTTATCTTTCTCCTTGTCAGGTTCGACACTGTTGAGATAGTAGATAAAACCACTGATGGAAGTACCAAGTCCCATCTGCAGGCACATTCCGTCATAATCATCCGCCAGATGCTGGAGGGTTGAAAGATTCTGTTGTCGGATATTCTCATCACCCCATTTTGATGCTAAAGCTGGTATATTGCACTCATAAATCAGCCCTCGTACCATTTCAGGAATGGACAGATGCTTGAAACGCTCAGTCTTTTTCAGCAACTCACCTATGGTCGCGTCTTCCTGTTTCCAGAAATCCCAGTCCTCGTCATCCTTCTGATGGGAAGTCACGTATTCAATCCTGTCTTTAAGGATCTCTTCCGTTGAATCCCCGCACATCATTCGCATGATATCAGCGATGATATGCTTATTGGAAGGGTTCTGCATATACTGAAGAAGTGTCACCACCAATTGCACCTCAATACGCTGCATGATGGCATCCTCTGGTTCCGACACTGGAACGCCATATTTTCTCAAAGCTTTGACGATACCCTTGATATCAGAGTTCGTCCTTGACAGAATGGCAACATCCATCGGCTCTATCTGAACGGCAGGTTCATCCTGCTTATCTCTGTGAACCAGCATCTTGGAATCCAGCATTTCCTTTACCTTAATGGCTAAGGCCTCTGCAGCATTGTCTTTGTTGCTTTCACCACACTCCCAGTGTACGATGGCAGGCGAGCTGAGCGTGTCTTTCTCAAAATGCGGTTCCAGAGTGATACAAAGCTCGTTGACCTTATCCAGTTCCTTAAAGGGAGCATAAAACGTTTCATTGACCAGACGAACCAGTTTTGCACGAGAACGCCAGCTCTCCACCAATCGGCCAGAGCCAAGGTTATTATCACCCTCCTCCGGGTGAATCTTGTCATCAGGATAGAAGGTAAAACGTTCTGCGACCGAATTCACCAAGTCTGTATCAGCACCACGGAAGCCGTAGATAGCCTGTTTGGGATCACCCACCCAATAGGAATGACCATCGCCCTGGGCAATCAGTTCAGAGAGGCGATTGAAGATCTTCAACTGGATAGGATTGGAATCCTGGAACTCATCCACCATAATCAGTTTAAAGTTCTCCTTCACATAATCCTTAACCTCCTGCTCATTGGTTATCAGGTGCAGGAAAAGCTGTTCCATGTCATTATAAGAAATGATATGGTTCCGCTTCTTGTACTGTATATAGTCATCACGCCATTCCTTGGCCAGATCGAATATCGATTTGACGAAAGGTTTCAAAACAGCAAGCTCCGATTGGGATACCACCATTCGATTCAGCTCTTCTACGAAATCCGTGAACCCAGGACAGTTAGTCTCAATATTCCCTGCCTGAGCAGCAGGCTTCAAGCCTACAAGAGGAAGCAGGTCACCAAGATCCTCACAATGGTGCAATACAGCCTTTAGCAAGGGTCTTTGTTTTTCTGCCTCACCAGTGGTACAAGTCTGGACATATTCATAATATCTCCCCAAGAAGTCAAGAAAGCCCTTCTTCTCCTCTTCAGTGAACACCTCACCAGAGTATAAAGTTTCTAGGGTTTCAAAACTTTTCTCGATACTGGTCTCAACATCATTGACATCATAATACTCCATCTTCTCGACAACTTCATTCAGATGTCTTTGCCAGAAAAGGTAGTCTGGATGACTGAACCCATCACAAATGTCAAAGTGATCACGGAAACGACGGAAGTTATCCAGATCCTGCTGTCGCTTCACCTTTCCATTCTCATCCTTTTCACTGACAATTCGAGCCAGAGACTGGCTCATATAGAAGTCCTCGTCCCTCTCAGAGATAGTCTTGATGTCAGCACCATAGTCCAGCAGATACCAGAACTTCTTGATGAACTGCAGTGCTACAGAGTGAACAGTACCAATGGCGGCACTATCCATCTGAGAGGCGGCTTTGAAGTTCCCGTTCTCCAGAATCTGAACTCTAGCTTTCTCGCGGAATTCAGCAGCAGCCAAGTCCGTGAATGTCGTCAGAATAACTTGGGATGGCATGATGACAGGATTGCCATTCTCGTCTTTCTCCGACAGTTTCTCTGCCAGAATTCTTGTCAGGGTATAGGTCTTACCAGAGCCTGCACCTGCATTGATATAGGTTACGTTTTTCATTTCAGTCTACCTTTTAAAACGGGGTGTGATGTTGGGATGTCAGACGGTTCTTTATCGTCCTTGTCAAAAGAAGGCTTCTTCGATGGTCTGAAGACACTTTCGGACTCTTTCTTAGCACTAACAACAACTTTCGCGCCCTTCTTGCCAGCAAGCTTCTCCTTTACAGACATGGGGCAAAGACCCTTATTCTCCAGATCTGTATAGTAGCCAGCCACATTAAGGATCTCCATTGTCTCTGCTTCCTCAATATGTCCATTACGAATCTCATTCATTCTATACTTAAATGAATTCTTGATTTGTTCAGACAGTTTAGATTCAGCGACTTGGTCGATATGCTTAACCAGCTTCTTACCAGGAAGTTCGTCAAAGTCAGAAGTCAGCAGTTGTTTTCTGGGCATAATATAATACCCTACCCCGGCAACCTCTTTGTCCGGATATGTGGCTTTAACTGTCTGACGGTATAGTTCCAACTGGATAGAAAGGTCTTTCTCGATTTTCTCCGCATAACTCTTACTGAAGCTCCACTTAAAATCAAAGATAACATATTGACCGCTGTTGTTGGTCATCAGGAAGTCAATCCTTGCCCCGAACTGGCCGATACCGTCAATCTCTAACGCCTCTTTATCCTTTGCAGGGAAAGGGACCTCACAACCAACAGGTGTCAGACGGAACGCTTCCATGATGGTAATCAACGATAGCATGCTCTCCCGAAGATGGCCACGGAAATCGTTCAAAGAAGAAGCATTCTCAGGCAGTCGCAGGATCAAGCCAGTCGCATCGATGGCCGATTCAAGTCTCTGTTCAAACTCGCTATTCGTCAGTTCACGCATTTTAGCGGTATTCTTCTGGCTGTCCTCAATGATATGCTGGAAGAAATTATGCGCCACCAGACCTACTGTAGCATAGGTGTTCTTCACCTGTTCCTCATCAGGGCTTGGTAGTTTGGCAACGTACTCCATCACATAGTTGAAAGGCAGGTTGATCAGCGTGTCAATCGAGGTATTGCTCTCTTTTCTGCCTTTATAGCTGATAGGACCGACTTCATAGGCCAGCTCAGGCTTATAAACATCTATTGGCCCTTGTGTCCTTTCAACATCCTTCATCTGGAATAACTCTTCAGGATTAACCTTCGGGAGTTTCTTTCCGCTTAAGTAGCTGGCTTCTGCCACAATCGAGTGTTCCCCCAGCCTTGTAGTACCATCATAAGCACTCTTGACCAGAATAATGTTTTCTGCCTGGTTAAGTTTGTAAATCTGCTCCGAATGGGCATATTCCAGATGCTGGGCAAAGTCAGGGATAACCACCTCCTGAGACTTCAGGTATTCACGTTCCTCAGAACTCAGGAAGTCATAAGGATCCTGTTCAACATCCTCCTGCTGACAGTCAAGCCATATCAGCGTTCGGGCTGGTTTTGCCATGGAATGGACATCTGAGATAACATTCATTGATCCTGCTTCTGGCTGCTGGAGCTGATAATTCATCGGACGATAAATCTGCAATATAAGATTCTCAATGTCAGAATATTGCATCATATCACTTTGAGTATTGAGTGAGGTAGAGAAAGAAGACAGTTGGCTCGACAACTCATTAAGCTGGTATACCCTCTCCAGGGGAATATCATCGTCAGCCCTGAAACCAATCACCCACTGATTGAGCCTACTTATATAGTCAGCCACTTCTGCCTTGCTTATTCCCTTTTGGTAATCAGCCCGTATAGGTGTCAGGAAAGGCAGTTTCTTCGCTTTTGCCTGAACAGTTTCCTTGCCCTCCTTATTTTTGAATTCATATTGGGCAATAGCCTCTTCCCAGTCATCGCGCCACTCGCCGTCTTCTCTTTGCTTTTTGTCTCCAAAGCCACCGTTCCGAAGGAGAATCTTGGCAAGTGCGAACCTGAGATCACCAGGAATAGGACTCATCGGCAGCTGGAGGTAAGAGACCAGATTATGGATATTCAACGGACGCGAGAAAATGCTCATGCTCAGTTTAAACAACTGTAGTAACTGTGGATTACTCTGAATAAGCGTAGAGCCAACCATCGGACTGTTCCAAGTATACAGCGTATGGTTCAGTTTCACATTATCACGGTTAACGATAACCGTACCACTTGGCAGCTGCTCAACCTGTGCCAACCACTCATAGGCATCATTGACATCAGGGAACTCCATCAACTTGATTTTGCTCACATCCAGAGTCTGAAGGCAACAATTCCCCTCAAATACGACCTCTCTCCTATGGAAAATGGCATATAGTGTGTCTTGGATCAGGAACGGGATATCCATCTTAACACAGTCGAATCGAACCTTATCAACCATACCCAGCAGGATATCCCTCTTCTTATATTCCTTACTAAGTTCGCGCCAGCAGTCAGCAGCTCCTGCAGAATGGAAATACTTCTCAATCTCAGCCAGTGCTTTCAACTTGGCACACTTACTATCTTCACAAGTAACGTTCCAGCCTGCCATGATCAGATTATCACGCCATCTTAACAGCTTCCCAGCCACGCCGAAGGGATCGACCTTTGCAGCTCCTTCAAAGAAAGCAACCTCCTTTTTTTCATCATCAGCCAGATATGCGTTCACGGCATTGAGGTATTCGGCTTCACGTTCAACATCCGATTTGATGTTGACATGAATGCCAGCACGCAGCTGAAGCAAATCCATTAGCTTTTTAGGTCCTACATATACTGTCCCCATCTCATCTGGCGCATCACCCAGATACACCTCACTATCGTAATGAGGACTGTAAACGATTGTTAGTTTTGTCTTAGGCTCTGTTCCCATATACCTTATTATTAATATAGTTCACAAATCAATGGCAAAGATACACATTTTCAGTGAGAATTCCAAACTTTTTTTATAAAGGTACTCAAAAACAGATTATTATGCGCTTTTTCTTATATGTATAATTTGATTGTTAGAAATTGGAATGAACATGTACTATTATAGTGTAAACAACAAATTCATCATTATGATTAAGAAATTACTATTTATCTTCTCAGCCCTGATACTCTGCGCTTGCGAGTGTCCTTATTTGGATAGAGAAAGCGAGAGTGACTATGAGTATTATCGTCGCACTGGTTATGACCGTCTCACAGCGGACAGGCTGACAGGCTTATGGCAGTGTTATTATCCTATGATTGTTGGAACTGTTGAGTTTAAGGAAGTCCGTATGTTTTCCAATGGCAAAGCAGATATCATTATGGAGAATCTGGGAGGTTCAGCATATTATGCAGAGACCTTCAAGTGGCGCTATGATGGTAATTACCTCACATTCACTCAGGGCAACATCACCTATCAGTTCCAAATCACTGGTTGGCTGTCTCCAGAACTCTATCTGCGCGATTCTCGCGGCAAGTACACCTGGGCCTATCGCCGAACCGAAGATTGTATCAAATAAATATTCAAGCATATGAAGAAGATAATTACCTTTCTGCTGGCTCTGACAATGAGCGCAGCCATCCATGCCCAAGAGATTGAGAAGATTGACAAGTTCGCGTCAGGTTATATCAACGGAACCTACATGAACAAGTACAAAACCATTGATGGTGTACTCTATGCCGTAGGTTATGAAGGCACCAAGGACTGGATTTTGGTTCGTTACCCTGCTGGTAGCAGAGCTACCGTATATAACGTGCATCCTAACTGCCGCCGCATTGCCCGGGGAGCATTCGAGGGAGCTGCCTATCTCCGCGAGATCTATCTGCCTGAGACTGTCAGTTTCATCGGTGAGGATGCCTTTGCTGGCTGCACATCCCTCCAAGGAATCTACTTTGATGAGAGCAGTCCCTCTGCTGTTAGAGGTATTGATGCTGGCAGTGCTCATTCTGGAGAAGCAGAGGAAGTCGCTCGATACAACCTCACTGGCCGACCTTGTTCTCCCAATGACAAAGGTGTTCAAATCATCGTATACTCAGACTTTAGTACCAAGAGCATCATTGTGGACTGATGACATATAATGGATAGAATCATGAAAAAAGACATCAAGGATAACTGACTCATATGTATAAAAACAAGGCCAATCTGAAACCAGAATTGTATTATTAGATCCACAAAGCAACAGATATCAGATATGAACAGAAGAAAAACATTACCACACCCGAAATCCGGGGCCATAGGCCATGAAGACCTTTTCGAGCCGGAAGCGCATAGGCAACTATCTCAACTGTACCAGGCTTTCCATCATGGCCTATTCCGAGGAGATTGAAGAACTGGTCGCCAAACGCTGGCTCGTTCGTAGAAGTGTTCATGAGATAGGCGGCTTTTTTGAAGGCTTTGCCCTTGTCAAGGGAGTTGCCACGGCACTCCGTCACAACAAGGTATTCGTTCCAGAGAAACTCGATGGCCTCACTGAACAACAGTTTGTTGACAAGCTGGAGAGTCATATTGACAAGAATATAAATGACCATAATGCTGAGTTCAAAGATGATGAGGAGTGGATGATGGAACTGGTTAAAGCCAATCCACATCTTCCACTCTGCCATGAAATACTGTGGCAAGTTTGCCTCTCTCACAGAAATTGAAGACTATTGTCGTGCCGAACTCCTTTCCGACAAAAAACAGCGAAAGCCCATCACCGGGTTTTCGCTGTAGGGAGTTATCTATTTCAAAATAAATACATATCTTTGCAACAGAAAATAAAAAAACATACGAATATGAAAGAGTTAAAGTGTCCCAAATGCGGTAGCGTATTTACCGTTGATGAGTCTGATTACGCAGACATCGTGAATCAGGTTAAGAATGCAGAGTTCAATGCCGAGGTTGACCGCAGAATCAAAGAACTCGAAAAACAGCAGTCTATCCAGCAGCAGGCTGATGAGTTGAAGGCCCAGCAGAAGTATCAGACCAAGCAACTTGAATTCAACGAGAAGCTGGCCGAAAAAGAGAATGAGATTATTCGACTTAAAGCCGACATTGCCGAAGGTGCAACCAAGATTCGTGTGGCCGTCCTCGAAGAACAGAACAAGTCGAAAGACGAGCTTCAAAAGAAGGAGCAGAAGATTGCCGAGCTGAAGAATGAACTCACCGTCAAGGATAAGGAAGCCCAGACTCGCGAGCAGAACCTTAAGGAAAAGTACGACCTCCAGCTGCAGGAGAAGCAGACGCAGATTGACTACTACAAGGACTTGAAGACCCGTATGTCAACCAAAATGGTTGGCGAGACCCTTGAACAGCATTGCAGTACCCAGTTCAACACAACCATCCGTCCTCTTATGCCATACGCCTACTTCGAGAAAGACAACGATGCCTCCGAGGGCAGCAAAGGTGACTTCATTTTCCGTGACTTTGATGGAGACTTTGACTATATCTCCATCATGTTTGAGATGAAGAATGAGAACGACACCACAGCTACCAAGCACAAGAATGAAGACTTCTTGAAGAAGCTTGACGAAGACCGACGTAAGAAAGGCTGTGAATATGCGGTGCTCGTCTCACTCCTTGAACCTGATAATGAGACCTACAATACTGGCATTATCGATGTCTCACACAAATATGAGAAGATGTATGTCATACGTCCACAGTTCTTCATCCCCATCATCACCTTGCTGGTACAGGCAGCCAAGAAAAGCCTTGAATACAAGCGCCAACTTGCCATCGCCCAAAGTAAGGAGGTCGATGTAACCAATTTTGAGAGCAAGCTTAACGAGTTCAGGAACCTATTTGGCAATAACGTAAAGAATGCACACGACCGTTTCCGTGATGCCATCACAGCAATCGACAAGTCTATAGCAGACCTCCAAAAGGTGAAAGACAACCTCCTGAAGTCTGATGACCATCTCCGACTGGCCAATGACAAGGTTGAGGGACTGACCATTCGCAAGTTGACTCATAAGAACCCCACGATGAAAGCAAAATTTGACGAAGCTCGTGAGGTAACAGAGGAAATAGAATAGCTACTTACTATTTACGTTATTTTTCGCTGTATTTACACCGTATTTACAGAAAAATTGATTAAATTTGCACCAAATTACAACTGATATGAATAGTCAAACAAGTAACAACTACACGCCTTCACCAGCTGACACCGCCAATATTCAGCTGCCAAAAGAGTTGATTGCACTTGCAGAGGCCATCTCCAAGAACGTTCATGAGGTATGGGCTCAAAACCGAATAAAGGAAGGCTGGACTTATGGCCCAGTAAGAGATGATGCGAAACGCCAGACCCCATGTCTTGTTCCCTATGAACAGCTCCCAGAGGAAGAGAAAGCCTATGACCGCAATACAGCGTTCGGCACTCTGAAGTTCATCGTCTCACAAGGATTTGAAATACATAAAACATAGCCTATATGAAGACTTCATTCGTTGCTTTTCTGAACAATAGAGGAATTGCCTGTGCCTCTGACACAGATATGACCTTATATGCCCTTTCACGGCAGGAGCCAGTTGCTCTTGCCGTGAATTCGTATTCACCGATTCCATGGAATTTTATAGTCAACTCTTATCTTCGAAAAGGTGATATACAGATTCATGAGCTGTTTTCTGACTACGCGAGGGACTTTGCCAGCTATCTGTCAACAGTTGATACGAAACCAAGCTGGAAGTACCTTTCTAGTGATGAACAGAATATCATCTTCCTGGGATATGGATCTGACGATGTATTCCCATCAGCTGTAGACATTACGGTAAAATATGATGAAGAGACCAAGAAACTATCTTGTAACTTTGATACCGATCGTAGCATTACCCAACATAATAGAGCTGACTATTTTATGCTGTCTCATTTTGAGAACACACAGCCTGTCATGTATGGAATCGTGGAATCTGCTCGTCAGAAGCTCATTGAAAAGCAGAATACCCTGGTTGAGACCTTCGAAGAGCGAATCATGGAAGCAGTGAAAGGCACAGAGTTTGAAGAGATTGTACAGAAAGAGATAGCAGAATACAAATCCTCATACAACTTTGAGGACGATACGCGCAATTATTCGGGTCATCAGATGAGCAGAGTTGAGACTGCAATAGACTCTTTCAACATTGAAGACTTGGTAAAAGTCGCAGAAGATTTTGTAGATGCTAAAGTACAGATTGACCATCTTAAGAATGGAGGGAAAGGAGAACTCCCCCACACTAAGGAATTGGCGGTCATCACTCGAACAGAAGGAGTCGTTTGGATTAAGCACTGCCTTTATGGTAATTAACTCAAACTATAGACAATTATGACAGCAGTAGTAGGTATATTAAATAAACGAGGCATTGCCATTGCAGCCGACAGTGCAGTTACAATGAACAGAAGGAGGAATGAGAAGATTGCCAATTCCGCCAATAAGATGCTAAGGCTATGCTCTGCCACTCCTATTAGTGTGATGATAACTGGTAACGCAGGTTTTCTGAGCACCCCCTGGGACATCATAGTGAGACGCTATCGACAGAAGCGTGGTGACATCGCTTTTACCACCGTAGAAACTTGTATAGAGGATTTCTTTTCATATATCCCTACGGAAAAAATGTTTCTTACTGAAGATATGGGAAGAGAATATCTCAACAATCAATTAGATAGTTACTGGAATGGAGTTGTCAGTCAGGTTCCAGAGCTTGACAAAGACAAGAACGGGAAACTCAATAATGGTAAGGAAATCCTAAAGGCCTTTCGCGATCGTATTAGTTCTGGCATCAAATATTTCAAGGAATCAGATATCATGCCTGTGTTCCAAGGCTATTCTTTTGATCAATTCAAGGCCTTTTTGGGCAATATGGTCGATATGTTATTCACATTCAAGACAGACGATGATGACGAATTTTCTATTGACACTGTCATTGATGGTTTTTATCCCAAGGACATATTAGATCAAATCAAAGACGAATTTACAGAAGGTTTTTATTATTATGTCACTTATGGTTGGGATGAAGGCTCTACCCACCTGATATTCTCTGGTTTTGGCAAAGATGAGGAATATCCGGTCTTAGTAAAAGTCATGGTAGAAGGCGGTTTTGATTCAAGGGTATGTTATCACATCAACAAAGAAGATATTTACAAGATTTCCGATGAGAAGCCAGTAGCCATTTGCCCCTTCGCTCAGAAAGACATCATGGAAGCTCTGTTAACAGGTATAGAACCTTATTTTTATAAAAACATATGCGAAGAGGCAGAACAGATATATGAAAGGATCATTGATCGATTGGACTTTTCCGTACCGTCTAATCCAGACCAGCGCAATGAGCTAAAGAAATTACTGGATGGAGTAAAATATAAAGATCTCATCAAGCAGTTCAAACGATACGGAAAGAATCTTCGGGAAACGGAAAGAGGGCAATGGCTCAAAGCCCTTCGTGATTATGACTTGCAGGACATGGCTCGCCTTGCAGAGAATTTCATTGCGATGACAAGTTTTGAGCGACACATGACATTCTCTCCAGAAGGCGTCGGTGGTCCAATTGACCTTGCCGTCATTACCAAGAACGAAGGTTTTACTTGGCTCAACCGAAAAAGTTGGTACCACCACAAAGATGTTGGTGGTCGCTACGGAAAATTAGGAGTTTAAAAAAACATTTTTGACTTAATGACATCATCTAAGATAACCATTTTGTGCAATTACCACTCTGTATTGCATAAAATAATGCATATTTTGTGCAATAGACTTGCAAAATTGAAAAATATTTTGTAGTTTTGCCACAGAAATTGATGTAAGCTTATGAAAACAATAGTTCTAAACCAACGTAAAGAACGAGATGAGTTGTTGTCACGCCCTTATCTGACAAGAAGGAGTTCTCAGGACTTCGACACGCTGTTGAACAGTCATCTCATCAAGTTGATCACTGGGCCACGTCGTGTAGGCAAGTCGACACAGGCTTTACTGATGTTGAGAGACAAGAACTTTGCTTATCTGAACTTCGACAGTCAGCAGCTGCTGGATGCATGGGATGCCAATCTCGTCATGAGAATGCTGGATGATGTCTATCCCGGGTATGACTATCTGTTGCTGGATGAGGTGCAGAACCTGGACGCGTGGGACTTGTGGGTCAGTGAACTCTACAGACAGGGGAAGAACCTGGTCATCACAGGCAGTAACGCCAAGATGCTTTCAAGCGAAATGGCAACAGTACTGACAGGCAAGTATCTGCAAGTCGAGATGCTTCCGTTCAGTCTTGAGGAGTTGTTCGACTGGAACAAGCTTGATCTACACCATATTATGCCCGAACAGGGTGCTGAGTGCAAAGTGCTGACAGACGATTACCTGCGGAATGGTGGCTATCCGGAAGTCGTAGCTTCACGACAACTGGTACGCAGCTATCTCGATACACTGTTCGACTCTATTGTGTGGAAGGATGTGGCCAAGCGTCATAACGTGAGAAACATCACAGACCTAAACAACCTTGCTGTTTATCTGGTGTCAAATTTCTGCAACCCGCTTAGTTCCAACGAATTGGCAGAAGAGTTAGGGTTTTCGAGTGTCAACACCACTAAAAAATATATGGACTATCTTCATGAACCCTATCTGTTCTATTATCTGTCACGCTACAACAACAAACTGAAACTGATGAAAAAAGCACCGCGGAAAGTTTATGTTGTAGATAACGGCTTTGTGGCTGCTAAGGCTTTCTCTGTGACTGAAAATCTCGGACGCTTACTTGAGAACCAGATTTTCATAGAACTGGTACGACGTGGCTACGACACTGAGAAAACCATGTTCTATTATCGTTCACGAAACGATAAAGAAGTTGATTTCGTATTGCGACAGGGAGTTCACATCGAGCGTCTGGTGCAAGTATGTTATGATATGAACAGTCCCAAGACGGAGAAACGCGAGGTTGATGCAATTGTGGAATGTGCAGGCGAACTGAAGTGTGACAATCTTACCATTGTGACCTATGATGACGAGCGTACCATCGAGAAAGATGGCTATAAGATAAACATTGTACCAATAGCTAAATTCTAATTGAAGAGATATGAAAACCATCAAGATATTCCTGGCATCATCTGAGGAACTGGACTACGATCGTATGGCATTTGGCAATCTGGTTCGCCGTCTGGATGATATGTATGAGAAGCGCGGTATTCGCATCAAACTGTTTGAATGGGAAGATTATGATTCTGCCTATAATGATAGGCGAAAACAAGACGAGTACAATGAATACGTATGCCAGAGCGATATCTTTTTGGCCCTATTTCACAAGAAAGCCGGTCAGTTCACGATAGAAGAATTTGATAAAGCGTCAGAACAGTTCAAGGCTACCGCATCCCCAAAGGTTTATACCTTTTGCAAGGACTTAAAGCCCGGAGAAGAAGAATCCCCAGAACTAAAGGAATTCAAGGAACGCCTTTTCAATGAGATGGGACACTACTGGTGCCGCTATGATAATCGTGAGAGCCTACAGTTCCAGTTCGTCATGCAATTACAACTGGTAGAAAGTAATCGCATGGACGACGTAAAAGTTGAGGATGGTATCGTTTCCATCAATGGCCTTCCTGTCGCCAAGATGGAGAATCTCAAGTTCGCTGCTGCAAATGAAGATTATATCAAAATGCAGACTGAAATTCTGGAACTGAGTAAGGAAATCATCGGGATGCGGATTGAACTTGAGGAGAAACAGAAGACCCTTGATGCTATAAAAGAAACACCTAATAATGAAGCTCTCTACAAGTACATCAAAAATGATGTAGATAATCTGATAGATAAGCTCCAACCAAAACTCAATAAGAAAAACAAACTAAAAGAAGATTTTGCAAAACTTCAACAAAATTTCTTCGACACAGCAAAACGAGTTGCCCAACTACAAGGTGATAAAATTGATAAAAGTATAAAAGACGCAATTGATGCTTTTAACAACGGGAAAGTAAAAGAGGCTTTATACATACTGGAACGTTCAGAAGATTCAAAGCCCAGTTTAGAAGACTACAAACTAAGCAAAGAAATAACCGAACTAAAACGTCAGAATCAAATATCATATATAAACAAATTATTATTATGGGCATCTACTATTATGGCAGATGCCAGCATTTCCATCAAAGAACGAATAAAGCAGGCAGACGATAAGTATAAAGATGCTATCGAAAGAGCGAGAACAATTGATTATAGCAAGGACAAATATCTCATGGTAATTATTGACTATGCAAAATTTGCCAGTCGTTATGCCCATTATGAAACGGCATTGAAATATTATCAAGAAGCACTTGAAATAAGAAAGACAATTTTCAAGATGGACAACCCAGATTTAGCAGTTTCTTACAATGACATAGGAATAGAATATGGTCATTTAGGAATGTATGAAAAGGCTCTGGAATATCATCAGAAATCACTTAAAATCAAGCTGAGAGTATTTGGAGAAGAACATTTAGAAACGGCAATAACATACAATAATATCGGCGTTTTGTATATAAGTTCTGGGAATTACGGCAAAGCTCTAAAATATTGTTTGAATGCATATGAAATCGAGAAGAATATTCTCGGAGCTGAACATATAGGCATAGCTACATCTACTCATAATTTGGGAAGAATTTACTATTACAATGATGACTATGATAAAGCTTTACAGCATTATTTTAATGCACTAAAACTCATGGAGAAAGGACTCGGAGAAAATCATGTTGACACTGCAACATGTTACTTCAATATTGGCATTGTATATAGTAAGCAAAGGTGTTACAATAAAGCCTTGCATTACCATATGAAAGCACTTAAATCCAGAGAGAATATTCTCGGTAAAAAGCATCCAGAAACAGCAACATCTTATGACAGCTTAGGAGTCATATATAGTATGCTAGGTGAATATGACAAGGCCTTACAATATCATATGAGAGCACTTAAAATCACAGAGAACATCCTTGGAGCAAATCATCCAAGTATGATATATATCTACCATAACTTAGGTTTTGTTCATAATCGACTTGGAGACAATGACAAAGCTCTATGGCATTATATGAAAGGATATCAGATTGCTCTTGACATAATGGGGCTAAATAGTTCAAATACGACTCATTTCTTCAGTAATATCGCATGGACATACCATCTTTTGGGAAAATATGAGGACGCACTAACCTGGGCAGAAAAAGCAGTCAAAGCATATCCTTCCAAACCACACATAATTGATACTTTGGCATCAGTTCTCCAAGATCTCAAACGTTTCGATGATGCTCTTGAGCAATTTGAACATTGTCTCAAACTATATAAAGACCAAGAGAATTCTGAGGGCATCAACAGAACCGAGGCAAAAATCGCCAGATTGAAAGAATTAATGAAGAATGGATGAGTATCAGAACTATCGGGAAATCATTATTAAAGGCATAGTATAATGAACAACAATCTCATAGATAACCGGCAGATACGAGTATTCATCTCATCCACATTTAGTGATATGCAAGAAGAAAGAGAGTATCTCTTTAATAATGTATTCCCTAAAGTGAGGAAAGTTGCAGAAAGTAGAGATGTGAAACTTGTAGAAATTGATCTTCGGTGGGGCATAACATATGAAGAGTCTAGTAATGGAAAAGTGCTGGAGATATGCTTCAAGGAAATCGATAATTGCAGGCCTTATTTCATCGGAATTTTGGGGGATAGATACGGATGGTGTCCTGAAATAAATGAGTTGCAGAAAAATCCAAATTTAGAAACCGCCTATCCTTGGTTAAAAGAATATATCCTACAGGGCAAAAGTGTGACAGAAATGGAAATGCAGTTTGGAGCTTTAAGCAAGAGACTTCAACCAAAACAGAAAGTATATGCGAACTTCTATATTAAAGAAGATACTGCCCAAACCAGTCCAAGTCAAAAATTCTTAAAAGATTTCGTCAGAAGTCAAACCAGTTTTTCGAAGCGATCATACCTCTCTCCTGAAGAATTGGGGAAACATGTCGAATCAGATCTTCTATCTTTGCTTGACAGATTGTATCCTGAAGTAGATTGTACACCATTCGAAAAGGAGAAAAGTATTCAAAGGGCTGCTCTACATGCTTTCTCATTTGCCGTTGTCCCAAAGAACTCCGTTATAAATCGCTTAAATCAGTTTTTAAACAACTCAAAAAGATATTTAGTTGTACATGGGGATCATGGCTGTGGAAAGACCTCGACATTAGCATTCTGGATTACTCAAATGTTAAAGTCACATAAGGTTATCTATTATTTTGCTGGAGAGTCAAAAGGAAGCAAAATGGACTCTTATAAATCGTATGTTATTGATTCTCTTTGTGAACTATATCACATAGAAAGGAGTGAAGATGACGTAGATTTTAAGCACTTTGTTTATGAATCGACATTAAATAATCCTACATTATTTATAATTGATGGTGTGGACCAATTTGACGATCCATATATACATCCTATGGTATTTTTTCCAAATGTTGCAGCTGGTAGCAAAGTTGTCATTTCTTTAAGAACTGCTAACTTAGAGAACACTGATTGTGCAAACTTGGGGCATGAATGTTTTGATACAGCTGCAAGAGAGCATCCAGAAATATACTCTGATTTCATGCACAACCTAGACATCGTTTCTGGAAGATTAAAAGATTCTACTGGCTTTTTGGACGAATATATTAATACAAAAATCAAAATAGGCAGTTTGTCAAAAAAAGAGTGTAGAAACATAATAGCTCATACACTAGGCGAATACGGCAAAAAGCTAACAAGATTACAGTTAAACGAAATCACATCAGACGCTAAATCAAAAGTTCCATTTAGCCTCCGATGCTTGATTAGCTCCATCATTAATCTTCGTAGTCCAGAGGATCTTGATGATCATATTGAAGTATATTGTAACAAAAAAAAAGTTAACGATTACTATCTTTACCTTTTGAAGCAGCATGAACTTATTTTTGGGAATGAAATTGTTCGTGACTTTTTATTATCGATTATTATTTCTAGAAAAGGCGTACCAGAACATGACCTACGCTGTATCATCAATACTAATCAGCTAAAATTTTCTCAAGTGTATTATGGTTTAGGAACTTTTATAAGGAATAAATCCGGCTATATCGTAATTGCTAATGATGGTATTAAAGATTGTGTAGCGCAGCATTATAGTTCTGTATCCCTAGATATCTATCGACAAAAGTTTATTGACTATTATGTAGGGAAAGACGGCAATAAAGGCGAGGAACCTGATTGTAATAGCTGGATGTGGAAGTTTGATCTGCCCTATCAATGCAAATTACTTTCGAGATACGATGTTTTATACTATGTTGTTTCACAACCACAAGTGTTACTTGCTCAATTTCATGGGGCTTATTCTGGAACAGAGCCAAAATATTACGTAGGGGAGGTTGTTGAATATTGGGATGTTTTGCTAAAACACACGAACTATTCTTTGGATAACTATTTTAACAACTCAGAAAGATATATCAGTAAAGAGCCTTTGTCATTAGCATATATTGTCATGATATCCAGGTGTATTCAGTCGCCTGTAGACAGTATAAAATATGTACATTGGGCTTTGGACATTTATTCTTCGTATGGAGATACATATATTCCGACCATTCTATCTCTTTGTCAATCACTGGCAAGTATATATGAAAGTGAAAACAATAAGGATGGAAAAAGAAAGATATTGACAAAGGCATTTGATATATGCAAGAAATATATCAGTAGAGCAGATTTGTCTATCTTCCTTAGGACTATTGTGAATGATTTAGTAGAACTGTATGGAGACATTACTCAGAACGAAGATCTTTCAATTACGTTTAATGAGCCTACATCCGAAGGTGAGAGATTATACGAAGAGTTGTATGACTTAATATTGCCGATCTCAAATAACGAGGCCTATGTATTAATCTTCAGAGACGTTGTTAGTGCTTTGTCGAGGATTTATGTTAAAAAAAATGCGTATGAGTTAGCACTTAAACGTCAATTGGAGGCATTAAGAGTCTCTGAGAAGTATAAGAATAAAATTGTCAATAATGACTATTATTTACTAGAAGTCAATTGTGCATATGATCATTATTGTTGCGCTATACTTTACAAAAAAATAGGAAACAAAAAGGAAGCTATTAATCATTGTAATATTGCAATAGATTATTACAATAGAGAAAAAGATGAAAGAATCATAGGAAATATGCGCAACGTTTTAAAACAAATGCTTTCTGATTTGGTTTCATCATCATAATACCTATTAAAAGACGAATAATAATAAAAACTCACCATCTCTTGTTAGATTTTGCCCTCTTACTGTACTAAGTATATAAAAGTTAAACTTAAAAACAGTAAGAACATGAGCAAAATTCAGGAAGCAATCCAGCAAATGAGTGTTGAAGAGATGCAGGAGCGTCTGGCAAAGTACATGGCAGCAGACAAGGAGTGGGCTCCGAAGCCCATAGCCATCGAGGTGCGCCACCGTGACATCAAAGACATCACAGGAACCAATATCTATGACGTTATCGTACTGAAGGATGACGACACCGAGGAGGTCATCAAGTTCGAGGACCGTTACTCGAAACTGATATACATCTACACCCTACTCCACCCAAAAGGCTTTCAGCGTCGCAGCCTCAATAAGCCAGAAAAGGCCTTCCCAGAGCTTGCCAGCCTCTACAGAGCCATCTTCATGGCTGACCCTGATCGGCTGATAGCTTACACGGCAAAAGACTTCGACCACATGATGAGCATGGCGGTATCATTCGTCCGCAAAGCCATCGATAAGATGATTGGCTGTGAGGAACTGACCATCGGCAATCCTCGCCAGTATTACGGCCGCACAGTCATCCCCGCTGTGTATAATGGTCTGGAAGTCATTATCGATTCCCAGCTCCAAAGTCACATTTGACCCCTAATTATGTTAGCATTCCATAATATTTTTGAATATCTTATGGATATTTCAGTATTTTACCGTATCTTTGCAGTCAATAGCTTAGAGCGATATATGATAGATTTTAATGATAAAATTTACAAAGGGCTTTTAGAGGGTAATGAAATCATTATCCAGAAATTCTTTAATGGCAAATTCAAATCTGTTCTAGAAAAGATTATTGACAGAGTTTTCAAAGGTATTTCGTATGAAAGTGCAAAAGCACAACTCTTCAATGATCTTTATGTTTATCTAACAGAGAATGACGCCAAAAGATTACGTCTGTATGAAACAGAGGGTAATGGAGATATTATTGTTTGGTTGGCAGAAATGGCGACCAAATACTATCTCAACGAACGCAACAAACTTAGGAAAAAACAGAAAAGGCATCACACATCGTCTCTCGAAACCAAGCATGAGGCTATCAGTGACATTGCTGATAGATCTCTTGAAAAAAAGGAACTGCGGGAACTAATTGAACGAGTTTGTGGCTTAATTAAGAATAAAAATCAGGCCGAAATTGTGAGAAGATATTTCTTTGACGACCCTTTTGATGCAAAAGCAGTTGCGAGGGATTTAAATTTGACTGAAGGTTCTATATACCCCTTAAAACAAAGAGGTTTGGAGGAGTTTAAGATTATATATACACAATTAAAAGATGAATAAGATGAAGAACAATATATCCAACGAGCTGATAACCAGATTCCACTGCGGAGATGTATCTGCAGAAGAATTTAAGGAAGTGCTACTTGCAGCAGAGCAGGATTATGATTTGAAGGAAGAGATTGCAATTATGGCTTCTCTTGCAGATGATTTTGCAGAACTAAAGGCTGATCTCAGCGAAGAAATGTCAAGCTCCAATGCTAAGATCATTTCTATACAACCCAGCTATGTTCCTATGATGCTTAAGGCTGCACAAAATAAGAATTTGAAGGCAACAGGTGATTGTGTAGTACGATGTGAACACGAAATCTTGAAGAGTTATCAGCCAGAAGCAACATTTGATTCTTTACTAAAGCTCTCAGAAGAGAATCGATGGTTACAAGACGGAGGTACACCTCTATATAATATAGGACGCATCCTAGAAAGCTATAAGTTTTCCATTGTTCGTCGTTATGATTGCAACACAGATGATATAGAAAAAGAACTTCAGGGCGGATGCCATATCATCGTTGTCGTTAATGCCGAGAAACTTTATGGGAAAGACATAGCAAATCCAGCCCCCAATCATGCTGTTGTAGTTAGAAGTCTCGATAAGCACTCTATTACATTGTATGATCCCCAACATCAGAGAGAAGACATTTATGGGATAGAGCTGTTCCAAACTGCATGGAAAGGATCACAATACTACCTTGTTTCCGTCGCTGAACGGGGACTTAGGCAGTACGACCCTCAGCCTATAGATGTAACAGAATTCCCTCTTGATGGAGATATCAAAGAACTTATAGAAGCTATTGCAGAAAATTGCCATGATATTTGGGCAAGGGCAAGAATAGATGATGGTTGGACATACGGTCAGAAACGAGATGACGACCATAAAAAGCATCCCGATTTGGTTCCTTACAGTGATTTAACAGAAGAAGAAAAGAAATACGACCGCAAGATGGCTCAAGGCACTCTCGAACTTATCCAGAGACTTGGCTATAAGATTGTAAAAGAGAAATAGGCTCGCCTTGTTAACTTCTTTTAAGGATTTTACCCCGGGATCTACGTTAGATTTCGGGGTTTTGATGTCCATATACTATAAATAGTAATCGTTAAAACAGTAGAAATATGAGTAAAATGCATCACCTCCTCGAAAACCGTACCGAAAGCCTCAACCACTACCTTGAGCAAATCAAAGACAACCAGCCCCTCACAACAGAAGAGGAACAAGAACTGGGAAGCCGCATCCTGTCAGGCGACACCACAGCCCGCAACGAACTGATAGAAGCCAATCTGCGTTTCGTCATCACCTGTGCCATCGAAATGGCCACACCTTTTGTCCCCATCGAAGAGCTCATTGCTGCAGGCAATTACGGTCTGACAGTCGCCGCTAATCGCTATGATCCGTCGTACGACAATCACTTCTGTTCATATGCAGTCCACCATATCCGCAAGTCCATCCGTGAAGCCATCAAGGCCTGGGCATGTTCTGTTTCCATACCCGACCTATTGCAAGGACTCCAAGCCTGTCTGTCGCTCGACGAGAGAGGAGATGAAGACGAGGACAACTGGAGTCGTGATCTCATCGACCGCATCCCTGCATCTCCTTTGAGCAGTGATGTACGTCGTGACGTTGAAGAAACGAAGGAGCAACTGCGCTCTTTCCTGAGCAAGTGGTACTATCCCAGCGATGTCCAGCTACTGATGGACTTAGCACAGATGATGTATGATGGGTATACTGTTTCAGACTTGGCCAAGAAGCACGGTCTGCCCACCAAGAGGATGAAGTCCATCATAGCCGATCTTCGCGAAAAGGCACTGTTGCACCATCTTAGGACAGCTTATGCTAAGGCCGCTTGAGAAGTCCAAAGTCTTTTTCTACCTTTTTTCTTTGTTGTTTCAGGTATTTTTGCTACTTTTGCATCCAGAAGTAACAAAAAACCTGTAAACAATATGGCAGCAGCACTACTAATGATGAATATGCAAGGGGCTGTGATGGCAGCGGATAAAGATCAGACAATCTTCCGCTATTCTGATAAGGTGCCTTTTGCACTAATTATAAATCCCAATAATCACGCTACATGCAGAGAGGTTTGGGAGACTCTATGGAACAAGTTTAGATTAACGGATATAAAAGAAGAAATCTATTCCATCTCTTTTATAAACTATTTAAAAGATGCCCTTCCCAAATATCAGAAACTTCCTTCTGATTTTTCAAATGAAACATTCTTTCTCGTATGGTATCAAAAAGAACATATATTCCCTGAGGCGAAGGAGTATCAATTGACGATTGATAATGCTCAAATCAACATTAGCGAAACAGACGAAGCCTCAGAAATTTCTACCGGCCATCCTTATAGCGTTTATCGTATAGGTAGTTTTGATCATATGAACAGACTATTTGACGGCGATATTTCAGATAAAGAAAAAGTAATTCAAGAGAAGGTTTCTTCATTCATTGAGGACTTTAATCCTCAAAATATATCTCCCATAAACAAGTTGTTGGTCTCAATCAAATTAGAAGATATCAAACCGCAGATACAATCGCTTATACAAAAATACAAGCAAAAGCGCATGGACGGAATAGCCAAGGCGATTTGTTCCTTCCATATAGAAGATATGATAAGAATGGCAGAAAACGTTATTGATGCAGAAGGTCAACAACACAAATTACAACACCCAGAAGAAACTCTTGAATCTACAAAAGAAATTGCTACGCTGACTTTGGCCGAAGGTTTCAGGTGGATTAAGCATAGTCTTTATGGTGCAGTATAATATAGGAGATTAGCATATGACAGTAGTAGTTGGAATACTCAATAAGAAGGGAGTGGCAATAGCAGCCGATAGCGCCACCACTAATGATATGAAGAACAATTCGACCGGTGAGAAAGAAAAGAAAGTTGTCAACTCGGGAAACAAGATGCTTCGACTCTCCGATAAAATGCCAATTGGCATTATGATAGTCGATAGTGCGCAATTGGTTGGTCTCCCTTGGGATGTCATTATCCGATGGTATCGTAAACAACTTGGTGACAAATTGTTTCTCTCTGTAGAAAAAACTGCGAAGGACTTTCTCCAGACAATAGAAAAACAACCTTTTTTTATTGAAGCATGCCAAAGTAGTAAGTCTTTTTATGAAACTCATCTTGTTTTTGCAGGCTACGGTGCGCAACAAGATTATCCACAGTTAGTGGATGTGGAAATAACAGGAATCAGTCAAAAGGAAGATGCTGACGAAGAAGGTAACTTCATTATGAAATACTCAATCAAGGGTGAGTTCCATTCACCTTTTACTATATCAGACGAACAACCATCGGCTATATGTTATTTCGGGCAGACAGACATTGCAGCAGCCCTTACAGATGACGTCACTAAAAATGACGAATTGAAAGTTTTTTGTTTAGAAGCTGCCACCGTATTACGGAACAATCTAAAAGAATTGGCAGACAAAGGCAAATTCAGTATTGACGACATACCAGAGACCGTATCATATCAGAATGGTTTTCTGTCTGTATTCCAGCAGGATAATGAAGAGTCTCATCAGCAATGGCTTGATGCCATCAAACACTACACCCTTCAGGAAATGGCGGCTTTGGCCAACAACTTAATCAACTTTACCGAGTTGTATCATAAGTTGATGTGCCTCGATGAGTCTGTTGGTGGCCTGATTGATTTAGCAGTTATCACACTTGAAGACGGTTTTCAGTGGCTCAATCGCAAGAGTTGGTACGATCCGTCTCGTGGTGGACAATATGGCAAATTCGGAATATAAACACATGTAAATATGAAAGATATTGAGATTCAGCTTCCCAGTTTTGAGATTGATGATCTTATGGAAATGCAGGCTGTTGCTAAAGCTCCGATTGTACAGGAAGACCAAGGTTGGCAAATAATCCCCTCAAATGCCTCACTAAATCGGGCTGTCTATTGGATTAACAAAACCGACTGTGCCAATATCACAGCGTGGAGATCTGGCAATAAGCGAGCTGTCAACGATGCCAACAACCGTGAACTACAAGAGACACTTCGCTCCATGGGTTATGGGGTCATCAAACTCCAAGGATTCTATGCAGAAGTAGGCCAAGATGTCAGCAAGGAGAATAGCTTCCTGGTATTCGACCAGAACGATGATCCTGATTTTTATGACAATTTGCGAATGCTCTCGGAAAAATTCGACCAGGATTGTTTCCTCTTCAAAGCCGCCGATGAAGATATCGCATACCTGATAGGCACCAACGACGACTTTATCAGAGACAATGGCGAACGCAAAGAAGCCGGTCGTCTCCGCATTGGCAACCTCTCCGCCACCACCTATAGCGAAATCGGCAGCGGAAGAATCTCATTTGAATAGGCCAAGAAGAGAGCAAGAAGGGAATAAGAAGAGAGGAAGCATAGTGTAGCTATACTCCAGCCATACACAAACTGCAGCTTAGAGTATGTCTGGAAGCAGCCTAAAGCTTGGGTAGAGTATGGGACTGTTTAAATGCACTCGGAAGCGATAAAAAAACTAAATTTTAAAATTCTCTTTTATTATGAATCAAAATCTCATTGATAATCGACATATCCGGCTTTTCATCTCATCTACTTTTCAGGATATGAAAGATGAGAGGAGATATCTGATGACTCAGACATTCCCTTTATTGCGGAAACTCGCAGCAGAGCGTAACGTAACCCTCACAGAATTAGACCTACGATGGGGAATAACAGAAGACGAAGCAAAAAATGGGAAAGTGGTAGATATCTGCCTGAGAGAGGTAGAAAACTCAATTCCGTTCTTTATTGGTATTATCGGAAATAGGTATGGATGGATTCCAAAGAAAGAGGACATTTGGGAAGGTACTATCGACAGATATTCACAAGTAGATGAGTATCTCAAAGAGCATCTTTCTGTGACAGAGATGGAGATGCAATTTGGCGTATTGCAACGTAAAGAAAAGATGCATGCCTATTTTTACATAAAAAAAGAGCAGGCTGAGAATATTGATTACCCTGAGATGCTCAAAAGACTGAAAGAAGAAGTTATACACAGTGATTATCCTTCAAGCTATTATTCTTCGAAAGAGAATCTTTCTGAACAAATTGAGCATGCATTTCGTGATCTGTTAGACGAACTTTTCCCAATTGAGGACACTTCTGAGTTAGAAAAAGAACGAATTGGACAAAGGGCATACAAGAATCAATTATGCCTGAGTTACATAAAAGATGACCACAATTTTAAAGTGCTTGATGAATGGCTTAGTGACGCAAATAAACGTCAACTTGTGATAACTGGTGCAAGTGGACTTGGCAAAAGTGCACTTCTGGCAAATTGGATAAATGAAAAGTTGCACGATAAGAAACGAGACTATAAGGTTATTTATCATTTCACAGGGAATGGGGGGAGTCAAAGCTGTCATCATTATGTAGAAAAGATAATACGTGATGAGATTGCAGATCAATATCAATGGGCTGAAGAAGTTAAGAATTCATCACTAGAACAACTATTCAACAAAATTGTAGCTGATAAGCAGAAGCCTCTACTGATTGTTTTTGACGCCATTAACCAATTGGCTGATGAGGATGACGCCAAACTACTTAATTGGTTTCCCGATGCAAATAAGTCAGTAAAAATACTCTACTCCACTTTAGAGGATGACAAAACAATGGATTCTTTAAAGCGTAGAGACTACCCAATTTACACGTTAAAACCTCTAAGCAAGGAGCAAAGATGCCAACTGATAGTGAAACATTTAGGCAATTTTGCTAAGAGACTAAATGAGAACCAGATTCAACGCATAGCGGGAAATACTCTATGCGAAAACACACTCGTACTGAGATCATTGCTTGACGAGTTAATCAGTTTTGGTATCTACGAAAAGTTGGACGAGCGAATTGACAGTTATCTTTCACAAAAAACAATAGAGGATTTCTATCAGGTTTATCTGAAAAATATTGAAGAAGGGCTTAATTCCTATGAAGATTACGTTCAAGTAGGTTCAACAAGATCTTATTCTTCAAATGAAGTAGATAAAATGTTGGAAGATTTACAAAAGCCTATACAAATACTCGAAGACTCACCATGGGAACCATTCAATATTAATTTCTTAAGCCAAGTAGTTACTCTAATTCTTTTATCAAAAAACGGACTGACAGAGGACGATATCTTCTCTATCATTGACAATGATAATAATGTGCCAGAAGAATACAGGATAAAACGAATAGACTTGTCGCGCATTCTCTGTTCTTTGTCTTCGCATCTTATAACTAGAAATGGTTTGTTGTCTTTTTCTCATACATATATTTCTGATGCCATTTGGAGAAATTATATTTATGACGATGAAAATATGATATGGTCAATAAGACAAGACATATTATCCTATTTCAAATCTGATGAAATGCAATATGACGAAAGAGCGTATGAAGAAGTGGCATATCAACTATATAAACTAACAGAACTACCTTTCAAACCGCTTTATGATAATGAGTGGGGCAATCAAGCCGCCACAGATTTATTCTTTTACATTTCACATCCTTCAATTTTCTTCCATCTACTAAAGAAAAGTCCCTATGACCTTAGAAAGTATTGGGGGGCTATCAATTATCCCTTATATTATGTTCCAGAAATAACTCTTAAGTTCTTACTAATATCTGAAATTGACGATGTAGAAGATGATTATATAAAACAGGATCAGGATAGTTCTCTATTCTTCAAGAATCTTAACAATTATGATGAAGAAAAAGAGTATTATGACAAAATATATCAAGATATTCTTGATTGTTCATCCTTCTTTAAGGAGTTAATGGATGATTTTGACTTATCTGCCGACTTTAACACTGTTCTCGTGGCTTTAGCAGAAAAGACAAACAATCCAAATCACAAAACAAAGGCATATCTTGAGTCTGCAAGATGCTATTTGAATTACAATTTGAATCTGAAAGAAGCCTGGAGGAATATCAATAAACTCAAAGGAACCCTATTGGATTCTGAAGATGAAATAAGTAAAAAATATATCATAGAAGCTTGCAAATTGCTGGGAGACATATCTTCTAATCTAACAGATGCAGAAAGGTATTATGATAAAGCTTTGTTGTATGCCAGAAATGAGTACGGTGAAGAAAGTATAGAGTACGCTGAAATTGAGGAAGCTATAGGATTACTTCTTGCTAAAAATGACTCTTATAAAGATCGAACATTTGTAAAAGCTATTTTACTGAAAGATCTTTTTGAACCGTACCGGATAATCAAGCACGCTCTCGAGATAAAAATTAAAAAATTAGGAGAAAACAGTTTGGCCGTTGCTGAAACATATGAAAGCATGGGGTCAATTATGGGCTATTATCTTGATGAAGGTAGTGAATGCTATAAAAAAGCGTTATCTATTTACAAGGACTTACTTGGCGAAACTCACATCAAATCAATTAATGTAAATGAAATTATATCACAATCATACCTTAAACACAAACAATACGATAAAGCGATAGAACTATCAAAAATTCAATTAAGTATCTTAGAACAAAAAGATCGATTAATCTATAATAAGGAAATTACATGGTTCCAAGAATGCCTTGGCCATGCTTACTTCGGATTGGACAAATATACAAATGCTCTTGATTATTATAGAAAATCGTGGGAATCTAAAAATGACTCACTTATCAAAACAGGATTGGAATCTAAAGCGCAATCTGCATACTATATAGGGAAAACACTGCTGTATTTAAATAATGATGAGGAAGGTCTACAATATATTGAAGACTCCTTCAATTATATGAAAGAGAATTCTGATAATGAAAAAATGAAAGAACATCTGGGCCGATTAAGTATTGATTTGTCTGTTCTAACAAGAATTCGAAAAAAAGAAAATAAAGGAACAAATCAATTAAAAGTAGCATTCAAGCATTACCATGATATTTATATTCAGATGTCCGACGATAAGTAGAAAGTGCAGCGAGTTTAACTGTTCGCTGCACTTTTTCATCTATTTGTTCATGTTCGTTTCATCCAGCCCCAAGTACATTTTGGGCATTTATAACTGGGGAAACATGATGGACAAACGCGGTATCCACACTTATCACATACCCACCAAGA
>ODAI013482341.1_pt1 | contig 30357 bp, 30 predicted proteins | sample 1539321 | NCBI WGS metagenome assembly ODAI01 (sample SAMN02144231, study PRJEB22623) | gut metagenome | biome: sheep rumen | host: Ovis aries | place: New Zealand
CCGCGCTGAAACGATTGTCCATACCGAATTAGCGTTTGCGTATAATCGCGGGGCGCACATGGGCGTTGGTCAAGCGATAGCCGAAGGCTACATGGGTCGTTGCGCAATGAAATGGAGCACGGCGGGCACAAATCGCGTCTGTAGCCGTTGCCTTGCGCTCAAAGATACAATCGTGGGCTACACCGATGAGAGCGGCGTAACGATACCGCCCTTGCACCCGCGCTGTCGCTGTGCGATAATTTACGACGAAGTTGAAAAGCCGAGAAGAATTGATAACAAACCGAAACCGGCTAAGCCTGAAACCAAACCTGAAACCAAGCCAACGCCTGTTATCAATCCGCTATTGATACCTGCGACTGTACCCACGATTACGCCTGTGGTGCCGCCTAAACCTGTGCCAAGTGATAAACCAGATAATCAAACAGATACCAATCCGCAAAGTTCCAGTGATGATAAGGTAACACTAACTATAAAAGAGTTCGGTGAAGCAAATATACCAATGGCGAAGCTGACAAAATACGCCTTGAACCCCGACAAAGCACCAGATAAGGCGGAAGCTTTTGAAAAGGCACTAGGCTACAATCTAAGCAATGTTGATAAATTGATTGAAAACATTAAACGCAACGTTAATGAATATGAGATAAATGAAAAACCGGATTTAGGATACGGAAGAAGATTCCAACAGGTAATAGAATTAACAGGAGAGAATGGGAAAACCGCGAAAGTATTGCTTGCTTGGATTTTAGACAAAAACACTGGTGAATTTCGCTTAACAAGTATTTATGTTGATAAGAAATGAGGCATTGATATGGAAATCAAAATGTTTGACAAAGTTTTACTTAAAACAGGTGAAACAGCGTACGTTGTTGAAATTTATGAACAAGGCGTCGCGTACGAGGCAGATATAGATAAAGCGGACGGTTCTGTTGAAACTGACACAATAAAACATTCTGATATAGAGAAGGTATTATCATGACTAATAACAAAAATGCTGACGGCGTTGCGCGAAAGCTTAAAGAGCGGCAAGCCTTACGAATTGCCCGATGACGTTAAGCAGCTAATTGAGCAAGGCGCAGATTTTTAGGAGCGATAGAAATGCAGATAACGATTGAATATAACCGTGAGGCGGACGTACCGCCGAAAGAAGAAATGACGATTTACGCGATAGAAAAGCTGTTGAACGGGCTGACGATAGAGGAAGTCAATCAAGTGCTGGGGCGTGTCGTTGAAGGGATAAATAAATCCGAATATAAGCCGCCAATGACCAGCTACGACGCGGCATTTTGGGATAGTTGCGTCATGGGCACAATTCAAAAAAATCTCGACGGCTTAACAGAAAAAGTCGCTGGCAAGTTGGCAAAGTCAATCGGCAGTACTTTAGCTAAATAGGAATCTTAATCGCTCGCTACGGCGAGCTTTTTAATTGGAGGCTTTATGGCAGATTTAAAAGAAATGGAACGGACATATCTATATTTAGCAATTTCCAGAGTAAACAAAATTCAAATGCCGCTTAGCGACTTCGACTAGTTCATAAATTTTCTTAACGGGCGTCGGCGCAATGTCAGTAACTTTATAGCGCGGAAAAAATCTGCTGATATGGAGCGGAATATCTTTAGAAATGCCAGAAAGCCAAGCGGCTTCCCTGTCCATATCGTCGGCGGAATCGTTCATTGTCGGCACGATTAAGCTTGTAACTTCGACGTGGCAATTCTGCGCGGAAATTTCAATCGTCTTGCGAACTGTCTCGAAGTCGCCGCCGAGTTTGGAATAAATTTCTTGAGTAAACCCCTTTAAATCGATATTCATTGCGTCAATCAGCGGCAAAATTTTCTTTAAAGCACCAGAAGCAACCGTGCCATTTGTCACTAGAACCGATTTTAAGCCGATAGCCTTTAGCAAATTTGACGTATCGCGAATAAATTCGTAGCTGATAAACGGCTCGTTATAGGTGAAAGCGACGCCAATATTTTTCTGCGGAACGAGTTCTTGGGCGAGATTGGCGAGTTGTTCAGGCGTAATTTTCCGCGTTGGGAAATTTGAATCCGCCATAGAAATTTCGTGATTCTGGCAAAACGGGCAGTTCAAATTGCAACCGTAACTGCCAACTGATAAAATTCGACTGCCAGGAAAAAATTTATACAGCGGCTTTTTCTCAATAGGGTCAAGTGCAATCGAAGTTAGCGCGCCGTAATTCAAAGCAGTAATTTTTTCGCCGTCATTGATTCTTGCGCGACATTTGCCGACCTCGCCGACCGCTAAGCGGCAATGGTGCGGGCAAATCTCGCAAATTTTAATATCCATAATTCTTTCTCCAAAATTCACGACTGCAGCCACAGCATTTGATATTTTTCCATTTGTCCAATCGCGTAATTCATCATTGACAACGCGATTTCAGGATTTTTACGCAAAATTTCTATCATCGCGCCCTTGTTGAAGATAAAAAGTTCTGCTTGCTCCGTCAAAACTTCCGCCGAGAGAATTAATCGCCGTTTTTCTAAAAAGTTTGTTGGATTTACGAAAGAGTTTTTCCCGATAATGTCTATGGGATTGTACCAGCCATCGCCAGAATCGGCATTGCGCGCCAATTTTCCGCTCACCACAAAGATAAAGTTTTCGTCCAAAATCTTTCCGGAAAGCCTATCGCCCTCAAAATACGTAATAATTTCGCCCTTGTTAGCAAATAAATCGATTGAACCTTCAAAACGACCATGAATTATAGGTAACTGCGCCAAAAAGTCACGAATTTTTATTGCTTCATTTTCCGAAGCATTTTTCTCCATTTCCAGTTGCGTTTCAATGCGATTCAGCACTCTTGTTTTAAAATAATCGTATTTGGCATCCCAATCAACCAATATTTGCTGCAAAATGAACTTATAAAGTGCGCAAAGCCGCTCAATTCCATACGGCGCAAAACCTTTTTCGTTGTAAATAAAGCTCAACGACAAATTTCTTTCCGAATAACGGAAATATACGCCGAGTTTCATTCCTTGTGCGCTCCAAGAATTGCGATAAATTAAAACTTCGCGCTCGTCGCAAGGCGTTTCAACGTAATTCAGCTCATTTGATTTAAATTCCTTGAAACTGAGCAGGTGATTAAATAATTTCCTGCTACTTTCCAAATCCGACCAATCAACGCAACTGTACGGCTGAGAAACGACTAATTGGCGAAATTGTTGGTGGATAATCTGCTCAAGCGTGGATTTTTTATCCTCAATAATGCGAACCGGAATTAAATTCAGCGAAAAATCTTTGCCCGACGACAAAATTTGGCAAAAAAGACAATCGCGCTGGTGATTTATCAACTGCAACATAAAACCCCACGCACTTTGCAAAATCGAAGTCAACATCATGCGATTAGATTGCGCACGGACGCGCAAATCAGAGAGAATATCGGCGGAAATCGTCGTATGATAGGATTTTTGCCGATAGCCTTCGGTATGCAATTTTTCGTAAGGCAAATTTACGGCGAGCGGAGGATTTTGGAGAATTTTAGCCCAATAATCGTGAATTTCTTTCTGATTTTTAGGCGCCAAGTCAATTTCTTCGTAATTCGGCTTAAAATCGTACTTAATGCCCAAAATATCGCAAAAAAACTTGTCCGCATTGAAATACTCGGAGATTAATTGCGCAAAAGTAATTAAAACGGCGCATTCATTATCAGCCGTCTTGAAAACCGCAAAGCGAATCAGCGAATCATAACGAATATCGCAATCGCGGCGCATATCCGCTTCAAGAATTTTTCCGAATGAATCGTTTAAATTATCCCTATCGGTATCCATTAAATTACGGAAAATAACTTCGGGCTTAACGCCTTCAGACCTAATGACTTTGACAGTACGCGGACCGAGATTGCAAAAATTTGCGCGGAGATTTTTATTTTCGTCGATAAATTTCTTGACGACTAAATTAAATTTAATCGGACTGATAGGAAAATTGATTTTGTAGAGAGATTGAACGAAAAAATACGGAGAAACGAAGTTTTTAGCAAAGAATTTCTTTTCGTTGGGCGTTAATTCGATAACGTCATCGAGCTTATTCGGACTGTAACTGACTGCGCTGAAATTTTGTCTGCCGTAAAGATTTTCGAGTACATTTTTTTCCTCGACGGAAAGTTGAGCTTGAAAAGCCATGTGGGAACCTCCTTTAATTATTTTAAAAAATTTGCGCGAGCATTTTATAACACTCCGCATTTTTGTAGTAAGGATTGGTTAAACTGAATACGACGTTTGCATTTTCTTTGAAAAAATATTTGCCTGCGTCGCTATCAGCGAATTTATTTCTGACGGCAATATCTCCGACGCTGAATCGCAAAAAATTTCTACCGCGATAACTAAAATCAGCGAAAAATTTTTTATGCTCTTTCCCATCCTCAATCGAAATATATAACTTTTCTACTGGCAAAAGCAATAACGATTCGCGCACGTCAAATTTTATAACGTCAACGCCCATAATTGAGCGATTATTATTATAAAAAATTTCGTCGCGAAAATCAAAGCCTCGTTCGTCAATAACTTCCTGCAAAGTCACGCGCCCAACTTTTTGCCAAAAATATTTTTGGTTATAAAAAAAATTCTCCGGCTGAATCGGATTTTTCGCCGCTCGGTCGGAAAATTTTATTTCTACAACGTCTAAAAGCTCAATGCGCGAGCTGTCAGGATATTTTAAATCGTCAATGGGAACAGCGTCTTCGAGTTCGGGCTTTTCGCTAATTGGTCGAATCCATTCGCCGGTATCCGCGTCGATGCCCGCCACGCAATAATTAGCAAATTTCGCGCTCTCGGCAAGGATAATCAGATTTTTTATAAACATCTTGCACCCTCATAAGTGAATAATTTCTATGTCTTCAAGAACTTCGCGAATTTTTTCCGCAACAAGCCGCCTATGACAATTATCCGGCGAAACTTCCGTACAAAGCAAACAATAATTTTCTTCGTTCGCGTAATTATCAGCAATATAAACGTCAATATCTCGAACGTTCATTAGCGCGGCAAATGCTTCCTCGTAACCTTCCCAATCGATATATTTTTTCTTGTAACTGTCCAAAAGCATTTCCGACGGCGCAAATTTTCTGTCGTGAAAATATTCAACGTCTAAAATCTTCCGCAAGAAATATTCAATGTCGGGATATTTGCTGAATCCGAGAAGTTGTGATTTGTTGAAAAGGCGAACGTCGATAACCTTCTTGACTCCGTTATCCTCAAGCGTTGTGAAAAATTCTTCCGCCGTCATTCTGGTGAATCCGATTGTAAAAATTTTGCGCATAAGCCCGCCTCATTTCAAAAAGACACGCACTAAATCATTTTTCGTCGCGAAAAGCATTAGCATGAGCAAAAGCGCGATGCCGACACGTTGAGTGTAAACAACCGCCTTTGAGCCTAGCGGCTTGCCTCTGACTGCTTCAATAAATAAATTTACGAAGTGCCCGCCGTCAAGCACCGGCACCGGCAATAAATTTACTATTCCAAGATTTATGCTAAGGAGCGCGGCGAAATTCAGTAGCGGAATAAAACCGCGTTCGGCGACTTGCCCCGACATTTGCACAATTCCTATCGGTCCAGCAAGATGCTCGGTTTGTTCCGGCTCGCGAAATAGTGTAGCGATTGATTCAATCATGAAAACCGTCATTTCTTTTGTGTGCTCAATCGCCAGCGTGAACGCTTCGGGAATTGTTTTTTCTTCGTAGACAACGTTGCTATGGACGCCGATTAGAACGCGCTGTTCTTGTTCGTTATAAGTCGGCGAAACCGTGACTTCGCTAATTTCGTCGCCGCGTTTGTACTTTAGCAGAACATCTTGTCCCGCTTCAATCGTCTTGAGTTTGTCGGTAAAATCCGTCCACGTCGCAATCGCTTGCCCGTTTACGCTTAAAATTTCGTCGCCTTCCTTAATGCCCGCCTTCTCAGCCGACATTCCCGCAATCACATCGCCGATAATCGGTTCAGTCGCAGGTTGAGCTATCCCGAGCGTCGAGTAAATCCCGAAAAATAAAATTATCGGCAGGATAAAATTCATGCCCGCGCCCGCTAAAATAACAATCATTCTGGACAAAACCGGCTTAGCACAAAAGCCGCGTTCGCCTGCCGGATTGTTATCGGAATCCATTCCGGCAATATCGTTAAAGCCCCCAAGCGGAATCGCTCGCAAAGAATAAATCGTTTCGCCGCGTTTCTTACTGATAATTTTCGGTCCGAAACCGATTGCAAATTCATCGACGCGCATTCCAGTCATTTTAGCCGTTATGAAATGTCCGAATTCGTGAACCAAAACTAAAAGCCCAAAGACGAATACCGCCGCCGCTATCGTCAAAATCAAAATTGCTCACCCGCCCTAAGCTATGCCCGATAAAATCACAAAATAATAAAAAGTCGGCGCGGTGAAAAGCAAGCTGTCAAATCTGTCGAGTGCTCCGCCGTGTCCAGGCAGAAAAATGCCCGAATCTTTTACGCCGGCAAAGCGTTTCAGCACCGACTCAACTAAATCGCCCAACGTCGCCGCTATCGCCAAAATAAATCCCGCAATCGCCATTTTTATAAGCGGCAAGCCGAAAATAACTGTGCCGACAATCACCGCCGTTAAAATCGTTCCGATAATCGAACCGAAAAAACCTTCAACAGTCTTTCCAGGACTTATCGACGAGGCTAATTTATGAGAACCAATCGCCGAGCCGACAAAATAGGCAAAAGTATCGCTCGCCCAAGTGCACGCAAATAAAACCCAGACAAGTGCGCAACCCGCGTCAATGTTCACATTTAGCGACAAGTTCAGGCTTAAATCTATCGTTGGCAAAAAGTCGACAAGTATTCCTAAGTCAATCTTATCAAGCAACGTTGAATTGTTCGTGGCAATTTCTTGCACTGTCGTAACTGCTTCGCCCGGTTGCGGTTCGTCAGTCAGAAAGCGCAGGAAAATTAAATGCGCGAACGGCAACCCGATATACATTATCCCCGCCACAGAGACGCAAGCATCAGTAGGACGAGTGCTCCCGCGCAGAATTACCGTAAGCAAAAAAATCGCTATCATGCTAAACGTCAAGACCGCTAAAAGTTCTTCAGCATTGCCCAACCACGCGCAACATAACAGCAAAATCAAAGCTAGTGCGCCGAAAATGTAAGTTGTAATAATTCCTGCTCGCCTGAACGCGCCGGAATATTCATGCCAAGCCAATAGGGATAAAAATATCGCGAAACCCGCGAAAGGTGCGCCGCCGTATTGAATCACGAACGCCGCGATTGCAATTCCGATAATCCCTGTAATAATTCTTAAAGCCAAGCTGTCACTTCCTCACTTATTTTTTGCTCTTACGCGATTAATTGTTAAGTGCGCCGAAACGTCGACTTCTTTTGCCAAAATCAATTAGCGCGTCGATAAATTCTTCAGGCGTGAATTCCGGCCAAGGCGTATCGGTAAACCAAAATTCGGCATAAGCGGCTTGCCACAATAAAAAATTGCTGATGCGCAATTCGCCGCTCGTCCTAATCAGCAAATCGACGGGCGGTTGACCGAACGTATCCAGCTCATCATCAAAAATTTTTTCGGAAATCTCTTCGGGCAAAATTTCGCCGCTCTGCACTCTACGCGCTAATTTCTGCGCGGCACGGATAATTTCATCTTGTCCGCCGTAATCCGCCGCGACATTGAATTTGACGCCCGTATTATTTTTCATAAGCTCAGCTGATTCGTGCATTAACTTTTGCAATGCGGGCGAAAAATCTTCCGTGCGCCCCAAAAATTTTATGCGGACGTTGTTTTGGTGCATTTCGAGTTTTTCGCGCTCCAGATAGTCCGAAAATAAATGCATTAAAAAATCAACCTCGCTGTGAGGTCGCTTCCAATTTTCTGTAGAAAATGCGTAGACAGTCAAAGCCTCTAGCTTGAGATTGACTGCCGTTTTTAGAATTTTTTTGAGCGTCTTGACGCCGGCGGTATGCCCCGCGCTCCGTAAAAGTCCGCGACAATTTGCCCAACGTCCGTTCCCGTCCATTATGATTGCCACATGTCGCGGCATTTTTGTTTTATCGACTCGCGCAAGCAAGCCGCCGTCGCTCTCCCACATATTTTACCTCAATTATGAATTAGGAATTATGAAGTCACATCAACTTCTACCTATTAACTCCTAATTACTTTTTTAAACTTCCATAACTTCCTTTTCTTTAGATGCCCTCGCGCTGTCGACGAGCTTAATATATTTATCCAAAAGTTTCTGCATTTCTTCCTGCGCGTCTTTGCGGTCGTCTTCGGTAATTTCCTTGCCCTTTTCGAGCTTCTTAATCGATTCGTTAGCGTCGCGGCGAATATTGCGCATTGCAACCTTAGCTTCTTCTGCCTTTTTGCTGACGACTTTGACAAGTTCTTTGCGGCGTTCCTGTGTCGGTTGCGGAATTTGCAAGCGAATTGTCGTTCCGTCGTTATTGGGCGTCAAGCCGAGGTCGGATTTCTGAATAGCGCGTTCAATTTCCTTAAGCGAATTTCTATCGTAAGGCTTAATCATAATCATGCGCGGTTCAGGGACTGTGACGTTGGCAATTTGATTGACGGGGGTCGCCACGCCGTAATAATCGACCGTAACTTTATCGAGCAGACTGGGCGCGGCGCGTCCTGCGCGGAGTGTGCCGTAATCTTTTTTCAAGCCGTCGAGAGTTTTGTTAAGCCTATCTTCGGCGGATTCGATAACTTTCTTTGTCAAGGTGATTGCCTCCTTTTAATTAACGGTGGTGCCGATTGTTTCGCCAACAGCGACGCGATAAATATTTTCGTGGTCGTCAATGTTGAAGACGACAAGCGGAATATGATTATCCATGCAAAGGCTAGTTGCAGTCGAGTCCATGACGTGCAAGCCAAGATTTAGAATGTCGATATAACTAATGCTGTTGAATTTTTTAGCATCGGGGAAACGATTTGGGTCGCAGTCGTAAACGCCGTCGGTACCTTTCTTAGCCATTAAAATAACGTCGGCTTCAATTTCCGCTGCCCTAAGTGCCGCTGTCGTATCGGTCGAAAAGTACGGATTGCCCGTGCCGCCGCCGAAAATTACAACGCGCCCTTTCTCCAGATGACGAACTGCGCGGCGTCTTATGTAGGGTTCGGCGACTTCGCGCATTTCAATCGCCGTCTGCACGCGGGTAAAAACTTTCAGCTGTTCAAGGGCGTCCTGCAAGGCTAGTGCGTTCATAATCGTTGCCAACATGCCCATATAATCAGCCGACGTTCTGTCCATACCCTTAGCGGCTCCGGCTAAACCGCGCCAGAGATTTCCGCCGCCTACCACGATTGCAACTTCTAAGCCCGCCTCGTGAACTTTTTTAATCTGACGAGCTATACTCTCTACGACTGGCGGCTGTATGCCGAATCCTTTTTCTCCGGCAAGAGCTTCGCCGCTCAACTTCAGAACTACACGCTTATATTTCATAAAGTCAAACCGCCTCCGTTCTTTCGTCAATTTTACAAGTTGAATCATTTCCTGTCAATAATTCCTTGCGCCGCATATTGAAAAACTGAAAAAAAGGTGATATACTTCGCCGCGTGAAAGAAGGTGATTCAAAAATGAAAAAGATTGGCTTCATTGGGACTGGCATAATGGGCGCGGCTATGGCTGGTCATTTAATGGACGCGGGCTTTGAGCTTAGCGTTTACAACCGCACGAAGTCTAAGGCGGCAGGTTTGATTGAACGCGGCGCGAAATGGTGCGACACCGTCGGCGAGTGCGCAACCGGTCAAGATGTCGTTATAACTATTGTCGGCTATCCTAAGGACGTAGAGCAAATTTATCTTGGCGCGGGCGGCATTATTGATTCCGCGCAAGCGGGAGCTTATCTTGTAGATATGACGACTTCTTCTCCGATTCTTGCCGAGAAAATCTTTGCGGCGGCGGCGAAAAAAAATCTTCACGCGGTTGACGCTCCAGTTACGGGCGGCGATGTTGGCGCAAAAAATGCGTCGCTGACAATTTTAGTCGGCGGCGCGGAAGATGATTTTAATGCTTTGCAACCGGTCTTTGCGGCTATGGGAAAAAATATCGTCTACGAAGGTTCAGCGGGCGCAGGGCAGAAAACTAAGGCTTGCAACCAAATCGCCATTGCCGGAACGTTAGCGGGCGTCTGTGAGGCTTTTGCCTACGCGAAGGCTTCGGGGCTTGACGTTGAAAAAGTTTATTCGGCGATAGCGTCGGGCGCGGCTGGTTCCTTTCAGATGACAGGCGTAGCGCGCAAAGGGCTTGACGGGGATTTTTCTCCCGGCTTTATGACTAAACATTTCGGCAAGGATTTAGCAATCAGCAATGAAACGGCTACGGCTTATGGCGCGTCGCTCCCTGTTCTAGCTATGGTTCTCCACGAAGTGCGCAAGCTTGAAGAAGCCGGAAACGGAGACTTAGGAACACAAGCTTTGCTTAAATATTACGGCGTTAAGTAGAAGAATTTTTCGCGACTTCTTCAGCGGCTTTGGCGGCTCTTTTCGCGGCGTGTCTGGCTAAAGCTTTCTCGCGCATAAGGGCTTTTGATTCCTCCGTATGGTGCTTGCCTTTCATAGTGCCTTTTCTACCACGATTAGTTTTACGAATTTTAGCTTTTGTTTCCTCAGGCATCGGAATGCCCTTATTCCAAGGAACTTTGCCAAGATGTGCTTGTCTATTCTTTTCCTTTGCCTCTTCCGTGTGGTGTTTTCCTTTAATCGGACTGGGCTTGCCGTACATGGGTTTTTTTTCGCCCATACGAGATTCAGATAATATGGCTTTTCTTTCGTCGCTGAGGCGTCTGCTACGCATTATAGCTAACGTATCTTCAGTGTGGTGCTTGCCAAGATGTGATTGACGCATTGCTTCGATAGTTTCTTCTGAGTACTTAAAGTATCTTATTCCGCCGCATGTTTTGTTGTAGCCGTTCGGAAAAATGCTACTGAGAAAGTTGATCCAGTATTGTTCGCGCTCGGTGATAAAATTGGCGGAAACGTTGCTCTCCGTGATCCACCAGTCAAAATTTCCTTCCCAACCAAGACGCTGGATTTCACGGTCGACATACTGTTTGCTGCGCTTGTGCTCACAAATGCGCTGTTCAACTTTGCGACGTGTGACACCGACGTAATGCTTGTTGGTAAGTCGACACCAAATCACGTACACAGAAAACTCGACCGTTTGACATTCACAATCTTTTTTGCTATCATGCATTGCGTATGGCTCCCTTCTGTAAGTTGTGGGTACAATCGCAATTTTATCAGAAGGGCAAATTTTTTGCAAGGAGTGATTGATTTTGTTAGAAGAATTCAAGAAGTTCGCCCTTCGGGGTAACGTTTTAGATCTCGCCGTCGGCGTAATCATAGGCGGAGCCTTCGGAAAAATAGTTTCTTCTTTTACCTCAGATATTATTATGCCGCCGCTCGGACTTCTGCTCGGCAAAGTAGATTTTTCTAATTTTTATATAAATTTGTCGGGCACTGAATATGAAACATTTGCCGCCGCCAAAGAGGCTGGGGCGCCAGTCATTGCTTACGGCGCGTTTTTGAACGTCTGCTTAGATTTCCTCATCGTCGCAGCCGCAATTTTTATCTTGATAAAACAAGTGAATCGCTTTATGCCGGCTCCGCCGCCGCCCGCGCCCGACCCGCGTAAATGCCCGTATTGCCGCGAAGTGGTTGCCGATGACGCGACGAAATGCCCGCATTGCGCCTCCGACATTAAAGGCAAATAACTTTTTGATATAAAAAAATTTAACCGCTCCCAAAACGCTTGAGAGCGGCTTTTTTTATCGCGCTTTGCGATTAATGGTGAAGCTTTTGCACTTCGTCCATAAGATATTCGTTTTTGATTTTAATGTAGGTGCCCTTCATGCCGAGCGATTTAGATTCAATGACGCCGGCGGATTCAAACTTGCGCAGGGCATTGACGATAACCGAACGAGTAATCCCGACGCGGTCGGCAATCTTCGACGCGACAAGGAGTCCTTCATTGCCTTTGAGTTCACGCAAAATATTTATCGCCGCTTCCGCTTCCGAATAACTAAGCGTCGCCAACGCAATTTGAACTGTCGCTTTCTTGCGAGCCTCAATCTCAACCTTTTCAGTATGGTCGCGTAACATTTCCATGCCAACTACAGTTGCGGCGTATTCGGCTAAAAGTAAATCGTCGTCAGTGAAATTTTCTTCGTGGCGAGCGATAATCAGCGTGCCAATTCTGCGCCCCACGCCGTAAATCGGGACGATTGTAAAATGTTTGCCGCGAACCGGCGAGACGTAATTTTTCGGATTGGATTGCGTGTCGTCGAAACGATTCAGCCACTTAACGTAGGCGTCAGGGAATTTGCCCACGCGCAAGACTTCGTTAATCTCCGCGTTGTCGTCCTCGACCGAAAGCGCGTAGCCGTAAATGTCGCCCTCTTTGTTGGCGATATAAATGCTAGCGTCCAAAACGTTGCTCAAGACGTTTGCAACTCCGTTGTACTCCACATTTTCGGAACGCTGGAGTAGCTTATTAATTTTCCTCGTTTTCTCCAAAAGCGTTGTCATACTGTATATCTCTCCTTTTTTAAGGGCTAAGGCGCAGATGATTCGCCTTTAGTCCCCCGAATTTATCATGCTCAATATCCTACGTTTATACTAACACGTTTTTTGATAATGTCAATTTAGTTTTCAGAATTTTTTATGCAGTTCTTGACGAAAGGCGGCAAAAGTTGTAAACTTCAACGCAAACAGAGCTTAATTGCTCCGCGAACGTTTTTTCTATCAAAGGGAGGAATGCCAAATGGGTAATCGCAGGAAAATTGTTGTCGTCGGAACTTCTAACGTCGGCTCGGCAGTCGTCAATAAACTTGCCGACTTCCAACTTGCATCTGAAATTTGTTTAATCGACTTGAATCAAGATAAGGCATGGGGCGAGGCAACTGACTCCAGCCACGCAACTGCTTGCGTTTACAGCACAAATATTAAATTCCGCGCAACCAGTGACTACAGCGTCTGCAAAGGTGCTAACATTGTCATCATCTGCGCGGGTCCGTCGATTCGTCCTGGTGAAACTCCCGACCGCTTGAAACTCGCTGGCACCAACGCCAAAATCATGAACTCGGTCTTCCGCAATATCGCTGAACACACGAAAGAAGCCGTCATTATCCTTATCACCAACCCGCTTGACGTTGCAACTTACGTTGTCACCAGAATCGCTGAAGAAGTCGGCTATCCGACCAATTTGATTATGGGCACCGGCACCATGCTCGAAACTTATCGTTTCCGCCGCATTCTCGCTAACAAATACGAAGTTGACCCGAAAAACATTAACGGCTACGTGCTCGGCGAACACGGCAACGCGGCTTTCGTTGCTTGGTCAACCACTGGTTGCGCAGGTTTCCCGCTCGAAAAACTCGACGAATATTTCCGCCACACTGAACCGCTTGACAAGAAAGCTGTTGAGCAAGAACTGATTCAAGTTGCTTACGACGTTATCAACCGCAAGGGCTACACCAACACCGGCGTTGCTATGGCGGCGGTTCGTTTCGTTAAATCCGTTCTTTACGACGAACATACAATTCTTCCTTGCTCTGCGCTTATGAATGGCGAATACGGAATCACTAACGTTGCGCTCTCGATGCCCCGCATGGTTTGCGCTGATGGTCTTATGCGCGTCTTTGAAATCGCGCTCACTGACGAAGAGCTTGAAAAGATGTATGCTGCGGCTAAATCTGTCCGTTCGGCTCTCGACGGTGCAGGTATTAAGTAAAAAATCATCTCCTTTATAAAACTATAATTTTTTGCAGAAAAGGCACTTCCAGTTTCGGCAGTGCTTTTTTTGCGCCCGATTCATTTTAAAATTTTGGAGGTATTGAAATGAGAATTATCCACACGGAAAACGCGCCCGCCGCCGTTGGTCCTTACAGCCAGGCTATCAAGGTTAATGGCTTGCTTTATACGTCGGGGCAAATTGCTATTGACCCTGCCGTTGGAAAAATTGTCGCGACGACCATTGAAGGGCAAGCCGAGCAATGCTGCAAAAATTTAGCGGCGGTACTTGAGGCGGCGGGCTACGACTTTAGCGAAGTTTTCAAGACGACATGTTTTCTTGCCGATATTGCCGACTTTAAAGCGTTTAATGCCGTCTACGAAAAATATTTCATTAGCAAACCTGCGCGGAGTTGCGTTGCTGTTAAAGATTTACCGGCGGGCGCACTTTGCGAAATTGAACTTATCGCGGCAAAATGAGCCGCTTTGAAAGCGGCGGAACAGCGGACGCGATTTACCGTTTCGACGTTCTAATTTTGTCACCGCGCCGGAACGAAATGCTGCGCATTTTTAGTTTCGTAAGTGAGGAAAAAATCTTGGACATTATTCGAGTAGAAAATTTACGCCACGTTTATAAAAGTTCTTCGGGCGATAAAGTCGCGCTTGACGGAATAAATTTTTCGATTGCTGAAGGAGAATTCGTCGCGATAATCGGCAACAACGGTTCTGGGAAATCGACGCTTGCTAAACACTTCAACGCGCTTTTGCTCCCGACGAGCGGTAAAATTTTTATCGACGGGTTTGACACTTCCGACGAAAAAAATCTTTGGCACGTTCGCGAAAATGTCGGCATGGTTTTTCAAAATCCCGATAGCGAAATTGTCGCGGCGATTGTCGAAGATGATGTTGCCTTTGGTCTTGAAAATTTAGGCATTGCGCCCGAAAAAATTCGCGAGCGCGTCGACCTTGCACTTGACGCCGTAAACATGTCCGATTATAAAAATTTCTCTCCGAGCAAACTTAGCGGCGGACAAAAACAAAGAATTGCTATCGCTGGCGTTATCGCCATGCAAACGAAAATTATTGTCTTCGACGAGCCAACCGCTATGCTTGACCCGCAAGGACGGCGCGAAGTCTTATCAATGGTTAAAAAACTTCACGCGCAAGGCAAAACGATAATTTATATAACGCACTTCATGGAAGAAGCCGCGCAGGCGCAACGAGTTTTCCTAATGGAAGGCGGAAAGATTATCAAGAACGATACGCCACGCGAAATTTTTAGCAACGTCCGCGAGATGAAACGCTTGGGCTTTAGCGTCCCAGTTGCGGCAGAACTTGCTGAACGTCTTCGCAAGAAAAATTTCAAACTCCCGCCCAAAATTTTAACAGCAGATGAATTAGCAGAGGCGTTGAAATGATTTCAGTTAAAAATGTTAGCTACACATACATGACGGGCACGCCCTTTGAAAAAACCGCTCTCAAAAATATTTCGTTCGATGTGGCTGAAGGCGAAGTTTTAGCGGTTGCGGGGCATACTGGCTCCGGCAAGTCGACGCTGATTCAGATTGTCGCGGGGCTAATTGATTTAACTCAAGGCTCCGTCACGATTGATAATTTGCCCGTCGCCGATAAGAAAATTCGTCGGCTTGTCGGAATTGTCTTCCAATATCCCGAACACCAACTTTTTGAGGAGACCGTTGAAAGCGATATTGCCTTTGCCCCAAAAAATTTCGGACTAAGCGACGCAGAAATTTCTGCGCAGGTCGAAGAGGCAATGCGGCAAGTCGGACTGCCAGCCGAATTGAAAAGCGTTTCGCCCTTTGAGTTATCTGGCGGACAAAAGCGGCGCGTCGCAATCGCGGGAATACTCGCGCTTAAACCAAAATATTTAATCCTAGACGAACCGACCGCAGGACTTGACCCGCTAGCTAAAGAAAATTTGCTCAAAGAAATTTTCGGCGCAGTCAAAAAATCGGGAGCCACGATAATTTTAGTATCGCACAACATGGAAGACATTGCCCGCTTTGCAAATCGCGTCGTTGTATTGGCGCAAGGGCAAATTTTATTCGTCGGAACGCCGCGTGAATTGTTTAGCCGAGAAGAAATTTTATCCCGCGCAGGACTGGAGCCGCCGCCCATAACTCAACTTCTGAGCAAACTCAATCTCAATCAAAACGCCTTAACACTCGACGAAGCGGAAAAAATTATCCTTAAAAACTTCCCGCGCAAATAAAAATGCCTGCCGCTTTTGGCAGGCAAATTTTTTGTCTATGTTTAGATTTAATCACGCAAGATATTTGGCATAGTCGACGTATTCGAGACCGAGAGCCTCCGCGACATTTTTATTAGTAAGGTTGCCGTCAATTGTATTAAGACCTTTTGCAAGTCCGCAATCTTCTTGGCAAGCCGCCTTCCAACCTTTGCTCGCAATCTTCAAAGCATAAGGCAACGTTGCGTTTGTAAGCGCAAGCGTCGAAGTTCTGGAGACTGCGCCGGGAATGTTAGCAACGGAATAATGGATAACGCCATGCTTGACAAAAGTTGGGTCGCTGTGTGTTGTGACGTGGTCGCAAGTAGCAATCGAGCCGCCCTGGTCAATCGCAACGTCGACAATAACCGAGCCTTTCTTCATACTCTTAACCATTTCTTCAGTCACGAGTTGCGGAGTTTTCGCGCCGGGAACGAGCACCGCACCAATAAGTAAATCCGCTTGCTTAGTCCATTGCGCGATATTGTAGCTGTTGCTCATGACGGTACAAACTTTGCCGCCGAAAATGTCATCAAGATAGCGGAGGCGTTCAATCGACAAATCAATAATCGTGACACGCGCTCTCATGCCCAGTGCAATTTTCGCCGCGTTCGTGCCGACTACGCCGCCGCCGATAATGACAACTTGTCCCGAAGCCACGCCACTAACGCCCGCAAGTAAAACGCCGCGTCCGCCGTACTGACTTTCAAGGAATTGCGCACCGAGCTGGACAGCCATACGACCTGCGATTTCGCTCATTGGGGCGAGCAAAGGAAGGCTTCTGCCGTCACGACCGACGACCGTTTCATAGGCAATGCCCGTAACTTTTTTGTCAAGCAGGGCTTTAGTAAGGGCGGGTTCAGGTGCCAGGTGCAAATAAGTAAAGAGGGTTTGTCCCTCATGGAAGAAATCGTATTCGGGTTCGAGAGGTTCTTTAACTTTGATTATCATTTCGGAATCGTCGAATATTTTCTTCTTGTCCGCGACAACTTCCGCGCCAACCGCCGTATAATCCCCGTCCTCGAAACCGGAACCGATACCTGCGCCCTTTTCGACCAAAACTTTATGACCTGCTTTGACAAGAGCATCAGCACCTGCGGGCGTTAAGCCAACGCGATTTTCATTGTTCTTAATTTCCTTCGATACGCCAATAATCATAACGCTATACCTCCTAGAAAAATTTTCTCTTTGTATACATAATAACGCGCAAATGATAATTGTCAACATTTAGTCGTGATAAAATTTCGGCGGCTTTACATAGTGCGCTGGCTACTGTATGATATGCGCGAAAGGAGAATTGCTTATGTTTAATTTCTCTCGCAAGGACACGGAATTTTTCGATTTATTTTTGGAGAACGCGAAGTTTTTTCATTTGGGCGCGGTGCTTCTAGACGACGTGATTAAAGACCCGAATAAATCTTTGGAACGTATTGAAGACATTTTGGGCTTGGAATCCGCCGCCGACGAAGTCAACGAAAAAATTATCAACAAGTTGAATTTGAGTTTCATAACGCCCATTGACCGCGAAGATATTTTTTCAATAGCTAGCGAACTCGCTAACGGCGTCGACATGATGCAGGGCGCGTTGCAACGAATAATTATGTATCACGCGGGGCACGCTACCAAACGTTCGCACGCTTTGACGAAACTTTTGCTAGACAGCACCAACGAATTAGTTAAGGCGTTTAAACTCCTAAACGATGTCAAAAAAAATCAGCGCGAAATTCTCGACGCCGTTCATAAAATTTCGGATAATGAAAGTCGCGGCGATTTGATTTACCGCGCAGATATTGGAATTCTTTTTGAGGAAGCGGCGGAGGCGGCTAGGGAACACGGAGCAAGCCGCGCCGTCATTCATCTTATCAAGTGGAAAGATATTTTAGAGGACGTGGAAGAAGCTTTAGACCATACAAAGAAAGTTGGCGATATGATTCGCGGCGTCGTCATGAAATACGCTTAAAACTTTTGCTCGCTCGGCGACCTTCGCTAAGCGGGATTTTTTTATAATTTTTTCAGCAAGGCTTGATATATTGGCGAAAAATATTTCCAGAAAGGAAGATGTATCAAGATGAGCGCGTTGAAATTTTTCACGGCAATTATTTTTATCTTAAGTTTGCTCGCCGCGCCGGTTTCCGCTGAAAAGAAAATTTATATCAACTCGGCAAGCCGCCTTATGCTTCTTTATGATGATAATGTTCGCGTCGCGATGTATCATTTGGGCTTGGGAAAGGTGAGCACGCCCACGCCGACCGGCTATTACACTATCACCGCTAAGGAAATTAATCCGTCATGGATTGACCCCGACGACCCAGAATTTGAAGTTCCTTCCGGTCCGGATAATCCGCTCGGCTATCGCTGGATGCAAATTTGGGGTAACTACGGCATTCACGGCACTAATCGCCCCGAAAGTATCGGCGGCTACGTCTCCAACGGCTGTATCCGCATGAACGAACGCGACGTTGAGGAACTTTTTGACGCCGTCGAAGTCGGGACGCCCGTCGAAATCACTTATAATCGCGTCGTCGTCGAAAAATCCCCCGATGATGACGTCGTTTATTATATTTATCCTGACGGCTACGGCATGCAAACTGTCACCGTCGCCGACGTGACTAAATGGCTTGAGCCTTTCGGCGTCCTGCCCTTCGAGAGCGAATACGATATTTCTCAGAAAATCGAGGCCGCCGACGGTGAGCCAACTTTTATCGGCAAACCTTATAACGTCGAAGTCAATGACGAACTCGCTCAGCCCACCGACGCTAATAATACCAGATTTTACGCTAAAGCCGTCCTGCGCGACGGTATTTCTTATCTGCCCGCCGTCCCTATTGCCAAAATTCTCCGCATGAAGCTCGAATGGAATAAAACCGAAGCTAGCCTTAAAAGTAAGTTCGGTAAAGTCATTTGCTACGAACGAAAAGGGCAACTTTATTGTAACGCTGATGACGCAATGATTTTATTCAACATTGAAGGCGGTTTGCAGACCGGCGTTGGCGGCAAAAAACTTTTTCGCTTTAAATCTATGCCTATAACCACTCCAACCACCCCAGATAAGCCTAAGGACGATAAAAAACGCAAAAAACCTAATTCCGTCGTCGAAAAACCTTTTGAAGAGCCTAAATCCGACGAAATCCCCGACTCCAAAACAAAAATCAAGGAAACTCTCGTTTCTGATGAAAAAATCCCCACTGCTGAACCCGAAATCAAAGAAACTCCCGTTTCTGACGAAAAAATTCCTACCGTCGAACCAAATAACCAAGAAAATTCCAATTCCACTGAAAAAATCGCTGAAACTCAACCCAAAACCAACGAGGAGCCGAACTTATGAAAAAATTTCTGATTATCGACGCTAGCAGCATTTTTTATCGCGCTTTTTACGCTATGCCCAGCTTAACCGCCCCTACCGGCGAACCTACAGGCGCGGTTATGGGCTTCGCTAACATTATTATTAAAACTTTGCGCGATTTTTCCCCAGATTTAGTCGCTATCGCGCTCGATTCCGCTAAAAAAACTTTCCGCAACGATATTTTTTCCGATTATAAGGCTAATCGACCCCAAATGCCCGACGATCTCGCCGCTCAACTACCCATTTTTAACGAATTCATCAATCTTTTAGGTATAAAAACTTGCGCCGCTCCAAATTTCGAGGCTGATGACGTTATCGGCACCCTTACCGCCCTTTCTTGCCAAAATTTTGCCGTAAATATCCTCACCGGCGACCGCGACGCACTCCAACTCATAAATTCTAACGTTAAAGTCCTTTTAAATAAAAAATCCGCCGTCGAAACCTACGACGAACAAAAATTTTTCGACGAATACGGCTTTGAACCCCCTTTGCTCGTCGATTTTAAAGGTTTATGCGGCGATTCTTCCGATAATATTCCCGGCGTCCCAAATATCGGTCCGAAAACCGCAATTTCTCTCATTAAACAGTTCGGAACCCTCGAAAACGTCCTACAACACCGCGCAGATATTAAAATCACTAAAGCGCGTAAATCTCTCGAAAATTTCGCCCAAAATGCTACCCTTAGCAAAAAATTAGCTAAAATTATCTGCGATGTGCCCGAAATTACTTTCAATCCGCCCGATTTCGACGTTAAACCCGATTTAGACCGCCTCGATGACTTCTGTAACCGCTACGCTCTCAATAAACTTAAGCAATCTATTCATAAATTCTTCGGCGTCGGCTCTCTTTTCTCCCCAATCACCATTTCTAAGCCCCAAATCGCTACTTTGCCCATCGATTTCGATAAAATTGCCGCCGCTGATAAAATTTCTATCGCGGAAAGCGGTTTGCGCCACTTTTCCGTTAAAATTTTCGGCGGCGATGTCTTTTCCGCCTCTCGCGATGACATTCAAACAATTTTTAACACTTTCAACGGGCAAATCGTCCTCAACAGCTTAAAAAATTATCTTCACGCCTTCCAAATCGCTAATCTTGATAAAATTTTCGACCTAGACTTGATTTATTACCTGCTCTACCCCGAACGCGGCAAGGCAATTAGGAATGAGGAATTAGGAATTAGGAATGATTTGGCAGAAACCGTCACGACCTTTGAAAAAGTCGCTCCAAACTACGAAAAAAGGCTTTTAGACGCCGATTTAATGAAACTTTATCAAGAAATGGAACTTCCGCTCGCTAAAGTCCTCGCTAATATGGAATTGCGCGGCGTTTTCGTCGATAAAGCCAGTTTAGAACAAAAATCCGCCCAAATGTCTGAAAAAATTGCCGCTCTCGAAAAAAATATCTATAATCTCGCCCAAGAATCGTTTAATATCAATTCTCCGCAACAACTCGCAGATATTTTGTTCGTTAAGCTTAAATTGCCCGCCGTTAAGAAAACTAAAACCGGTTTTTCTACAAACGCCGAAGTTTTGGAGGAAATTAAGCCGCTTCACCCGATTATTTCCGAAATTTTAAATTTCCGCGCCCTTTCTAAGCTAAAATCTACTTATCTCGACGGAATTTCTAAGTTAATCGGGCGCGACGGCAGAATTCACACGAATTTTAATCAAACCGTCACCGCGACCGGCAGATTGTCCAGCTCCGACCCAAATTTGCAAAATATTCCCGTCCGAACCGACGAAGGAAAGGAAATTCGCGCTCTTTTTGTGCCTGGAAACGGTTTCGACTGCATTTTGTCCGCCGATTACTCGCAAATTGAACTCCGTTTGCTCGCGCACATGTCCGGCGACGAAAATTTAATCGATGCGTTCATTAAAGGGCAGGATATTCACGCCAGAACCGCTTCCGAAGTCTTCGGCGTGCCGATTGACGATGTGACGCCCGATTTGCGCCGAAAAGCTAAGGCTGTAAACTTCGGTATCGTTTACGGAATGAGCGATTACGGGCTTTCGCAGGATTTGCATATCAGTCGCAGGGAAGCCGGCGAATATATCGCCAAATATTTCGACCGTTACCCAAAAGTTAAAGATTTTCTTGACGCAACCGTCGCGCAAGCACATTTGCACGGCTTCGTTACCACTATGTTCGGGCGGCGCAGGGTTTTGGACACGATTAACAGCAAAAATTTCAATATCCGCTCCAATTCCGAGCGCATGGCGATGAATACGCCCATTCAGGGCAGTGCCGCCGATATTATTAAGCTCGCGATGATTCGCGCCGAAGAAAATTTGCAAGGTTTCGATAGCAGAATCATTATTCAAGTCCATGACGAATTAGTTCTTGAGGCGAAATCCGCCGAACTCGCCGCCGTAACTAAAATTCTCCGCGATTCTATGGAAAATGTCGCTCGGCTCGCCGTCCCGCTCGTCGTCGACGTTCATCACGGAATAAATTGGTCGCTCGCTAAATAATTTCCGCTCAAACGGAAAATTCCGGTTAAACGAAATTTCCATTTTGCCCTCAAAAATTTGCCCCAAAAATAGGGCGTTTTTTTTATGCCCCGAAAAACCCGCATCACCACGCCATTTTTTACATCTTAAAATTCCGCTTAAACGGAATTTTACTTCCGCGCCTCAAAACCTCCCTCAAAACCATTTCAAAACGCTTTCAAGCCGCTCAAACTCGCTTCAAACCAAAATTTTTCGCTCAAACTCGCTTCAAATCGATTTTAAACGCTCAAATCACCCTTGACGCATGATTTATAATGAAAATAAAACTTAAGGAACTTTAAAACATGCCGATACAACCTAAAAAAGCGTCCGACGCGCCGAAAATGGAAAAAATCGAACCGATTGAAGAAATTTTCATTCCAGAGGAGCCAAAATGGTCTTTGGACGAAATAATTTTGCCCGACGACGTTAAAAATCAGATTTTGGACGTCGCAACCTACGCGGACAACTCTCATCGAGTTTTTGAGCTGTGGGGATTCAAAAAAACGCATAAATTTTCGCGCAGAATCGGAATAAATCTTTACGGCGCGCCAGGAACCGGAAAAACTATGGCGGCGCACGCAATCGCAAAAAATTTAGGCAGAAAAATTTTAATCGTGAATTATGCGGACATAGAATCAAAATTTGTGGGCGAAACGCCGAAAAATATCCGTAAAGCGTTCGAGGCGGCGCAAAAATCGAACAGCATTTTATTTTTCGACGAAGCGGACGCGATTTTAAGCAAGCGCGTAACGAATATGACGCAAGCAGTTGATGTTAGCGTCAATCAAACGCGCTCGGTAATGCTAATGCTCATGAATGAGTACCAAGATTTTATAATTTTCGCCACAAATTTTATCGAAAACTTCGACGCGGCGTTTATGCGGCGAATTTCAATGCATATAAAGTTCAGTTTGCCCGATGAAGCGTGCCGGAAACGACTTTGGCGCATGTATACGCCTTTGGAAGTGCCGAATAACCTAGATTTCGACGAACTGGCGAAGAAATTCGACGGGATAAGCGGTTCGGACATATCAAACGCGATTTTAAATGCGGCATTCAAAGCGGCGCGGCTAAAAGTCGACGAACTCGACAAAAATTTAGTATTTGAGGCTGTGGAAAATATTTTAGCGAGCAAAAAAGCCAATGCGGGCGATTTTTGAATCAAAATTGCAATAAAAAACCCTCCGACACGTTGCCGAAGGGATTTTTTTATTATGCTAATGCTACATTGCCAATTTCTTTGTTTTGTTCTTCCAAAAATTTTTTATGACGCTCTTTCATGATATATAACGCATAATCTGTAGCGCAAGCGTCTTCTTGAGTTAAAATTACGTCGTCATCAGTATAATTTTCTCTTTGCGGATACCAACCAGGCTGGTCAACTACTATTTTTTGCTCTTTATAGGTATATTCTGCTGGTCTGATGCTTCTATAGAGAATTTCTCCGGTTATCGGGTGTATTTTCGTTTCATTCATGCTCATTTCTCCTTAAAAGATAGTAAAGTGAACTCCGAAATAAGATTTTTCGTAAATTTTATGTACAGAATTAAATTTCCGTATGGAACATGATAAATATCTTGCCAAATTTTGTGATTTGCATATGAAGTCATTGATTTATAGAAATGTTTCAGCTCCATTGTAGATATAACTTCGTTAATTCCGTCCATATCAAAGCCTAAATCTCTTGCAGTTATTTTTGCCGTCTTTGTAATTAAATAATTTGATGATTTGAACTCTGTTAAGCTGTAACTAGGATTAAATTTCTCCATAAAATCACATCGAACGAATTTTAGCAGAAAAATTTTGTCTTAGCAACGAAAATCTGATATAATGGCGGAAAATCTTTAAGAGGTGATATTTTTTGAGAGCAACAGAACTATACGCGCCGACATTACGCGAATCGCCGGCGGAAGCGGAGCTAATCAGCCATAAATTGATGTTCCGCGCAGGATTTATTCGCAAAGCGGCGGGCGGAATTTATTCGTATCTGCCATTAGGCTGGCGCACGATGAAAAAAATCATGCAAATCATTCGCGAAGAGATGGACGCGAAAGGCGGACAAGAAATAATGATGCCGATAACGCAACCGGCGGAAATGTGGAAGGAATCGGGGCGTTGGGCGGTTTACGGCGATGAAATGATGCGTTTAAAAGACCGTCACGGCAGAGAATTCGCGCTTGGACCGACGCACGAGGAAATGATAACGACTTTAATCCGCGATGAAGTGCGTTCGTATAAACAACTGCCGCTCATGCTGTATCAAATTCAAAATAAGTACCGCGACGAGATACGGCCGCGCTTTGGGCTAATGCGGAGCCGCGAATTTGTGATGAAAGACCTTTATTCGTTTGATAAAGACGTTGAAGGCATGAATATTTCGTATCAGAAGATGTACGACGCCTACAGCCGGATTTTTGAGCGTTGCGGCTTGAAATTTCGCGCAGTCGAGGCGGATAACGGCGCAATCGGCGGCGGACACTCGCACGAATTCACAGTTTTGGCACCGAGCGGAGAAAGTTCTATTGCGTACTGCGAAAAATGCAATTTTGCGGCGTCGGACGAGAAAGCGGAGCTAAAAATCATACAAACTGCGCCCGAAGAGCTAAAACCGCTGGAAAAAGTGCAAACGCCGGCTTGTCACACGATAGAAAAGGTAAAAAACTTCCTAAAAGTGCCGATAGAGAAGACAATTAAGGCAGTAGCGTTCATGGACGACGCGGAGCGGCTAATTTTGGCATTTGTGCGGGGCGACCACGAAGTCAACGAGATAAAAGTAATAAATTCGGTCGAGGGCGCGAATCATTTATACATGGCGGGCGATAAATTGATAGAAAAAGCCGGAACGGTGGCGGGATTCATGAGCCCGATAGGAATTTCAAACGCAATAATCGTAGTAGACCAAAGCGTAATGTTAATGACGAACGCGGTAGCGGGCGCGAACGAAATCGACGCGCATTTTATCAACGTGACGCCGAAAAGAGACTTTGACGCGGAAAAAATCATAATTTCGGATATTCGCATGGTGCAGGAGGGCGATCCGTGCCCGCATTGCGGCGAAAAGTTGAAAATGACGCGCGGAATTGAAGTTGGGCAAGTGTTTACGCTTGGGAAAAAGTATTCGGAGGCATTGCACGCGACATTTTTGGACGAAGACGGCACGACGAAGCCATTTGAAATGGGATGTTATGGAATAGGCGTTGGACGGACGATGGCGGCGGCGATAGAGCAGAATAACGACGCGGACGGAATCATTTGGAACAGAGCAATCGCGCCATTTGAAGTTGTAGTGGTGCCAGTCAACGCGAAAGACGATAAACAGCTGGCATTTGCGGAAGAAATTTATAATGAACTGCAAAAATCGGGCGTTGATGTGCTTTTAGACGACAGAAAAGAGCGCGCAGGCGTAAAATTCAAGGATTGCGACCTAATTGGGTATCCATTGCGGGTTACAATCAGCCCGAAAACGCTTGAGAGCGGAAAAATCGAAGTCAAAGTGCGTCGGAGCGGAGAATTTTTGAATTTTGAGCGCGAAAATTGCGTAAAAAGCATTTTGGAGCTGTTGGAGACGTTATAAATGGAAATTTTCACGGCATTAACGGTAGCAGGCTCGGATTCTTCTGGCGGCGCGGGGATTCAAGCGGATTTAAAGACATTTTTAGCAAATGGCGTGTATGGAATGAGCGCGATAACGGCATTAACGGCGCAAAATACGCTTGGAGTGCGTGCGGTGCTAAATTCTACGCCGGAATTTTTATCGGAGCAGCTTGACGCGATATTTGAGGACATTTTCCCCGACGCGATAAAAATTGGCATGGTTTCTTCGGAAAAATTGATAAAAATCATAGCAGAGCGGCTAAAATTCTACGGAGCGCGAAATATTGTTGTAGATCCAGTGATGATAGCGACTTCTGGCGCGAAATTGATAGAAAAAGACGCGATTGAGGCGTTAAAAGCGGAATTATTCCCGCTCGCGACGGTTTTAACGCCGAATTTGCCGGAATTGGAGACGATAACGGCGACAAATGACATGGAACGCGGCGCGAAAAGAATTTTTGAGGAATATGGTTGCGCAGTTTTGGCAAAAGGCGGGCACGGGCATAATGATGCCAACGATTTTTTATTTGACGGCGCGGGAAAATGGTTTTATAGTCGAAGAATTGACACGGAGAACACTCACGGCACGGGTTGCACGCTAAGTTCAGCGATTGCCGCCAATCTCGCCAAAGGTTTTGATTTAAAAAGTGCGGTAGGTCGTGCGAAAAGTTATTTGACTGGCGCGTTGTCGACAAATTTTAATCTCGGCAAGGGTTCTGGACCATTGAATCACGGATTTAATCTGCGCGGAACGGATTTTAACGCTTGAAATAAAAAAAATCCTGCTGTTCAATAGAGCGGCGGGATTTTTTGTGTGGTATAATGTTAAAAAAGTTTTGGAGGCGATTTTGTGACGAAAATAATTAACGGCGTGAAGATTTCGGACGAAGATTTAAAGATTTTGGGCGCGGAGGAGAAAAATTTTGCTGAACGGCTGAAAAAATTCCTGTTGACTTGCGATAACGTCCGTGCAGGTCTCGACGCTTACGACGAAAACATTTTATTCGACCCGAATCGCGGACATTGGGATTTATGGGACTTAGACCAGGACGGCGGCAAGGAATTTAGTTTTGATGAAAATTTTGTAGCCCGCGACCCAGCCGACGACGTTTCAAGCGGCATTGTGGCGATAGATTTTGGCACGAGCCGGACAGTTGTCGTTTATGAAAATGAGCATTCGCAAATTTTGCCGTTGCAAGTCGGTAGCGGGGCATTTCGCGGCGGATTTAACGTTTCGGACTACGAAAACCCGACAGTAATTCAATTTATTGACATAGAAACTTTTCTGACGGCGTATTATTGGCGTGAAGGACGCCCTTTGACGAAGTGGAGCGACGTAAAAGTTTCGCATGCGGCGTTTGAAAACATGATTAGTGGCGGTTCGGAGAAATTTTATTCGTTTTTGACGGATTTAAAGCAATGGTGCGGCTCGAAAACGCAATTTATGTTGCGCGACGAGAAAAAATTTGTTACACAGCTCGCGCCGTTCGCGGATTTAGCGGAAGATGAGATAAACCCGCTAGAAATTTACGCATATTATTTGGGACTTTATATAAATAACATGCAACAAGAGCGGCATATCTTTTTGAATTATATTTTATCGTTTCCGGTGACTTATGAACGAGAAATTCGGGAAAAAATGCGGCTTTCGTTTGAAAAAGGGCTAAAAAAATCGCTCCCGACGGCATTATTGTCGAATGAAGCGGTTATGAAGAAATTTTCGGTGGAGGAAGGGATAAGCGAGGCGGCTGCGTACGCGATAACGGCTTTGCAAGAATATGGATTTGACCCTGCGGGCGAAGAAGAAAATTATTATGCGGTATTTGACTTCGGCGGCGGCACGACGGACTTTGATTTTGGATTTTTGCGCGAATCGTCGAGCGATAGGTATGATTATTTGCTGATTCATTTCGGCGAGAACGGCGACCGGACTTTAGGCGGGGAAAATCTGTTAAAATTGCTAGCGTTTGAACTTTTCAAGGCGAATCAGGAGAAATTGATTGTCGAAGGCGGGAAAATTCCGTTTACATGGGCGGCAGATAGGAAAAATTTCGTCGGTTCGGAAGCATTTATCAAGGATTCGCAAGAAGCGCATGCAAATATGCACGCATTGATAGAAAAAATTCGTCCGATATGGGAAAATCCCGACTCCGACGACGCAAAAAGAATTTTGACGGAAAAAAATATCGCGGTTAATCTTTTCCGCGACGACGGGCAGATTTTAGAGAATTTTAGCCTAGAAATTGCGATTGACATAGAAAAAATTCTTCGCGAGCGCATAAAAGACGGCATAAATAACTTTTTTATCTCTATGAAAGAGGCATTCGAGAAAAATAGCAAGAATTCCCTGCGGAAAATAAAATCGCTTAGCGAAATTGAGGAAATTTCTATATTTCTGGCTGGCAATTCGTCAAAATCGCGGATTGTCAACGAACTTTTTGCAGAATTTATTTCGCCAACGGAGGATACGAGCCTTGCAGATGACGAAAACCCTTTCGCGAACGGGCGATTAAAGGCAGGATACGAGCTAAAAAGCGATTATTTTATGCAGAAAGGTAGCATTTACCGCCGAAATTACAACGGCTTAGAAGTTTGGTTAGGCGATATGGATAATGCTAACGACCAAATTGTTTTGAGTGAGGCTGTAAAAAAAATTCCGGTAAATCGCACCGGAGAAAAATCGCCTGCAGAAATTTTGTTCGGATTCACTGGAAACGCGCCGAAATTCAAGATTTATCCCGCATTGGGCACGAAAAACGCTAAAGAACTGCAAAAATCTCGTGGAATTGAAGTTCGCGACGATTTAACCGCGCCGACCGGTAAAACGGGCGTAGCTTTTGGACTTTTGCTCAGTCGCGCGGGCGGATTAGTTAAAACCGAGCATATTACGCCGGATTCTTTTAAAATTCCGTTCGGATTTTACATCGGAAGGAATAAAAAGCGTAAATTCAAGCCGATTATCGACCGAAATACGAAATTTAACGCTTGGTATCCATTTATTGACGCGGGAGACAGCTTCGACATTTTTTATACGAATTTGCCCGAAGCGGTATCAAATCAGATGAATATTCAGAAGGCAAAGCGAATTACGATACAAATTACCGAGCCGGACGCAGAAAAAACGGTTTATATCCGCGCCGTGAAGTCAAATATTATCGAATATCAAATTGCGCAGAGTGAAAGCGAACTTTCTGACGAAAATATTTCCGAGCAGATAGAATTAATTTAAAAACGATTTAGCACGCCGTCTAGCCCTTCGCGGCGATAAATTTCTTTGTAGTAATGCAAATTTTGCTGAATAATGTTATCCAAAGCCCGCATGCTTAAAAGTTCGACTGGTGCGCGGTCGTCAGTCAAAATGTTTTCGCCAAGCGCGGGCGTCGACCAATTTTTAGCAATGTGAAGCATAAGTCGCGAAAATTTTTCGTCGTCGAGAGATTCTGCGCGGTTTTTGAGCGCATTTAAAATTTTATCGTTGTCCGCCGCGAATAAAACCCGATTAGTAACGCCGCTTGCGTCAATCGTCCGAATCGCCGCGAAGTTTTTGCCAATCGTGTCAATCAAATGCTCGTTGATATTGCCCGCGCCGCTTGAGCGAATATTCATATTGACGACCATAACTCCGCTTTTTGCCAAATGATTCTTAACCAGCGCGAAAAATTCCGTCGAACTCATCTGGAAGGGCGGCGAAATATCCTGGAAAGCGTCAACTAAAATCACGTCGTAAAAATTTTTATCGGATTGCAGGAAAGCGCGCCCGTCATAAGTCACGACTTCGACATCAGCGGGCAAATCGAAATATTTTTGGGCAAGCGCGGTAATTTTTTCGTCAATTTCAACGCCTGTTATCTGCGCGGAAGGAAAATATTTCCTGCATTGTTCAGCGAAAGTCCCGGTGCCCATGCCCAAAATTAAAATCTTTTTCCCGTCGGCAAGGAGCGGAGCCGCAAGCGCGTAATCGTAATACATTCCGGTTAAATCGCCGCTTTTAACCTTAATCGACTGCACGCCGAATAAAACGTTGGTCGAGAAAATGATTTTGTCGGGCGCGTCCTTGACTTGCAGATAATTGTAAATCGATTCGCCTTCGTACAGCAAATTTTTCTCCCAAAACGCAAAACTATTCGAGTTGCCGACAACCGCGCAGAGAATAAAAATCGCAACGGCGACCGCGCAGAAAATCTTATTCGCTCCAACGCTCACGAAATAAATTATTCCGATAAGCAAAAGGACGCCCGAAAAAATAAAAAAAGTTATCGCGGTACCGACGGCGGGAATAGTTACGAAAGTCGGCAAAAACGTCCCGATAATGCTACCGATTGTGTTAAAAGCGTTGAGATTGCCGACAATGCGCCCGTTATGTTCGAGATTATCAGTTGCGTATTTGACCAAAGACGGCGTCACAGTTCCGAGCAAAAATAACGGCAGAACAAAAATAGCCATGCACGATAAAAACGCCGCCCAGATTAATAAATTCGTATCAATCGCGACGATTAGAACGCCCGCAAGCGCAAGGATTAAATATTTTCCTAGAACGGGGATTGCGCCAATCCAAAGCGCGGCGAAAATTAATCGGCGATAAAGTTTAGCAGGATTTTTATCTAAATCTGCGCGGCGACCGCCCCAAACGTTGCCTAGAGCTAGAGCAATCATTATTGTGCCGATTATAATTGTCCAAACGATTTGCGACGAGCTGAAATAAGGCGCGAGTAACCTTGCCGCTCCGAGTTCAACTGCCATTATCGACATTCCCGAAAAAAATTCTGTGGCGTAGAGAAAATTTTTGTTTGATAGCAAGGGCGAAACTTTTTCCATGAATTTACTCCTTAGGCGTTTAATTTCGTTGACAAAGAATATTATCGCTTGTATAATGCGCGTTGTAAAGAAAAAATGTGCTCGTAGCTCAGTTGGATAGAGCAACGGCCTTCTAAGCCGTGGGTCGCGTGTTCGAGTCACGCCGAGCGCGCCATATGAAATCAACAAAG
>ODAI013447057.1_pt1 | contig 30356 bp, 30 predicted proteins | sample 1539321 | NCBI WGS metagenome assembly ODAI01 (sample SAMN02144231, study PRJEB22623) | gut metagenome | biome: sheep rumen | host: Ovis aries | place: New Zealand
ACAAGATGAAGGAAGTAAGCAATTTCAAGGGAAGTTCGGATTACGTTGCGTCCAGAGAACTGATGAATGCGGTAAACGTGGCAGTGGCACTGCAGAAGCCTCTGCTGATCAACGGCGAACCGGGGACCGGCAAGACGATGCTGGCGGAAGCCATCGCGGAATCCATGGGCAAGGATCTGATCATCTGGAACATCAAATCCACCACGAAAGCCCAGGAGGGTCTGTACGTGTATGATACCGTGCAGCGTCTCTACGACAGCCAGTTCGGCGAAGGCGATGTCAGCGACATCAAACAGTATATCAAACTGGGTAAGCTGGGAGAGGCTTTCACCTCGGAAGAACAGGTGGTCATGCTGATCGACGAGATCGACAAGGCGGACCTGGAATTCCCCAATGACCTGCTGTGGGAACTGGACAAGATGGAGTACCACATCCCGGAAACCAAGGAAACCATCCGGGCCAAACACCGCCCCATCGTGATCATCACATCCAACGCAGAAAAAGAACTGCCGGACGCTTTCCTGAGAAGATGCATCTTCCATTACATCGAATTCCCGGATCAGGAGAAAATGGAGGAGATCGTACGGGTCCACTACCCGAACATCCAGGAAAACCTCCTGAAGAATGCTATGGAAGCCTTCTACTATATCAGAGGGTTGAAGGATATTCAGAAGAAGCCCAGCACTTCCGAGCTGCTGGATTGGCTGCAGGCCCTGACATTAAGCGGTATTTCCGTGGACAAGATCACAACGGAGATCCCCTTCCTTGGGGTGCTCCTGAAGAAGAATCAGGACATGGAATCCCTGTTCGATGTCAAAAACCGTAAGAGCAATAATTCCGGTTACCGGTGGAGATAAGATATGTTTATCGAATTCTTTTATTTACTCAGAAGCCAGGGGCTCAAGGTTTCCCTCAATGAGTGGATGACCCTGACGGAGGCGCTGGACATGGGGCTTTGCCGGTCCAGCCTGGTGGATTTTTATTATCTGTGCCGCAGCGTCGTGGTGAAAAGCGAGGCGGATTACGATAAGTTCGATCTGGCTTTTGCACAGTTCTTCGAGGGTGTGGAGACCGGCGATGATCTGCCGGAAGAGATCTGGAAATGGCTGGACAAGGAGATCCCACCAAACTTTGGACTCCAGCAGCTGCAGAAAGAATTCCCTCATTATGAGCTGGATGAGCTGCTGAAGATGATGGAAGAGCGGCTGAAGGAACAAAAGGAAGAGCACCACGGCGGCAGTTACTGGATCGGCACCGGCGGCACTTCCGTGTTTGGACACGGGGGATATAACCCGGCGGGGATCCGTGTGGGAGGCGAGTCCCGCCACCGCAGTGCGGTAAAAGTGGCCGGTGAACGGAACTTCCGGGATTTCCGGCAGGACAACATCCTGGATACGAGACAGTTCCAGATGGCATTCCGCAAACTCCGGCAGTTTTCCAGCCGGGTGGATGCAGAGAAGACAGAACTGGATGTGGAAGGAACGGTCCAGGAGACCTGCGACAATGCGGGGATGCTGAGCCTGGTCTTCGAAAAACCCCGGCAGAATACCGTGAAAGTCCTGCTGCTGTTCGATTCGGACGGGTCCATGACCCCCTATTCCAAGATGTGCAGCATGCTGTTCCAGGCCGCGGACAAGTCCAATCACTTCAAGGACCTGAAGACGTTCTATTTCCACAACTGCATTTATGAGAACCTGTATGAGACACCTCACTGCCGGTGGGGGGACTGGATCGACACGGAGTGGGTCTTCAAGAATCTCAGCAGCGATTATAAAGTGATCATCGTGGGAGATGCTTCCATGGCGCCCAGCGAATTGATGAGCAAAGGCGGCAGCAGCTATTACAGCCATTACAACAACGAGCCGGGCATCGTGTGGCTGGAGCGTTTCAAGCGGCATTTCTCCCATGTGGTGTGGCTCAACCCCATCAAAGAGGATTATTGGGAGTGGGATTACGGCAGTTTTACCATCGAACGGATCGGGGAGATCTTCCCGATGTTCGAATTATCCATAGACGGACTAGAAAATGCGATTAAAAAGTTGCTAGTCGCTAGATAGTGTGGTAGAATAAAGGATAAAGTTATCACATGATTGTGAGGAAACGGAGATAATAGTAACGTATGAGATGTCCATTTTGTGAAAATCCGGATACAAAGGTAATCGATTCGAGACCTACGGAGGAAGGCCACGCGATCCGCAGAAGAAGAGAGTGTGAAAAGTGCAAAAAACGCTTCACCACCTATGAAAAAGTGGAAGAGATCCCATTGATCGTCATCAAGAAAGATGGGAGCAGGGAAGTGTTTGACCGCAACAAGATCATGAGCGGGATCATCAAAGCTTGCGAAAAACGGCCGGTATCCATGGACGATATCGAAAACATCGTTTCGGATATTGAACGGGGCCTGAACAATATGATGGAGAAGGAGATCAAATCTCAGTTCATCGGAGAGATCATCATGGAGCATCTTCGGGAGCTGGATGAGGTCGCCTATGTGCGGTTTGCTTCCGTATACCGTCAGTTCAAAGACGTCAATACGTTTATTTCCGAGATCGAAAAACTGGTAAACAAGGATAAAGACTGATATGGAACCCTTTGAACTGAAACAGGCAGACAATGGCGTACAGTACCTGGCCATTCCGGAAATGGAGGCGGAAGGAGGCCTTCGGGCATTCTTCACCACCCGGAACGGAGGGGTCAGCAAAGGAGATTTCAGATCATTGAATTTTGGCGGATATACCGATGACGATCCGCAGGATGTGACGGAAAACCGCCGGAGAGTGTATGAGGCGCTGGGGATTTCGGGCGCCACAGAAGGGTTTGTCCGACAGGTCCATGGAGACCGGGTCTGCAGCATCCGCTCGGCAGAGTTCCTGGAGGAGGATACCTTCACGATCAATGGAGCTGACGGACTGATCACAAACCTTCCGGGGCTGCTGATCATGACCCTCCATGCAGACTGTCTGCCGCTTCTGTTTCTGGACCGGAAGCGCAGAGTCATCGCGGTATCCCACGGCGGCTGGCGGGGAACGGCCCAGCAGATCGGACCGAAGACCGTGCAGCAGATGGGCCGGGATTTCGGGTGCAGACCGGAGGATATCACCGCAGCCATCGGGCCGGGCATCAGCCTGTGCTGTTTTGAAGTCGGGCCGGAGGTGGTCGAAGAATTCGGGAAAACCTTTCCCCGGATCGAGGAATGCGGATACCGGAAAGACAACGGAAAATATATGCTGGACCTGAAGAAGATCAATCGGATCCAGCTGGAAGAAGCCGGGATCTCACGGATCCTGGTGAGTGAGTATTGTACAAAATGCAGCGGGAAAATTTTCTTTTCCCACAGGCGAGATCATGGCCGCACTGGACGGATGGCGGCGGGGATGATCCTTCTCCCGGAGAAGCGTTGACCTGTAAGCATTCACAATAGAAGTAAAGGAGAGGAGCTTATGAGCAATAAACTCATTATTGCGATCGATGGTCCTGCCGGAGCCGGTAAGAGTACCGTCGCGAGGATTATAGCGGAGATATTTGGCTGTGAATACATCGACACCGGTGCGATGTACAGAGCGATCACATACAAATGTGTTCAGCGGTTGGTGGACATCGATGATGATGATGAATTGAATGAGCTGTTGGACGAGACCACGATCGCCTTCAAGGATAAAAAGATCTATCTGGACGGCAGACCGGTGGAAGAAGAGATCCGTACACCGAAGATCAGCAGCATGGTGTCAAAGGTGGCGGAGAAGAAACAGGTCCGGGAAATGCTGGTGGAAGCACAGCGGAAGATCGGGGAAGAAGTCAGTGTCGTCATGGACGGAAGAGATATCGGCACGACGGTGTTCCCGGATGCTCAGTTCAAGTTCTTCATTACCGCTACGGTGGATGAACGGGCAGATCGCCGGTATAAGGAGCTGATCCAGAAGGGCTATGATGCTTCGAAGATCGAGATCTATACGGAAATCAAGAAGAGAGACGAATACGATACGAACAGATCACTGAACCCTCTTAGAAAAGCATCGGACGCCATTGTCATCGACACAACAAAAAGAACGATCAACGATGTTGTAGATGAGATCTGTGAAAGAATCAGAAGATCCTGATACGAACGTCAGCGGCTCTTTTGGGGCCGCTTTTTATATTTCACTGCAATGAAGGAGGAAAACATGAGCTATAAAAGTGATATCGAGATCGCTCAGGAAGCGACTATGAAAGTCATCAACGAGGTGGCGGATGAGCTTCAGATCCCGGCAGATTACGTGGAGAACTACGGGAAATACAAAGCTAAGATCGATTACAACATTTTGAAGGAATATAAAGACCGTCCGGATGGGAAGCTGATCCTGGTGACTGCCATCACCCCGACTCCGGCAGGGGAAGGAAAGACCACCACAACGGTTGGTCTGGGAGATGCACTGTCCCGGCTGGGTAAGAAATCCGTGATCGCGCTGAGAGAGCCTTCTCTCGGGCCGGTATTCGGCATCAAAGGCGGAGCGGCAGGCGGCGGATATGCCCAGGTCGTTCCGATGGAAGATATCAACCTGCACTTTACCGGTGATATCCACGCGGTCACAACAGCCAATAACCTGATCGCTGCGATGCTGGACAATCACATCCAGCAGGGGAACCCTCTGGGGATCGACCCCAGACAGATCGTCTGGAAGCGCTGCATGGATATGAACGACCGGCAGTTGCGGTTCATCACCGATGGCCTCGGCGGGAAACCCAACGGGACCCCGAGAGAAGACGGATTCGACATCTCCGTTGCTTCGGAAGTAATGGCGGTGCTGTGCCTGGCTTCTGACATCACAGATCTGAAGGAACGGATCGCACGGATGGTCATCGCCTACACCTATGACGGGAAGCCCGTTACAGCGGGAGACATCAAGGCCCAGGGAGCAGTGGCGGCGCTGATGAAGGACGCCCTGAAGCCCAATCTGGTCCAGACTCTGGAAAATACCCCGGCCTTCATCCACGGCGGTCCTTTCGCCAACATCGCCCATGGCTGCAACAGCGTCATGGCCACGAAACTGGCCCTGAAGATGGGGGACTATGTCGTCACGGAAGCCGGATTCGGTGCTGACCTGGGTGCGGAAAAATTCCTGGACATCAAATGCCGGGTTTCCGGTCTGAAGCCGGATGCGGTGGTCATTGTTGCCACTGCCCGTGCATTAAAACATCACGGAGGCGTTGCGAAGGCAGACCTGAACAATGAGAATATCCCGGCGCTGGAAGTGGGGATCGAGAACCTGCTGAAGCACGTGGAAAACATCACCCAGAATTTCGGACTGCCGGCAGTGGTCGCCATCAACGAATTCCCCACAGACACCAAAGCCGAAATGGACTTCATCGAACAGAAATGTAAAGAGCTGGGCGTCAATGCGGTCCTGTCCCAGGTATGGGCTAAAGGCGGAGAAGGCGGAGAAGCACTGGCGAAGGAAGTGATCCGGGCCATCGACGAAGAAAAGAATGAGTTCCGGTTTACCTATGATACGAATCTTTCCGTCAAGGAAAAGATCGAAGCGATCGCAAAGAAGATCTACGGAGCAGATGGCGTGGATTACCTTGGAAAGACCTCCAAGCAGATCGCAGATCTGGAGGCGATGGGATTCGGTGATCTGCCGATCTGTATCGCCAAGACCCAATATTCCATTTCTGACGACCCCCAGAAACTGGGGCGGCCAAAGGACTTCCGGATCGCAGTGCGGAACGTGAAGCCTTCCGTCGGCGCCGGCTTCATCGTCGTTTTGACAGGTGATATCATGACCATGCCGGGACTGCCGAAGGTACCGGCTGCGGAAGCCATCGACGTGGATGGCTCCGGAAAGATCAGCGGGTTGTTCTAATCAGGATCGAAGATGGGAGATTGGAGATGGGAGAACGTATGTTAGATAACACATGCAATGAATTTATAGATGCCCTGGCGTCAAAGGAGCCGGTGCCCGGCGGCGGTGGAGCGGCTGCTCTGGTGGGCTGCCTGGGGATGGCACTGGGCAATATGGTGGGGAATCTCACCCTGGGGAAAAAGAAATATGCAGATGTTGAAGCGGAGATCCTGGAGCTGATGGCCCGGGGAAGGGGTTTGATGGAACGGCTCAAAGAGCTGGTGTCGGAAGATGCCGTTGCCTTTCGTCCTTTGTCAGACGCCTACCGGCTTCCCTCCGGAACGGAAGAGGAGAAAGCCTTTAAGGAAGAACAGATCCAAAAGGCTCTGCCGGAAGCCGCCCGGGTACCGATGGAGATCGCGAAGATGTCGGTGGAAGTGATCCGCCTGCAGCATCACTTTGCGGAAAAAGGATCGGTGCTGGCGGTCAGTGATGCGGGCTGCGGGACGGAATTTGCCCGGGCAGCCCTGAAGAGCGCCCGCCTCAACGTACTGATCAATCTGAAACTGATGAAAGAGGGGCCTCAGAAAGAGGAGATGTACCGGGAAATCAACGAGTACACCGAAGAGGGACTGCAGCTGGCAGACCGTATTTATGACTACGTAGAAGAAAGGCTGTAAGAAAGAGAGAATGAGCACTGAATTACACGGGACGCCCGTGGCGGACAAGATCCGCAGCGGGATCGTCGAAAAAATGGCTATGTGCCGTATGAAGGGTGTTGAACCTATGATCGCTATCGTCCGGGTCGGTGACCGGCCGGACGACGTGGCGTATGAGATCCAGGTCCGGCGTTCCTGCGAGAAGATCGGATTCTCCTATAAGGTGTTTGCATTTCCGGAGGATATCACCCAGGCTCGTTTTGAAGTGGAATTTTCCATCATCAACGCGGATCCGACGATCCACGGGATCCTGTTGTTCCGGCCCCTGCCGGCGAGACTGGATGAAGCGTATCTGACTTCCCTGGTGGACCCGGAAAAGGACATCGACTGTATGAATCCGGAAAACCTCAGCAGGCTGTTTGTGGGAAGGGAGGACGCTTTTCCGCCCTGTACGTCGGAGGCAGTCGTGGAGATCCTGAAGTATTACAAAGTGCCGTTGGAAGGGGCGAATGCCGTGGTGGTCAACCGCAGCATGGTTCTGGGAAAACCACTGGCGCTGCTTCTGCTGAAGGAAAATGCGACGGTGACGATCTGTCACTCCCGAACGAAGGATCTGCCGAAGATCACCCGGGAAGCGGATATCGTGGTGAGCGGAGTCGGAAAGGCCCGGTACTTCGATAAAACCTGTTTTTCGGAAAAGAATACGATCATCGACGTGGGGATCAACTTCATCGACGGGAAGATGACGGGGGATGTGGACCCCAACGCCGCGGAAGTGGCGGCGGCGGTAACTCCGGTGCCGGGAGGCGTTGGATCCGTGACCTCGACGATCCTGTTGAGACATGCGGTGGATTCTGCTTGGAGGAAAGCAAATGGATAAGAATTTTCTGGCGCCGGGCGAGATCGTCCAGGCGGCCATCGATGCCGGCAAGGCAAAAACAGAGAAAAGTGTCAGTCAGCTGGTGATCCTGGGGATCCTGGCGGGGGCCTTCATCGCCCTGGCTGCCCAGGGCTCCAATATGGCGGCCTTCAATTTACTGGGTTCGCCGGAGACCTTCGGGCTGGGCCGGATGATCGCCGGTGCGGTGTTCGCCATCGGATTGATGCTGGTGGTCACCACCGGAACGGAATTGTTCACCGGCAATACCCTGATCTGCATCGCTGTGTATGAAAAGAAGGCCACCTTCGCCGGCATGCTGCGGAACTGGATCATCGTTTACCTGTCCAATTTCGTCGGTGCGGTGATGATCGCCTGGATGATGTCGGTGACCGGGCTGTGGAACAGCGGCGGAGGCGCTCTGGGGGCTGTGACTGTGAACATTGCGGTCAATAAAGTGAATATGGCCTTTGCAGCGGCCTTTGCAGCGGGCATTCTCTGTAACTGGCTGGTATGTCTGGCGGTATGGATCGCCTGGGGAGCCAACACCATGGCCGGGAAGATGTTCGTGATCTTTTTCCCGATCTTCCTGTTCGTGACTTCCGGTTTTGAACACAGTATCGCGAATATGTACTATATACCGGCGGGGATCTTCGCCAAAGGAGCCTTCGGCGCTCACCAGACTGCCGAAGCGCTGGCTTCTCTGAACTGGGGAAGCTTTATCACAGGAAACCTCATTCCGGTAACGCTGGGGAATATCGTGGGCGGTGTTGTTTTTGTCGGAACCGCTTACTGGTTCACCCAGTATCGGAAATCGAGTAAATAACTCAGTGAATGGGAGGGCGCAATGAAAGCCACCATCAAAGACGTAGCGGATCGCTCCGGCGTATCCATCGCCACCGTCTCCCGGGTCATCAACGGAGCGTCGGTGGTCAGTGAAAAATCGAGGAAAAAGGTCCTGAAGGCCATCGAAGAACTGGATTTCAAGCCCAATCAGGTGGCCCGGAATCTGGTGATGCAGAAAAACACCACCATCGGGATCATCGTCCCTACTCTGGGCAACCAGTTTTATGGAGGGATCCTGAACGGGATCGAGGATGCATCCAGCGAAATGGGATATGACATCATGCTCTGTACTTCCGGAGGGGACAGCAAAAAAGAAGTCCGGTATCTGGATGCGTTTGAGGAACGGCATTGTGCCGGGGTCATTATCATGACCCGAAAGCTGGAGAATGAGACCGTCCAGAAAATCAACTCCATGGAGATCCCGGTGATCATGATGAACCGGAACACCAGCGGGTTGAAGTGTCCGACGGTTTCCATCGATAATTTTCGGGCGGCCTATGAGGTGACCAACTATCTCATCGACCACGGGCATACCCGGATCGCTCTGTTCCGCAACAGCGTGGATATCGATGCATTCGGAGTGGAGCAGTACAGCGGTTTTGAACGGGCACTGGCGGAACATGACATCGACATCGACCGCAGCCTGGTCAAATACGGAGAATTCAAGATCCAAAAGAGTTACGAACTGATGAAAGGGCTCATTGAAGAAGGCAATGTCCCCACCGCCGTCATCGCCACCAGCGATGTGATGGCTATCGGCGTCTGCAATGCTTTGCTGGACAGCGGCTACCGGGTGCCGGAGGATGTTTCGGTGGTCGGGTTCAATGATATCGAGCTGGCGAAATACTACCGTCCTGCATTGACCGTGATCCATCAGCCCCTGAAAGTCATGGGAGACGAAGCGGTCCAAATGATCATTTCCATGGACAAAGGGGAAGGCCGGGGGATCATTCCAAACGACGGCCGTACGGTCATCCTTTCCCACCGCCTGATCGAGCGGCAGTCTTCGGGAAAATGCAAAGAGGCAGAGTAGTGTGATCATACAGGAAGAGCATTCCGCTCTTCCTTACTTTTTTGTGATGAATCGCATTCTTTCGTGACTTCTTTTTCGATTCATGATATACTAAAATGATTTATAATGACTATTTGGATCAGATTGGAGAATAATAATGGATAAAGTTCAGAAAGCATTGGAAAGCATCGGATTGTCTTCCGGTTTTCTCAACTGGCAGACTTTGCTCCAGGCACTAATCCTATTGGTGGTTTGTCTGATCCTCATCAAGATATTGATGAGGATCGTGGATCGGATGCTGGGGCGAAGCCGGATCGAAAAGACCATGCATACCTTTATAAGGTCCTGTGTGAAGTACCTTCTGCTGTTTATCGCAGTGCTCCTGGTGGCCTCGATGATGGGCGTCAACATCACCTCGCTGATCGCCCTGTTCAGCATATTCGGGCTGGCGGTATCGCTGGCGGTGCAGGGGGTCCTTTCCAACCTGGCGGGAGGCATCATGGTGCTGTTGACCAAGCCCTTTAAACTGGGGGATTATGTGTTGATCGGAGATACGGAAGGGACGATCAAACAGATCGGTCTGACCCACACTCAGATCAACACGCTGGATAACAAACTGGTGTTCGTGCCCAACGGAGAAGTGTCCGCCGGGAAGGTGACGAATTTTACGGCGGAAGAAAAACGAATGGTGGAGCTGACCTTCACTGCGTCCTACGATGCTCCCATCGACGGGGTATACCGGGCCCTTCGGGAACTGATGGATCAGATCCCGGGGTACCTGAAGGAGCCTCCGCCGAGGATCAATGTATTCAGCTACGGAAGCAGCAGTATCGAGTATCTGTTCCGGGGCTGGGTCAAAACACCGGATTACTGGGACGTATACTTCCAGACCCTGGATCAGGTCAAGCGGGTCTTTGACAGCCGGGGGATCGAAATGACTTATGATCACATTAATGTACATATGATAGGAGGAAATGAACAATGAGCGGTTTCTTTTGTCAGCCCAGAAATGACAACAATCTGTTTTTAGTGGCCTGCATCCTTTTCTGCATCGATGCGCTGTATTCTGTGTGGGCGTTTATCTCCAGCATGCAGTTGATGTACGCACTGCTGTTTATCTTAGCGGTCGTATCCGCAGCCCTGTTTTTACTGGCGTATCTGGGGAGGGTCACACTCATCGCACCCTTCACGGCATTGGCGCTGAGGTTGTTGGTGGAGCTTTTGATCAACCACGCCGGACGGGGCGGATTCTTCGGCTTTTTAGGCGTTCTGGTGGCAATCTTCGCGATCCTCTGTCTGGGGGGCATCATCCGATTCGACTTCCCGTTGGAGAAGGTGGACCGGTATGACATCCGCTGCGGAAAGCCTTTGATGATCGCAGCTGCCGCCTTTGTGCTTTTGGGATTGATCGCTGTCATCAAAAGCCTGTTGAACATCAATTTCGGTGTCAGCGTCTTATACATCCTGGATACCCTGTGTCTCTTTGGCGGGGTCGTGTTGGCGATCCTGGCGCTGGAACAGGATGCACCTTCTTTCAGCAACCGGGATGAATTCCTCGAGTATGCCCGCAATGCGGATCTGGAGGATCTGATCTATGATGATGATTTCTTCGCCGGCATGGAAGGCATGGAAGATGAGCCGGCAGCAAAAAAACCGGTGCAGCCTGCGGAAGAGACTCCGGCGGAAGAAACGGTACAGCCTGCAGAAGAGATCCCGGCGGAAGAAACGGTTGAAATGCCTGTGGAAGAGCCGGCGGAAGAACCGGAAGAATACGTGGATATCAATGATTTCATCCAGGCCCAGGATCAACAGGAAGCGGAGACCCGGAAAACGGAAGCGGCCAGACGCAGAGAAGAGACGAAAAAGAAGATCGGCGAAGATGGTCTGCAGATCCTGGCGGTGATCCGGAAAATGGCTGAAATGAAAGAGCAGGGCATCATCACGGAAGCCGAATTTGAAAAGAAGAAGAGAGAATTGTTGAAGAGACTGTAGGAGGAAGGATATGATCAGGATCGGACTGGACGGAATGGGCGGTGACTATGCACCGTCGGAAACGGTGAAGGGCGCTGTGGAAGCGGCCGCACAGCTTCGGGAAGAGGATGTCATCTATATCTTCGGAAACGAAGACCAGATCCGCGAGGAACTGGAAAAATGCAAATATACGGGAGACCGGGTGCAGGTGGTAGGGACCACAGAGGTCATCACCAACGAGGATTCCCCGGTCAAGGCGGTTCGTCGGAAGAAAGACTCCTCCATGGTGGTGGGGTTGAACTACCTGAAGGAGGAAAAAGTGGACGTGTTCATCTCCGCCGGAAACACCGGCGCGCTGATGAGTGGGGCGTTATTGACTCTGGGCAGGATCCGGGGCATCGACCGGCCGGCGCTGGCCACGCTGCTGCCGCCGATGAAGGGGACAAAGCCCATGTTCCTGATGGACTCCGGAGCCAATTCCGAGTGCAAACCCTCGAATCTGATGGAATTTGCCGTTATGGGCAGCGTATACATGAATAAGGTGATGGGGATCGACAGCCCCACTGTGGGACTGATCAACATCGGAGCCGAAGCCACCAAAGGGAATACCGTGACCAAGGCGGCCTATGAGCTTTTGTCCCAGGGCAATTTGAACTTTGCCGGCAACGTGGAAGCCAGGGATCTGCCGGAATCTCCGGCGGACGTGGTGGTCTGCGACGGGTTCACCGGCAATATCATCCTGAAATACACGGAAGGGATGGCCATGGCCTTCATGCACATTTTGAAGGATAAGCTGTCCTCCGGCGTACAGGCCAAACTGGGAGCGGCTCTTCTCATGAGCAAGCTGAAGGATTTCAAGAAGATGTTCGACTATTCGGAGTATGGCGGAGCGCCTTTCCTGGGCGTGAAGGGAGCGGTGCTGAAGATGCACGGGTCCTCCAATGCCAATGCCGTGAAGAATACCATCGTCAAATCGGTGGCCTACGTGGAGAACGAAGTGGTGAAGACCATCCACGATGAGATCATGAAGATCGCCGAGGAGACGGAAGAAACCTTATATGACTGAGGCAGTTATGATGAAGCTGAATGAAGAAAAAGTGGAACGGATATCCCAGGCCATTGGCTATCGGTTCCGGGACGAGACCCTTCTCCAGACCGCTCTGACCCACAGCTCTTACGTGAATGAGAATAAGCTTCCCTACAGCGCCAACAACGAACGGTTGGAATTCCTGGGGGATGCGGTGCTGGATGCCGTGATCAGCGACTACCTGTACCGGCTGCACCCGGAGGCGGAAGAGGGGAGCCTGACAAAGCTGCGGGCTGCGATGGTCTGTGAGCAGGCGCTCCATCTGGCGGCGGAACAGATCGGTCTGGGTGAGTTCCTGATCCTGGGAAAAGGAGAGGAGCATAACGGCGGCCGGACCCGACCCTCCATGAATGCAGATGCGGTGGAAGAGATCCTCGGAGCTGTGTTCATCGAAGCCGGGTGGGAAACGGCCCGGGAGACGGCTCTGTACCTGCTTCGGGATGTGATCAAAGAGGCGTCCCGGGGTCAGCTGAATCGGGACTACAAGTCTTTGGTACAGGAAGAGATCCAGGCCCGGGGCGAATCCGATATCCGTTATGAAGTGGTGCGGGAAGAAGGACCGGATCACAATAAGACCTTCACCATCGATTTGGTGGTGGGAGGAAAAGTGCTGGGCCGGGGTACCGGCAAAAGCAAAAAAGAGGCCGAACAGCAGGCGGCAAAACACGTGTTAGAGAGTGGGGACGGAAGCATTGTATTTTAAGAGACTGGACATGCATGGGTTCAAATCCTTCGCAGAACCGGTAAGCATGGAATTCATGGACGGCATCACCTGCATCGTTGGTCCCAACGGGAGCGGGAAGAGCAATATCGCCGACGCCATCCGCTGGGTGCTGGGAGAGCAAAGCCCGAAGCAACTGCGGGGCGGCAAAATGGAGGAGGTTATTTTCGCAGGGACAGAGAGCCGGAAGGCTCGTGGCATTGCGGAAGTAACACTTGTCATTGATAACCATGAAAACGTATTGCCAATCGAATACGACGAAGTGGCCATCACACGCCGGATGGTCCGATCCGGAGAAAGCGAATACCAGATCAACGGAAATCCCTGCCGTCTGAAAGATATTCGGGAGCTGATCATGGACACCGGTATGGGAGTGGAAGGCTATTCCATCATCGGTCAGGGAAAGATCTCGGATATCATCAACAACCGGGGAGAAGGCCGGAGGGCGATCTTTGAGGAAGCTGCCGGCATCGTCCGCTACCGGAGCCGGAAGAGCGACGCGGAACGAAAGCTCACCAATGCTTCCGGAAACCTGGACCGGGTGAACGATATCATTTTTGAGATCGAAAGCCGGATCGACGGACTTCGGGAAGACAGCGAAAAGGCACAGGAATATCTGCAGCTCAAAGAACGGGGCAGGGCGATCGAGATCAACCTGGCGGTGAGACAGGTGGAGAACCATGAGGCCCGGCAGGCGGCTCTTCTTCAGGAGCAGGAAGCAGTGGATGAAGAAGAGATCCGCTGCACCGCCGAAAAAGAAGAAAACGAGACCGCGGTCCGTCGGATCCGGGATAAAATGCTGGAAATGGACCGGGAGGCCCATGCCCTTCAGGACCGTCTCCTGGGAGAAAACCAGAGGATCGGCGAACTGAAGAATACCATTGAGGTGGCCGAAGGCCGGGAGTCTTCTCTGACGAGAGAACAGGAACGGCTGGACCTGGAGACCCTGAAGACGGAACGGCGGATCCTGGAGGAAACGGCTGCTGTGGAGTCCTTTGAACAGCGGAAAGACGATCTGTCCGATAAACTGGCCCGGACCAGGGACCGTTTGCAGGAACAGGAAGCGGACTATAAAGAACGGATCGGGATCGTTGAAGCGAAGCGGGAAGCCATTGACGAGAAGAAAAGCGCAGTATTTGAACTGCATAATAATATCAATGTGGCCAGGACGGAGATCCTGGGCCTCCGGTCGCTCACAGACGGCCTGGTAAAACGGGAGACCCAGCTGAAAGAAGACCGGATCCAGGCCCAAAGCGAAACGGAGAGTCTGTTGGCTCTGCGAGGCCGGATCCAATCGGAGTCCAAAGACCTTCTGGACCGAAAAACGGAACTGGAAGAGCAGTCCCGTACTGCCGGCCGGAAGGCGGCAGCACTGCAGGAGGAACTGGACCGGTTGTCGGACCGGCTAAGCGATCTGGCGGGCAGGATCCACCAGGCCAGCACGAAGAAAGATCTGTTGACGGGATTCCAGAATTCCTACGAGGGATACAACCAGGCTGTGCGCTTCATCATGAATAACCGCAGCCGTCTTCCCGGCATCCACGGAGTGGTCACCGACCTGATCGACGTGCCGAAGGGTTACGAGACGGCGATCCAGACTGCGCTGGGCGGAGGCATCCAGAACATCGTCTGCGAGGACGACGGGAGCGCGGCCCGGTGTGTCCGGCTTCTGAAACAGGAGCGGGCCGGGAGAGCGACCTTCCTGCCGGTCCGGAGCGTGAAGGGCGGCCGGAACATTTCCAAAGAACGGAACAACGGTGCACTGAAGGAAGAACCGGGATTTGTGGGTTTCGCGGTGGATCTGGTGAGCAGTGAACAAAAGTATTCAGCTATTTTGGATTATCTGCTGGGCAGGACTGCAGTGGCAGAAAGTCTGGAGGATGCCATCCGGTTATCGAAAAAATATGCCTGGGGGATGCGGTTCGTGACGCTGGAGGGAGAAGAGATCAATCCCAGCGGCGCCATCACCGGCGGCAGATACAAGAATACCGGCCCCAACCTTTTCGAACGGAAGAATGAGATCCGTTCTCTGGAGGAGGAGATCCGGGAAATGGAGCAGCAGGAGACCGGACTGGAAGAAGAACTTCGCCTTCAGCAGGAAAAGCGGGATCGGGCTGCAGAAGTAATAGAGGCATTGGAAGAAGAGATCCGGGAAGCACAGGTCCGCCTGGGAGTCCTGGTGAATGATTTGAAAATGACCGACAGCCGCAAGGCGGTCTTTGACGAAAACCTGATCCGCTGGGAACGGGAACTGGAAGACATCCAAAAAGAGATCGGAGAGACTCAGGAGATGATCCGGGCTGCGGAAGAAACCGTGGCGCAAAATTCCAGGGCCATCGAAGAAAGCGAAGGGTTTATGGATGACGAAGTCCAGGATTTCGAGTCTGCCCGGAAGGAAGCGGAAGCGCTTTCGGAAGAGATCAATCGGGCCCGGATCAGCATTTCATCCCTGGAAACGGATATCCGCCACACCCTGAGCGGCATTCGTCGGAGCCGGGATGAGATCGAGCGACTGCAAAAGGAAAAGGAAGATCGGATAGAAGAAAAGGGCCGGCTGGAGACGGAGCGGCAGGAGACTCTGGAACAGATCCGGATCACCAAAGGCGCTCTGGAGCGGGCAGAAGAAAGCTACAGGGAGATCCAGAACGACAGGCAGGAATTGCTGGACCGGAAAGAAGAAGAAAACCGTCGGCTGAAGGAAACGGAAAGCCGGGGGAAGGAACTGGAGGATCTCCTTCGGGACATCCAATCCAGAAAGTATGATGTTCGTCTGAAAATCTCCCGGACAGAGTCTCAGATCGAGACGGTGAAGAATAATCTGTGGGATCGCTATGAGGTCAGCTTCATTGAGGCGAAACGGCTCCGGCAGGAGGATTTCGCCGTGACTGCTGCCACAAAGGAATCCCGGGAGATCCGAAACCGGATGAAAGAACTGGAGCCGGTAAACATCGGCGCCATCGAAGAATACCGCCAGGTGTCGGAACGCTATGGTTTTCTGACGGAACAGCGGGAGGACCTGTTGAGATCCATCGACTCTCTTCGGTCCATCATCGGTGAAATGGATAAACTGATCCATTCCCGGTTCCTGGAGAGTTTCGCGGAAGTCAATAAAGCGTTCCAGAAGACCTACACGGAACTCTTTGGAGGCGGAAAAGCGGAGTTGATCCTGGAGGACCCGGACAACGTGCTGGAGACCAACGTGGACATCGTGGCTCAGCCGCCGGGGAAGAAGCTCCAGAACATCAACCTCTTATCCGGTGGGGAGAAATCCGTCACAGCCATCGCGCTCCTGTGTGCGCTGTTAAAAGTCCGGCCGACGCCTTTCTGTATCCTGGATGAGGCGGAAGCGGCTCTGGACGACGAGAATATCGACCGGTTTATCCGGTATCTGAAAAACTATAATGACATCCAGTTCATCGTGGTGACCCACCAGAAAGTCACCATGGAACAAGCGGATATCTTATATGGGGTGACCATGCCTGAGAAGGGGGTCTCCCAGATCGTTTCCCTGAAACTGGAGGGAAAAACACCGACGGTCTAAGGACCGGAAAGGGGGAAGAGAATGTCTTTTTTTAAGAAACTATCGGATGGTCTGAAAAAGACCAAAGACAATATGGTGAGGGGCTTTGAAGATGCCTTCAAGACCTACACCAAGGTGGACGACCAGTTCCTGGAGGAACTGGAAGACATCCTGATCATGAGCGACGTAGGGATGGAAACATCCATGAAAATCAGCGATGAACTGCGGGAAGCGGTGAGGACCAAGAAGCTGACGGATGTGGACAGCGTCCGGGCGGAAGTAAAGCGGATCATGGCGGACATCCTGGACAAGGGCGAGGACGCCCACAAGCTCAGCAGCGACTATCCCGTAGTCGTGATGGTGATCGGCGTGAACGGCGTCGGAAAGACCACGTCCATTGCCAAGATCGCCAATGGCCTGAAAAACGAAGGAAAGAAAGTGCTGTTGGTGGCGGGGGATACGTTCCGTGCCGCAGCAGCAGAGCAGCTGGAGATCTGGGGTGAGCGGATCGGTGTGAATGTGATCCGGCATAAAGAAGGCTCCGATCCGGCGGCAGTGGTGTTCGACGGCGTCCAGTCGGCAAAAGCCAAGGGCATCGACGTGATCATCTGCGATACCGCCGGAAGACTGCATAACAAGAAGAATCTGATGAACGAGCTCAATAAGATGAACCGGATCGTGGAGCGGGAATTCCCGGAAGCGACACGGGAAACGCTGCTGGTCATCGATGGAGCCACCGGGCAGAACGCCAAGTCTCAGGTGAAAGAATTCAGCGAGATCGCCGATATCACCGGCATTATCCTGACGAAGCTGGACGGTACTGCCAAAGGAGGCATCGTGATCTCTATTTCGGATGAGTTCGACATCCCGGTAAAATACATCGGCGTAGGCGAGGGCGTAGACGACATGCAGCCCTTCGTTCCTTCGGAATTTGCAGATGCGTTATTTGATGGGAGGGAGAACTGGTGAGCAAACCTCTGGTAGCGGTGGTGGGCCGCCCCAACGTTGGGAAATCCACCTTTTTCAATCGAATCATCGGGAAACGGCTATCCATCGTGGAAGATACCCCCGGGGTCACCCGGGACCGGATCTATGCGGAGACGGAGTGGAACGGCGTCCACTTCGCATTGATCGACACCGGCGGCATCGAGCCGTCCACTGCGGACGTGATCCTGTCCCAGATGCGGGAGCAGGCCCAGATCGCCATGGAAATGTCGGATGTGATCCTTTTCATGGTAGACGGTAAGGAAGGGATGACTTCTGCGGACCGGGAAGTGGCCAGCATGCTCTACCGGACCGGCAAGAAGGTGGTCCTGGTGGTGAATAAGATCGATACCGGCAAGGTGACGGACGATATCTATGACTTCTACGAACTGGGATTGGGGATCCCCTATCCGGTTTCCTCGGCTAATATGCTGGGGCTGGGTGATGTGCTGGATGAAGTCGTGGAAGGGATCAAAGAACTGGGAGATCCCGGCGAAGAAGAAGAGAGCATCCAGGTGGCCGTCATCGGAAAGCCGAATGTAGGGAAATCCTCTCTGGTGAACAAACTGCTGGGAGAAGACCGGGTCATCGTCAGCGACATCGCCGGCACCACCCGGGATTCCATCGACTCTCCCTTTGAATATGACGGAAAGAAATTCACTCTGATCGATACGGCCGGCATCCGCCGCCGCAGCAAGGTCAATGAAAATATCGAACGCTACAGCGTGATCCGGGCCATCGCCGCCATCGAACGTTCGGATGTCTGCGTTATGATGATCGATGCCCAGGAAGGGGTCACAGAGCAGGATAAGAAGATCGCGGGACTGGCTCATGAAGCCGGCAAAGGCGTGATCATCGTGGTGAACAAATGGGATCTGATCGAAAAAGAGACCAATACCATGAAACAGTTCACCAAAAAAATCCGCAATGAACTGGTCTACCTGAGTTATGCGCCGGTACTGTTCATCTCCGTGGTTACGGGTCAGCGGGTGGATAAACTGATGGACCTGGTGATCCAGGTGGAAGAAGAGTGCAGCAAGCGAGTGCCGACCGGTGTTCTGAACACCCTGATCTCTGATGCGATCCTGATGAATCAGCCGCCGTCGGACAAGGGCAAGAAGCTGAAGATCTACTATGCTTCCCAGGTCGGGACGAAACCCCCGTTGTTCTCCTTCAAGATCAACGACCGGGAGCTGATGCATTTTTCTTATGCACGGTATCTGGAAAACCGGATCCGGGAAGGATTTGGATTTGAAGGCACTCCCATCAAATTCGTTTTCCGAGCCAAGGGCGAGGACGCAAATGTGATGGATTAAAGATCGCAGATGGAAGGTAGGAGAAAAAATGATTTTACGGATTATACTTGTGATCGCAAGCTATATGATCGGCAGCCTCTCCACGGCGATCATCCTCTGCCGTGTGAAGTACGGAGTGGATATCCGGACTCTGGGGAGCGGGAATGCCGGGACCACCAATGTCCTTCGGAACTTTGGAAAGAAAGCGGCCGGCGTGACGCTGCTGCTGGATGCGCTGAAAGGCGTGCCCTGTTACCTGGTGGGGTATTTCCTGTGCCATTCCTACGGGGTGGCGCTGGCCTGCGGGCTGGCGGCGATCCTGGGGCATATCTTTCCGGTCTGGTACCAGTTCCGGGGAGGAAAAGGCGTGGCCACCACACTGGGCGTTGCTCTGGTGGCGGCACCGAAGATCACTCTGCTGGCACTGTTGATCGCCCTGGCGATCATGGCGGTCAGCCGGAGGGTCTCCTTGGGATCCATTCTTGGGGTCATCGCTTTCGAAGTGATCGCGGTGGCGACGCACCAGGAGAGAGCACTGATCCTGTGGGGACTTTGTGCAGTGCTGATCATCATTATCAAGCACAGGGATAATATCAAACGGCTGCTGTCGGGGACGGAGCCGAAGTTTACGCTGAAAAAATAGGAGCTTGGAGCCTGGAGCTGGAAGCTTGAAGATTGGAGAATAAAATGAAACGAATCACTGTATTAGGCGGCGGGAGCTGGGGAACCGCAGTGGCCATGAGTCTGGCCTCTAAGGGAATGGAAGTTCACCTTTGGGATATCGACCGGGAACACACCCGCTCCATGATCGAAGAAAGAGAAAACAAGAAGTTCCTTCCGGGAGCGCCTTTTCCTGAAACCCTTCAGGTGGATATGGAAGAAGAGGAAGCAGTGAAGGGCAGCGATGTGGTGATCTTCGCGGTACCGGCACAGTTTTTCCGCTCGGCACTGGAAGCGGCGGTGCCTCTTTTGAAAAAGGAAATGATCGTTGTCAACGTGGCGAAAGGGATCGAGATCGGCAGCCTCTGCCGGGTGTCGGAGATCGCCGGATCCATGATCCCGGAAAACCCTTACGTGGTGGTTTCCGGACCTTCCCACGCAGAAGAAGTCTGCAAGGGGATGCCTACCACTTTAGTGGCGGCTTCCCGGGACCGTGCTGTGGCCGAAGAGATCCAGGACCTGTTCATCAGCGATGTATTGAGAGTCTACACCAATGACGACGTGGTCGGCGTGGAACTGGGCGGCGCCCTGAAGAACATCATCGCTCTTGGGGCCGGCATCTGCGACGGACTGGGCTACGGAGACAATGCGAAGGCGGCTCTGATGACGAGGGGGCTGGCGGAGATCAAGCGTCTGGGAGCGGCTATGGGTGCGGATCCCATGACTTTTTCCGGGCTTTCCGGGATCGGAGACCTCATCGTGACCTGTACCAGCATGCACAGCCGGAACCGTCGCTGCGGCATCATGATCGGCGAAGGCATCGATACGAAGACGGCCATTGAAAACGTCGGTATGGTGGTGGAGGGGATCTACACCTGCCAGGCGGCTTATGAGATGGCGAAAAAATACAAGGTGGAAATGCCCATCGTTACAGGGATCTACCAGATCATCAACGAGAACAAGAATGCGGCGGACGCCGTTCGGGAGTTGATGACCCGAAAGAGAAAACATGAATCCGAACCCGATTTTATCACAAGAAATTCATTGTAATTTAACAAAAAATGTGATACGATAGAGTGTGTTTATGTGTTGATTTGAAATAATATGGGAAATAATCAAATGGAAAAAGACAGAAAAGCTTATCAAAAGAAATTGTTGATAAGATGTGCATTGTGGTTTCTGGCAGTTTTGATTGTCTTCTCCATCGCTTATTTCATACCGAAAGTCAGCGGAGCATTGAAGTCGACTTATGTGGTCCACTATGACAACGTATTCGTCTCGGACAAGGTGGAAGCCTATCTGGTCCGGTCGGAGAATGTGGTGTATGCGGAACGCAGCGGCAAACCCAAATACCTGGCAGATGAGGGAGTGCACGTTCGTGCCCCCGAAGAGGTGATGAGCGTTGGCCGCAGGTCTTACACAGCGGATACGCCGGGGATCCTGTCCTACTCGGTGGACGGATATGAAACGTATTTCATTAAGGACAATATCCAGAACATCACCCGCAAGGATGTGGATGACATGGAACTGGAACCCCGGAAGACGAAGCAGCAGGAAGTCACAAGAGGCGATCCTCTGTTTAAGATCGTGGACGACAAAGAATGGTATATGATCTTCTGGCTCAGCCCGAAAGACTCCAAACACTATTCCGAAGGTGCCTTCGTGGATGTGATTTTGGAGGAGGAGACCGAGATCCGCGCCCGGATCGTCAATATCTATGCACAGGGTGATGACAATATGGTCGTTCTGAAGACCTTTGATTATTACCCGGATATGGCGAAGAGCCGTACCGTGGACGTGGAGGTCGTCGCGGTGGATGAGACCGGGCTTTTGGTAGAGCAAAGCAGTATAGTGACCGTGGACGGAAACCCTGGTGTTTACGTCAAACAATTAAGCGGTGATTATAAATTCGTCAGGGTGAAAGTCCTGACGCTGGTGGACGAGAATGCGATCGTCGCTTCTGACACATTCAACGAAATGAATGGGGAGTTGATGGAGCAGATCACGACCATCAAACTATACGATGAAGTATTGAAAAATGGCAAGAGTATGAATAAAGGTGGCGAAGAAGTTGAGCAAAATTCATGAAAACCTGGACCTGTTGGAAGAACGGATACAGGCAGCCTGCGACAGAAGCGGACGTGACCGGGGAGATGTTCTTCTGATCGGTGTGACCAAGACCCGGACAGCAGAGGAGATCAATGAAGCAGTGGACTGGGGCATTACCGACATCGGTGAAAACAAAGTCCAGGAAATCATGGACAAGTATGAACACGTTCATGGCGATGTCAATTGGCATATGATTGGACATCTTCAAACAAATAAGGTAAAATACATTATCGACAAAGTTTCTCTGATCCACTCCGTGGACAAGATCAAACTGGCGGAGGAGATCGACAAGAGAGCAAGAGAGCATGGAATTATTGCCTCGGTACTTATTGAGGTCAATGCGGCCGGCGAAGAATCCAAATTCGGAACAGATCTGGAAGGCGCCAAAAGTCTCATCGAAGAAGTGAGAGCGAAGTGCAAGAATATCTGTATCAAGGGTTTGATGACTATCGCACCGTTTACCGATGACCCGGAGGAGGTACGTCCGTATTTCCGGGAATTGAAGGCGTTGTTTGATTCCTACCAGGGGATCAAAGACGAGACCATGGATATGCAGCATCTCTCGATGGGCATGTCAGGGGATTTCGAAGTGGCCATCGAAGAAGGTGCCACGATGATCCGGGTCGGAACCGCTATTTTCGGTGCAAGAAACTATAATATTTGATCAAAGCACTGGCAATAAAATATAAAATTAAAATCGGAGGTTGATTATGGGTTTTAAGGATAAGCTGGGAAATTTCTTTGGGATTGATGACGGGGAATACGATGAATATGTAGATGATTATGAATACGATGAACCGATCGTGGATGAAAGAGAAGTGGAACGGGAAAGAAGACCGGCTCCTTCCTTCACCAGAGACGATCTGAAGGATTCCCGGATGAGCGACACCCCGGGCAAACCGCATATGAAGCTCATCGTAAATGAACCGAAGGCTTTTGATGAATGTTCCAAGATCGTGGACAATCTCAGAAACAAAAAGCCGATCATCATGAACCTTGAAAAGCTGGAAACCGAAGTTGCCAAGCGGATCTTTGACTTTGTCAGCGGTGCGACCTATGCGCTGGACGGCAGCGTTCAGAAGGTAGCCAACAACATTTTTGTTTTCGCGCCGGACAATGTGGACATTGCATCCAACATCGAAGAATTCAGAACACTGAACAATTCCAATTTATTTAAATAAAAGGAAGTGTTCAGATGACAACAGTTTTGCTGCTGGCGCTGCGGTGGTTTTATAATATTCTGACAGCTTTGATCCTCATACGAGTTTTCGGGAGCTGGTTCGTGCAGAACCCCTATGGTAGCCGTTGGTATATGGCTCTGGTCAATATAACGGAACCCATCCTGGGACCCTGCCGGCGTTTGCTTTCCCGGTTCCAGGCGGGCATGCGGGTGGATTTCTCCCCGGTGGTGGCTTTACTGTTGATGTCTTTTATTTACAGAGTATTATGCAGTCTCATCATCATGATTTTTAATTAAGCATGCGAGTCAGGAGGAGAAGAAGGATATGATTACCCCGCAGGAGATCGAAGATAAAAAATTTGGAAAAGGGATCCGAGGATATCGGGAAGAAGATGTAGACCAGTTTTTGGACATCATCATCGCAGACCTGAAGTCCATTATGATGGAAAAGGATGCGTTGGAAGTCCGGGTAAAGGAACTGGAAGAAGAACTGGAAAATAAGAAGGCTACCGAGTCTGCGGTCTACGATGCGCTGGAAAAAGCCAACAGCATCGCGAATGACATTTCAGTAGGTGTGGAAAAGCGTTCTGCGCTGATCATTGAAAATGCCAAAGACGAGGCGGAAGCCATTGCCCGGAAGTCTCAATTAGAATCGGAAGGCTATGCGAAAAAAATCGCGGCTATCAAAGACCGTTTCGACAATCTGAGAGCCGGATATAAAGAAATGCTGGAAAAGGAACTGGCGAAGTACGATTCGCTGGAAAAAGAACTTTTCGCAGGGATCGATGCAGAAGTCGCGGAAGAAGCTCCAAAGGAAGAGATCCAGGAAGCTCCTCAGCAGGAAGAAGTTCCGGCGGAAGAGACTCCGGTAGAAGAAGCTCCGGCGGAAGAGGCTCCGGCAAAGGAGGAAGGCTCTTCTGTGATCGAGATCAATGACATCGAACAGCTGATACAGGAGTAAGGAATGATTTATCTGGTAGCGGTCATCATCGTTGTGTCCGTGCTGTTGGATCAGGCCCTGAAATGGATCGTATGCAATACGCTTGAGATCGGGCAGACTGTGCCTTTGATCGATGGCGTATTTCATTTTACGTATATCCGGAATTTCGGGGCGGCTTTCAGCATACTGCAGAATCGTCTGCCATTTTTGATCCTGGTGACGGTGGGGATCACCATCGCCCTGATGGTGTTTCTGGTAAGGAGCCGGAGTACGGCGAACCTGCTGATGAAGATCAGCATCCCGTTGATCATCGGCGGCGGCATCGGCAATCTCATCGACCGGATCCGTCTGGGGTATGTGGTGGATTATCTGGATTTCAGACTGATCCATTTTCCCGTGTTCAATCTGGCGGATTGCTGCGTCACCATCGGTGCGGCGCTGTTGGTGCTGGGGATCCTGACGTGGGATGAGGGCAGAAGTAAAAAAGGAAAATCAGATGGATGATCGATTTGAGATAACGGTTGAGAAAGAGGATGCCGGCACCCGAATGGATGCGTATCTTTCCTCCGTGACGGACAATACCCTTTCCCGCAGTTTCATCCAAAAACTGGTGGCGGCCGGCAAGGTCCGGGTGAACGGGGAAGTCAAAGAAGAAAAAAAGTATAAGGTGAAGGCCGGCGACCTGCTGGAAATGCAGATCCCTGAGCCGGTACAGACGGAAAACGCTCTCCCGGAAGATATCCCGCTGGATATCGTTTACGAAGACGAGGATGTGGCGGTGATCAATAAACCCCGGGGGATGGTGGTCCACCCGGCGCCCGGGAATGAGACCGGGACCATGGTCAATGCACTGCTGTACCATTTCAAGGATCTTTCTTCGGTGGGCGGCGTGGTCCGGCCGGGGATCGTTCACCGGATCGACAAGGATACTTCCGGGCTGATCATGGTAGCCAAGAATGACAAGGCCCACCTGTCTTTGTCGGAACAGCTGAAAGTCCATTCCATCACCCGGGTCTATCAAGCGGTGGTGTGGAATAATTTTAAAGAAGAAGAGGGAACGGTGGATGCGCCCATCGCCCGGGACCCGAAGAACCGGTTCCGGATGGCGGTGACAGAAGGCGGCCGCCGGGCTGTGACCCACTACCGGGTATTGGAACGGTTTGGCGCTTTTACCCTGATCGAGTGCCGGTTGGAGACCGGCAGGACTCACCAGATTCGGGTGCATATGGCTTATCGAAAGCACCCGCTGCTGGGAGATGCTCTGTACGGACCGGACAAGAATCCATACGGTGCACAGGGTCAGATGCTCCATGCCAGGGTGCTGGGATTCGACCACCCGTCCACCGGCGAAAGGCTGGTATTCCAGTGTGAACCGCCGGCGGAATTCTCCCGGGTCCTGGAGAGGCTTCGTGTAACCAAAATTTAATACCGATTAATATCGAAAAAGAGCACGGACCCTATTGAAAAATATCACAGATGATATTAATATTAGATGTACACCAACGTTTTCAAAACGAAAACGGGGAAGAGGAACTGAAGAATGCTGAATGTGTTTTTTGAGAATAGATTCAACGCCAGATACATCATGTTGTTGATTCTGGTGATAATTCTGGTGCTCGCAGTCATCGCCCATTTTAAAGGCGTTGGTCTGGATCTGGAAGACTCGCAAGAACAACTCCCGGACTTCGTCATGGAACAGTTGGCAGCCGATGACGTGGAAGACGGCATCAGAGTCGGTGTCGAGACGACGATCCAGAAGTGGGCTATGGCGGCGGCGGAAGATCCCGATGTGGATGACCCTCATCTTTATGATGCGTTTGAGGGTGCTCTTTTCATCGGAGATTCCCGCACGGAAGGGATGAAATTCTATTCGGGAGTCGAAAATGCAGACTTCTTCAGCGGAAAGTCCATGAACGTGGACAAGGTTTTGAAAGGAGCTACCGTGAATGTGGGCGGGCAAGACACCAGCCTGCAGGATCTGCTGAAGAAAAAGACCTATACGAAAGTCTATATCTGCCTGGGGATCAACGAGCTGGGGTGGACCAACAAGGATACCTTTACGGAAAGCTACGGGACCCTGATCGACCAGGTCACACAGGCCCAGCCGGATGCGGAGGTCTTTGTGGAACTCCTGTTCCCGGTCTCCTCAAAAAAATCCGGTTCGGATAAGGTGTTCAACAACACCAACATCAAAAAATGCAACGACCGGCTGACAAAGCTGGCTGAAGAAAAAGGTGTGAAGTCCTTGGATCCCAGTCCGCCGCTGGTGGACAACAACGGGGCTCTGAAGGCAGAGGCCACTGCAGACGGCGTCCATATCAACAGTGAATACTGTGTCAAATGGGCGGTGTACATGGCCAGGATTTCCATGTAATACAAGACTTTATCATATTGGAGGGGAATGAATAAAATGAAAAAAATAATCGTAGGGATCATGATCGTCATGATGGTATTTGCTGTTACTGCCTGCTCGGACGGAGGGGACGAAGGTTCCGGTACGGAAGGGACCGCTGTAAACTATGATTTCACGGCAGCGGAACTGGCCGGGTACATCAACGACAATGTGACGTTCAATGACTTTATGGAGGAAGTAGATCCCGAGACTGTATATGAACTGTATGGTATCGACGGATCCGCCGTAGAGGATTCCTGTACGTATTTCAGCACCGGTGCCACAGCGGAAGAGATCTCGGTGATCAGCGTTTCCCCGGAAAATGCAGATTCCATGCTGGGTGAGATCAACCGTGCGTTCAACAGCCGTATCGAAGATCAGATCGAAAGCTTCACGGACTATGTTCCGGCAGAGTTGGACAAGCTGAATGACCCGCTGATTATGGAAATCGGAAATTCCGTCGTTATGGTAGTCTGTGACGATCCGGATCAGGCTAAAACCGCTATTTTAGACTTTATCAATCAATAACAGGAGCCCGGTGGGATGGTATTCAGCAGTATCACATTTCTATTTTACTTTTTACCCGTCGCGCTTGGCTTATATTTTCTGGCTCCCGGCAAGATCAAAAACTTGGTTCTCTTGATCGCGAGCCTTTTTTTCTATGCCTGGGGAGAGCCGGCTTATGTTGTGCTGATGGTCGTTTCGATCCTGATGAACTACGGAGCCGGCCGGCTCATCGCCGCCAGGAGAAACAGGGTTTCACTAAGTCTCGGTATCATCGCAAACCTGCTGATACTGGGATTTTTCAAGTACGCGGATTTTGTGATCGGGACCCTGAACGCGCTTCTTCCTCTGCACCTGCAGCAGCTGGATCTGCCGCTGCCGATCGGCATTTCCTTCTATACCTTCCAGGCCATGTCTTATCTGGTGGATGTGTATCGAAAGAATGCAAAAGTGCAGACGAATCTCATCGATTTCGGCGCCTACATTTCCATGTTCCCGCAGCTCATTGCCGGCCCGATCGTTCGGCTGAGCTCCATTGAAGACAAACTCCACAACCGCACCCATACGCTTGGCGGCTTTGCCCAGGGAGCACGGCGTTTTGCCGTGGGACTGGGGAAAAAAGTGTTGATCGCCAACAATATCGGAGCCGTCTGGGATCAGGTATCCGCTTCGGATTTGACCCAGCTGCCGGTGATGACCGCCTGGATCGGCATCGCTGCCTTTACCCTGCAGCTGTATTTCGACTTCTCCGGTTATTCCGATATGGCCATCGGACTGGGGAAGATGTTTGGATTTGATTTTCCCGAGAATTTCCGGCACCCTTACGAATCCCGCTCCATCACGGAATTCTGGCGGAGGTGGCATATCACTCTGGGGAGCTGGTTCCGGGAGTATGTGTATATTCCCCTGGGGGGCAATAAAAAGGGCCTGAAACGGCAGCTCCTGAATATCTTTATTGTATGGATGCTGACGGGGCTCTGGCACGGAGCCAGCTGGAATTTTGTACTCTGGGGCCTGTTCTTTGGCTTGTTCCTGCTGCTGGAAAAGGTATGGTTGTTGAAGAGGCTTGAAAAGACCCCCAGGATCGTGAGCCACCTTTACACCATCATCGTGGTGATGATCAGCTGGGTCATCTTCAGCATCGAAGAGCCCGGCCGGATCGGGGCCTATATCAAGGCCATGTTCGGACTGGGAGGCGCTCTGGCGGATTCCTGGTCCATGTATCTGTTGACCAGCAACCTGGTATTGTTCCTGATCGCCATGGTGGGGTGTACTTCACTGCCGGCGAAACTGGGGCGTTTCATCATCAAAGACCGGGAAAGAGGGAAGCACGCCCTCATCGACGGGTCGGAACAGGGAGTCTCCTACGGCGGATTGATCCTTCAGAATCTGTGGACACTGGCGCTTCTGGTCGTCTGCACCGGATTCATCATTGCTTCGACCTATAATCCGTTCCTGTATTTCAGGTTTTAGAGCTATGAGCTGGAAGCTGGGAGCGGAGGATCTTTTTGAGAGGTAATCTTAATGACGAGAACGAAGAGTCAGAAGAATCGCATCAAATTGAATAATATATTGACGGCGGTCATTTTTGCAGTGTTTATCTTTGCTTTTCTGGTGGCCTCCCTGGTGATCCAGGACCGGGATTTTTCCGATATGGAAAACCGGAATCTGGCTTCCTTCCCGAAGTTCTCTCAGGAAGCGGTGATGGAAGGGGACTTTACAAAGGGCTTTGAGACCTATGTCCAGGACCAGTTCCCGGCCCGGGACCGGCTTATGTCGATGCAGACGGGACTGCAGCGGGCTGCCGGCAAAAAGGACAATGGGATGGTCTATTTCGGAGAGGACGGGTACCTGTTCTCCATCGAAAAACTGGATATGAAGCAGCTGCAAAAGAATGTCGGCTATATCAACCGCATCGCAGAAAAGATGCCTCAGGGAGTTCTGTGCCAGCTGTTGGTGGTGCCGACGGCCTCGAATATCCTGAAGGACAAGCTTCCGTCTTATGCGGTGACGCCGGATGAGGATGCGGCGCTGGATCAGGTCAGGCTGGATACGAAGCTGGCCTATAAGGATCTGAGAGATACGATGAAGCAGTTCGCCACGAAGGAGATCTACTACCGGACGGACCACCACTGGACGACGCTGGGTGCCATGTACGCCTACGATGCCTGGAGAGGGGATGAAAAGCGGATCCGCGATTTCCAGGTGACCGAAGTGTCGGATCAGTTTTATGGGACCAATTACTCCAAGGCTGCGTTATCCGGCATCGAGCCGGATCACATCTACCGCTATGACAATCCCGTGGATCCGGACGTCCACACCATGGACATCTATGAAGCAAACGGGATCCTGTCGAAACAGTTCGCCGGGGTGTATGATGATTCCTACCTTCAGGTGAAAGATAAATACTCCTACTTCCTCTCCGGAAACAATCCGGTGACGATCATCCGGGGCAGCAGCTCTCCTGAGGTGGCAGGGAAACGGATCCTGGTGGTGAAGGACTCCTTTGCTCACTGTTTCATCCCCTTCATGCTGGAGGACTACGAAGAGATCATCGCGGTGGACCTGCGGTATTACCGGGCGGACCTGACCAAAATGGCGGAGGAAAACGGCATCACCGAGGTGCTGTTCCTCTATAACATACTCAATCTGGCGCAGGATAAGAACCTGATCTTTGCTGCGAAATAGAACAAAAACGGGACGTGATTCGTCCCGTTTTCTAGTTTCGTTCTTTGATGTATTTGATGCACCGTGTACAGATATGCTTGTTTTTGAAGCATCCGACGTTTTTGGTGCTGCCGCAAATGGAGCAGGACACCACAAAGGAGGGTGGATCCGGTTCCCGGACCTGATCCGCGTCGATCAATGTGGACAGATCCAGATACTTTTTTCTGCGGCCTTTTCTCTTCGGTTCGTTGTCTTTTCGTTCTACATCCATATCGATACTCCTCAAACTTACTGAAATTGTAATAACTGCATTTTTTCATACTATATCTCTCATAGTTTGAGAAGTCAACAAAGGTTGCACTTTTTCCCGATTTTCCGACATATTCGGTCATTGATCCTGGTCGCCGGCCGGGGGTTCGGCGGGAAGTTTCGGATCCACGTAAAGGGTCTTATTGTGGTCGAAGATCACCATGCCGGGTTTGGCGCCGTTTGGTTTTCTGACGTACTTCACCAGGCAGTAATCCACCGGGACGTTGGCGCTCATCTTCCCCTTGCTGTAGAAGGCGGCGATGGAGGCGGCCTCCGCCAGGGACTGTTCGGAAGGGGTCTTCCCTTCGGTGAACAGGATCACGTGGGTGCCGGGGATGTCTTTCGTGTGGAACCACAGGTCCTTGGAGCCGGCGGTCTTCAGGGTCAGCTGATCGTTCTGGACGTTGTTCCGGCCCGCCAGGACCCGAAAACCCTCCGAAGTACGGAATTCGTGCGGGGGCGTGGCGGCCGGTTTCTGTTTGGAGCCGGGACCTCTGCGGCGGATATATCCGCCGTTCACCAGTTCCCCCCGGATGTGGGAGACATCGCTGAATTCCTCTGCATCCTCCAGGAGCTGGGCAGTGGCTTCCAGGTAGTCGATCTCTTTTTCCGTTTCCTTGAGCTGGATGTCTTTCTGGACCTGAGCGGTCTTCAATTTATTGTATTTTTTATAATACTTCTGCGCATTCTCCGAGGGAGACAGCCGGGGATCCAGGGAGATCTTCAGGATATCACCGCTGTAATAGTCCACCAGCTCTGCTTCGGACTGGCCCTGCTTCAGCAGGTGGAGGTTCGCGAAGAGCA
>ODAI011027764.1_pt1 | contig 30351 bp, 25 predicted proteins | sample 1539321 | NCBI WGS metagenome assembly ODAI01 (sample SAMN02144231, study PRJEB22623) | gut metagenome | biome: sheep rumen | host: Ovis aries | place: New Zealand
TACGGCTGTAATATGCAGTTCGGCGGCGATGACCAGTGGGCAAATATGCTGGGCGGTACCGAACTTATCAGAAAGAAGCTTGGCAAAGACGCTTACGCTATGACAATCACCCTGCTGCTCAACTCCGAGGGCAAGAAGATGGGTAAGACCGAAAAGGGTGCTGTTTGGCTTGATGCTGAAAAGACTTCTCCTTACGATTTCTATCAGTACTGGAGAAATGTTGATGATGCTGATGTTATCAAGTGTCTGAAACTGCTGACATTTGTTCCTATTGAGCAGATCGAAGAAATGGAGCAGCACATGGAAGGCGCCGAGTACAACAAGGCTAAGGAACTGCTGGCATTCGAGCTGACAAAGCTTATCCATGGTGAAGAAGAAGCTCAGAAGGCTGATGCTGCTGCAAAGGCAATTTTCGGCGGCGGAGCTGACAGTGCTGATATGCCTGCCGTTACACTCACAGCCGATGATGTTGATGAGAAAAAGCAGATAGGCATACTGAATCTGCTTGTAAAGTCTGGTCTGGCTCCTTCCAATGGTGAAGCAAGAAGACTTGTTCAGCAGAACGGTATAGCTGTTAACGGTGAAAAGTTTACCGATCCTAAGGGTATGGTAGATCTCTCCGAGCAGGTCATTATCAAGAAGGGCAAGAAGGTATTCCTCAAAGTTGTTCTCGGCTGATCTGTCTTTACTGATATAAGCAGTAAATATTTTTAATATTCCGATACACTGCCCGAGGGTCATGCTCTCGGGCAGTACATTTAGAACAAATGTAAATTTTAACAAACCCTATTGCATATATATTACACTTATGCTATAATAATCCAAAAGGTGATGAATATGTACATCTGTCCCGTATGTAAGAAAAAACTTAATAGAGTAGGAAATTCATGGAAATGCTCCAACGGACACAGCTTTGATATAGCCCGCAAGGGTCATGTGAATCTTCTTACGACAGCAAAGCATAATCCTAAGACTGCCGGTGATAATGCCGACATGGTAAAGGCGCGAACGGAATTTCTTGATAAAGGTTATTATCTGCCTTTAGCTGAAAAACTTCGTGAAGTCGCAGGTAATGTGCTGCAAGGCGAAAAATCTCCTGTCATAATCGACAGCGGCTGCGGTGAGGGCTTTTATACCGCTGAACTCTCTAAGCTTGAAAACGCCCGTATCTACGGCATCGATATCTCAAAACACGCTATAGCCCATTGTATGACAAGGGTTCATCTTGCGGGGATAACGAACTGTCAATTCGCTGCAGCATCTTCATTCGACTTGCCTTTTGCGGATGATTCAGCTGATGCAATAATAAGTGTATTTGCACCTGTCTGTAATGATGAGTACGCTCGGGTGTTAAAAAAAGGCGGTACACTTATTGTTGTTTCGCCTTCTCCACGGCACTTATTTGAATTAAAAGCAGCGGTTTACGATATGCCTTATGAAAACAAACCCAATGACTATCATCTTGATAAATTCAATAAAGGCACAGATACTGTTTTTGAATACAAAGCGCTTCTTTCATCACAGAAGGACATATTCGATCTCTTTATGATGACACCATACTTCTATAAAACATCCGAGGAGGGTATGGCTAGGTTGAGATCACTTGATACTATCGAGGTCACCTGCGGTTTTGTGATACAGGTATTTCTTAGTAGATAGCAGGTAATATGTTATAGAAATGGGGGATAATTATGGATAAGAAATTATTTTGCAAGGGTTATACGTGGGGATTTTTCAGCAGAGAGGGAGAACTTCTGTCTGAAGAAGCCGAAAGATCCATGAAGCGCCTCGCATCGAATGGATTAGACTGGATATGCATAACTGTAAACGGCTGGCAGGAAACATTTTACAGCACAACGATCTTCTCGCTATATGGTCTTACCCAGACCGATGAGGAGATCGCTCATGCAGTAAGTATGGCAAAGTCACTTGGTCTGAAAGTATGCCTTAAACCAATGGTGAACTGCCTTGATCGCTCGTGGCGTGCCAGAATAGATTTTCCCAGTGAGGAAGGAAGCGGTTATTGGGAAAAATGGTTCACTTCATATAACAGGTTCATGGTGTACTATGCTAAAATGGCAGAAAAACTTGGCTGTGAAATGCTATGTACAGGATGTGAGATGGCAGGCATGGATAAGCAGAGTGATCGATGTCGTGACATGATAAAAAAAGTCAGGGATGTTTACAGTGGTATCATCATGCATAATATCAATCACGGTGATGAACTTAGGTTTGAATGGCTTGGTGATGTTGATGTCATCGGTATAAGCGGTTATTATCCTGTTACAGATGCTGCAAACAGAAGCATCGACTTTATGCGTAAACGATGGTCAGAGGTAGTTTTACGTCTTGAGAAATGTCATGAAAAATATAACAGACCTATAATGTTTGCAGAGATTGGTGTTCGTAATGAACAGGGATGTTCTGCTTACCCATGGGATTTCCTTTATCGGCCGGAGAAACCGGTTGATGAACAGGAGCAATCTGATTTTTATGAGAGTGCCATGGAAGCAACCTGGGATATTCCCTGGTTCTGCGGCTACTTCTGGTGGGACTGGAAAGCTGTTATTCCTGCGGAAGAAAAAGCTAAGGATAATCGTGATTTTACCATATACGGTAAACTGGCTGAGAAAACTCTCAGAAAATGGTATACTGAAAAATAATATCAATAAAGCTGTCCTGCGAATGATCCGCAAGGCAGCTTTATACTTATGAATAATAATAAAAAGAGCCGACCGTCAAACGGTCAGCCCCTTGTGTGTATCTTATTTGCTCAGCTTGGATTCTCTCATGATGATATCCTCTCTCTTAGGACCGTTGGATACCATTGTGATAGGGAAGCCGATCTGCTGCTCTACAAATTCTATGTACTTGCGGCAATTTTCGGGAAGATCCTCATACTTGCGTATACCGCCGATGTCGGTCTTCCAGCCGTCCAGAACTTCCAGAACGGGCTTAGCTTTCTCAAGCTTGCCTGTGGTTGGGAAGTCTGTTGTGACCTTACCGTCGATCTCATAACCAACGCATACAGGTATCTTGTCAAGGTAGCCGAGTGCATCAACAACTGTAAAAGCAACATCGGTAGTACCCTGGATACGGCAGCCGTACTTGGAAGCTACACAGTCAAACCATCCCATTCTTCTGGGTCTGCCTGTTGTTGCACCGTATTCACCCTTGTCTCCGCCGCGCTTTCTGAGTTCTTCAGCTTCATCACCGAATATCTCCGATACAAATGCACCTGCGCCCACTGCAGAAGAATATGCCTTACATACAGTTACGATCTTCTTTATCTCATAGGGAGGTATACCGGCACCGATAGCACCGTAAGCAGCTAATGTTGAAGAAGAAGTTACCATAGGATAAATACCGTGGTCAGGATCCTTCAGTGAACCAAGCTGACCTTCAAGCAGTATATTCTTGCCTTCCTTGATAGCATTCCAAAGATATGCAGAAACATCGCATACATAAGGCTCTACCATTTTCTTGTATTCCATCATAGTGTTGAACAGCTCGTTCTCATCTATGGCAGGCTTGTTGTACATATACTTCAGCAGGATATTCTTCTGCTCCAGTACTCTGTGGATCTTTTCTTTAAGCGCATCTTCATCGAAAAGCTCCTGAACCTGGAAACCGATCTTGGCATACTTATCAGAATAAAAAGGTGCAATACCGGATTTAGTAGAACCAAAACTTGCCTTGCCGAGTCTTTCTTCCTCGAATTTATCAAAATCAATGTGGTAAGGCATTATCATCTGAACTCTGTCGGATATAAGCAACTTGGGCATAGGTACACCCTGAGATGTTACTTCGTTAAGTTCCTTGAAAAACTTGGGTATATCAAAAGCTACACCGTTGCCGATGATATTTGTAGTGTGATCATAGAATATGCCCGACGGGAGAGTGTGGAGTGCAAACCTGCCATAGTGATTGTGTATGGTATGACCTGCGTTTGCGCCGCCCTGAAATCTTATTACGATATCAGACTCCTGCGCCATCATGTCCGTGAGCTTTCCCTTGCCTTCGTCGCCCCAGTTTGCGCCAACAATTGCTCTTACCATTTGTAAATTTCCTCCTTGCTGTTAAGCGGGATCATGTATAAATTAATGATTTAGCGTGCTGCTATGTGAAAATCTCCATACCAACACCAATATATTATAGCACATAATTCCTTGCTTGTAAACACCTGATTCAATTTTTAACATTTTCATAATATTTTTCTGATGAATGTGTGATGCTAAGAAAAAAATTTCCAAAAAGCCTTGCAAAATTCTCCGTGTTATATTATAATAGTATTTGGCTATATAATGAACGTCTTATAAATTATCATGCTATTTTTATGCAGTACGATCCAGATGTTGACTGCGTTTTAAGGAGAGAATAAATGAGATCACATATTATGACAGCACTGCTCCTTTCGGGTATGCTTATTATGTCGCTTACCGGCTGCTCTCAGAAAAAAGGGGAAAACACCGGTAAAGAGACTGCATCCTCAGCTAAAGAAACTAAGGCAGTAGCTGATAAGGTAGAATTAAAAAACTATCAGTTCCCGGATTTCTTAAATGAGATAAAGCAACCTGATCCTCTCAGCAGCCCTGTATATTCCAGTTTTGTTTTATCTGATTATGTCAGTACGGTACAAGAACAGCCTTTTGAAGACTACGAATGCACAGAGAAAATAGGAAACAGTCTTTATGTTTACAGTGACGGCAAGTATAAAGGGTTATTGAATGGCGATGGTAAAGTTCTTCTGAAAGCAGATACATATACTTCCATCAGCCTTTGCAAGCCCGGGACACTTGTTCTTTCAAGAGATAAAGAGCTTAATGCTCCTGATGAATACTTCTCCTATAACGGGTTGGGGATTGTTAGTCCGGTTGACCCGCCGGATTTTAAATCCGAGAATATTGCTGTCACAGAGGATACACGGCTTAAACCTGCCGATAATGAAGAAAACGATGGTTCAAGCAAGGTTTATAATCTTTCAGTTGATGAAAATAAGATCGTAGGAGAAGGATCTTATTATATTGATTGGGATAAGGTCGAAAGCATTTCAGCACAAGCTATAAACACATCACGCCCCTATAGTGCATATTACAGGGTGCAGAAAAGCGATGAGATATACTATATATGTTTCGATCGATTCTATAACTATACTGTTTACAACGGTGCCTATGGCTTCGTAAGGGTCAAAGTCGGAGACAGCTTCGGTGGATGTTATATACTGGATCATGATGACTATTCTGAATTGAACAAGCTTATAAAAAGCTTCGGTGATTCCGGTCAGCTCAGGTCACCCAGCAAGGATACCGGTCTTGACTATGTTCAGATCGAAACAGGATACGGAACAGATGATGTTGTTACCATGACTGTTTCTGCAGATGGTTACTGTCTTACAGATCACAACAGCAGCAGTGAAAGTCTGCCTGAAAAATATTTTTCAATATTAGATAAGGAAAGCTTTGTAAGTCTGGTAAATTGGGTAGACCAGGTACTTTCGGCTGAATACAAAAAATGATGACTGATTTTGCAGGAAAATGCATTTTTTCCTGCAAAATTTTCTGCTTTAAGCGTAATAAGCATTGACAAGTACGTTTTGTTGTGCTATTATATAGTTGCAGGTCTTTTGGAAGTGACGGTTTCAGTATTTTATTTCGTGTAAATGAAAGTGTTATCAACAGATTTGCATTTAGATAAAGCCGTACTTACGGCGAATGTTATTTGGAGGAACAAATGAGTTTATTTGACGCGATTGTACAGGGTATACTTCAGGGTTTGACGGAATTTCTGCCGGTTTCCAGTTCGGGACATATTTCGCTGTATCAGCATTTTACCGGTAATAATGGAGATAACGCATTGGTTTTTCTGGCTGTATTGCATCTTGGTACACTTTTGGCAATATTTATAGCTTTCAGAAAAGATATATTTGAACTGATCAAAGAACTGGGTAATATTTTCGTAGATCTCCGCAAGCGCAGGTTTACCTTCAAAGATATGAATCCTCAGCGTCGTATGATCTTTATGCTGATATTATCATGTCTTTGCCTTGCGCCTTTTGCACCTTTCAAGGACTGGTTTGAATCTATCGAAAAAGATCACTCTATTTTTGCAGAGGGTCTATGTTTCCTTTACACCGGTTCTATACTGTTCATGTCTGACAGATGCACCAAAGGAAATAAGAAGGCAGGGGATATCAAAGTCAAGGATTCTGTAACTGTAGGTCTTTTTCAGGGTGTGGCACTTCTTCCAGGTGTATCAAGATCGGGTTCTACAATTTCCGCAGGACTGTTCTCAGGTTTCTCACGTGAAACCGCTGTAAAGTATTCTTTTATACTTGGAATACCCGTTACGTTCCTCAGCTGTTTGCTGGAAGTAGTTGATTATATTAAAAAAGTTCACGGATCAAATGTCAATGTCGAAAAGGTTGGCTTTATCAACTGTATTGTTGGATTTGTTGTAGCAGCAATAGTTGGTGTTCTTGCTATAAAAATGGTAAGCTGGCTGGTGAAGAGTGATAAGTTTAAGGTGTTTTCATACTACACCTTTGGTCTTGGCACAGTGGTGCTCATTATCGCATTCATTGAATTCTGCATGGGTCATCCCATCCATTTCTGATAATTACATATCTGCGAAGAAGCTTGATGTTCGGGCGCGGCAGTAGCGCGGCTGTGATGATTCAGGCTTTTTGCAGTTATTTAAGCATACGTTTAATACTGTCTTATGATGAAAGGAAAGTGTTCAAATGGCAGCAAATGCCTCGGGGAACAAAACTGCCCCTTCCAAGACGGCTGCAAAAAAACAGACAGCTAAGGGCTCGCAGAAAGTGAGCAAGGCGGCTCAGGACGCACTCAGCGCTGCAAAGGAAAGAGAGTTCAGGCGATTCTGGTCATATATATTATTTTTCTGGGGCGTACTGGAGCTTTTTATCACGTTTATCAAGGGTGATGGCTTATGGCGTGCTTTGCATGACCTTAATCGCGGTCTTTTTGGCATGGCTGTTTTTCTGTTTGCACCTATGATGATATATGTAGCGCTGATGATAGCTTCAAATACCAAGAAAAATACCGTTGTTGCCAAATGTGTCGAGGGCGGTGTGCTCATGTTGCTTTCAAGTGGCATTGTGCAGATACTTCAGGTCGGTTCTGTTCAGGGCGGCAGTTTTTTGAAAAAGCTCAAGGGACTTTATGATGATGGTGTTGTCCTTCGCGGCGGCGGACTTGCAAGTGCACTGCTGGGCTGGCCTCTTTTGGCTGCCTTCAAAAGACTTGGAGCTTCTATAATCATACTCCTTTTTACTTTTACATTTATTCTTCTGCTTACTGACCTCACTCTTCCCCAGTTATTCAGATTGCTTTCCAAACCTTTTGTTGCATCTGTTGAAGCTGTTGCTTCTGACAGAGCAGAACGTATTGCTGCCAGACGCGAACGTGAGGCAATGTATTCGGAGAAAAGGCAGCAGTCTGTAAATGCATCGAATTCGGCCAGACCGAGACTTGCCGCACCTGATGAGGAAGATGAACTCCCAAGACGCGGAAAGCAGAGAGTTGATTTTGCTAAATTTCTTCCTTCTGATGATAAGCCTGAAGATGAAGAACAGGAAATTGAAACGTCGGATATCAATGATCCGGATAAAACTGATGAGATATTCGATCTTGCTGAGAATAAAGATCAGGATATCGTCGAGAAAGTTGATGATACTGATATACCGGATGACGAGGATACCGATGAAGTTGAAGACAATGCGGCTCTGAAAAAGATAATCCAGGAGGCTGTAAGCAGAAAGTCTTCTACTGTGCAGGCTGTTGATGAAAAGGATGAACTTCCGAAGTCCGTCAATATAGACAGCAACGGTCAGACGACCATGTTTGAAGAGGATGAACAGATTCCTGTTTATGTTAACCCGCCCGTTGACGTTCTTAAGTATCCTAAAAAGAAGATCGACAGGTCGGTTATCGAAGCTGAGATTCAGGAAAAATCACAGAAGCTTGTTGAAACACTGGAAGTATATGGTGTTAAGACACGTATCATAGGTATTTTCAGAGGTCCTTCTGTAACCAGGTATGAACTTCAGCCTGCCGCAGGTGTGAAAGTTGCCAAGATCATGAGCCTTGCTGATGATATTGCTCTTAATCTTGCTGCGCTGAGCATACGTATCGAAGCGCCCGTACCGGGTAAACCCTGTGTAGGTATTGAGGTGCCTAATGATATAAGAGATCCTGTTTCGCTGCGAGAGCTTATCGATAGTGATGAGTACCGTAATGCAAAGGGCAAACTTACTTTTGCTGTTGGCAAGGATATAGAGGGCAAGATAGTTGTCGGCAATATCGCCAAAATGCCTCATCTGCTGGTAGCAGGTACTACAGGTTCGGGTAAATCTGTGTTTACAAACTCCATAATTCTCAGTGTGCTGTATCACGCGTCTCCTGAGGAAGTAAAGCTTATTCTCATAGATCCTAAGATGGTCGAATTCAAGCTTTATGATAAGATACCTCATCTGCTTATACCTGTTGTTACAGATCCTCTGAAAGCCGCAGGTGCACTTGGCTGGGCTGTAAATGAGATGAATAAACGCTATAAAATGTTTGAAGCAAACAACGTTAAGAATCTCGAGGAATTCAATGGGATGCTCACAGCCGAGCATTCAAAGCCTGTCGATGAACAGGATCCTGTTTTTGCGAAGATGAAGCTTATGCCACAGATACTTATAGTTATCGATGAGTTTGCTGATCTTATGATGGCAGCGGGCAGTGAGGTCGAAGATTCTGTTATAAGGCTTGGACAGCTTGCACGTGCCGCCGGTATACATATGGTAATAGCAACTCAGTCACCAAGAAAGGACGTTATTACCGGACTTATAAAATCCAATATACCATCTCGTGTATCCCTGAGCGTATCCAGTAATGTAGATTCACGCGTTATCATGGATGCTGGAGGAGCTGAGAAGCTTCTAGGCAATGGTGATCTCCTATATAAACCTGTTGGTGTCAAGACACCTATACGTATACAATCGGGTTTTGCTGATACTCCTGAGATCAAATCCGTGGTTGAGTTCCTGAAAAGTGAACATTCTGCTGAATATAGTGCAGATATCATGGCTGAGGTAGAGGAAAATATGCCTAAGCCCAAGGAAGATAAAAAGAACAGCGGTAAAGATGTCGAGGAAGTTATAATTAATCCTGATGATGATCTGATCGATCAGGCTATCACAGTCATCGTACAGACGGGTAATGCTTCTACTTCATATCTCCAGCGTAAGCTTAAACTTGGATTTTCAAGAGCCTCGCGTATTATGGATCAGATCGAGGAAATGGGTATAATTGGTCCTCAGGAAGGCGCTAAGCCGCGCAAGATCAATCTGACCGAAGAAGAATGGCTTGAAATGCGTGCGAGAAGATAGGTGCATGACAATGTCGGTAAGTTCTACTAAGAAAAAAACATCGGCTAAGACCCGTTCTGCAAAGAACAGGAGGCTTTCGCTAAGACAGAGAGTAAGGCTGATAATACTTGTGCTTTTACTCTTCGCTGCAGGAGTTTTGTGTCTGCTACATTATACAGGGCTTATCTCTGTGCAGGATGTGCTGGTAAAACTTGGTCTTGCAGACCGTCCTGCTACGAGAGCTGATCTTGAGGTACACTTTATCGATGTAGGTCAGGGCGACAGTATACTTGTAGCTTCTCAGGGGCAGATAATGCTCATTGACAGCGGTGAGCGTGATGACAGTAATGCTGTAGAGTCCTATCTTATAAGGCACGGAATACATCATATAGATCGTCTTATTGCTACACACCCTCATTCCGATCACATCGGTGAGATGGCTGAGATAATATACACCTTCGATGTTGATGAATTTATGATGCCTCGGATACCTGATGCTTATGTACCAACAACCAAGTGCTATGAAGATATGCTTAATGCTATCAATGTAAGGGACGTAGATGTGATGCCTCCTGAGGATATTTCATTTGAACTGGGCTGCTGTCAGGTAGATGTGTATACTTCTGATATCAAGGATTCTGAAAATCTGAATAACTATTCGCTGATCGTCAAGGTCAAGCATGGCAATAACAGTTTTCTGTTCACAGGTGACTGCGAAAATGAAGAAGAAATGTCGCTGCTGAAAAAAGGTGTGGATCTTAGGGCTAAGGTACTTAAAGCAGGACACCACGGAAGCAGTACTTCTTCGTCGGCTGATTTCCTTGATGCCGTAGATCCCGCATTCGCTGTGATCTCATGCGGCAAGGTCAATGATTACGGTCATCCCCATGAAGAAACTGTCAGACGTATATCAAAATATGCAAGACAGACTTATATCACAGCAAGGGACGGCACTGTAGTATTTGTTTCGGATGGAGATGGTCTTTCAGTGGAATTATCAGGTGATAAAAAATGATGTTTACTGTAGACAGGATCGAAGGTTCGTTTGCTGTATGTGAGGACAGTAACGGAGATATGGTCAATATTCATCTTGATAAACTTCCCGTTGAGGTACGATCGGGTGATATCCTGAATCTGAGGGATGGACAGTTTCTGCTTGAAAGATCAGCGGCGGATAAACGCCGCAATAAATTATCAGCATTACAGGATAAGGTGCTGAATAAATGTACTGAGCGCTCTGATCGCAGTACACATTGAAATGGAGTGATAGTAATGAACAGAGATCTCTTTTCAGTAATAAAGGTAAAGCTTCCGACCCTTTCAAAAGGTCATAAGCTTATAGCTAATTACATACTCTCACAGTATGACAAGGCAGCTTTTATGACAGCTCAGAAACTTGGTAAAACTGTGGGTGTCAGTGAATCAACTGTGGTGCGTTTTGCTTCAGAACTAGGATATGACGGCTATCCTGAACTTCAGAGACAGCTTCAGGATCTTATGCGAAACAAGCTTACGGCTGTACAGCGTATCGAAGTCAGCTCTGAGCAGATGAACAGCGAAGATGTTCTTCAGCGTGTACTCAATCAGGATGTTGACCGTATTCGCGCTACACTCAATGCGACCGATAAAAATGATTTCAATCGTGCTGTAGATCTGATAACATCCGCAAATACAATATATATAATCGGTACCAGAAGTTCAGCTGCTCTTGCTTATTTTCTGAACTACTATCTTAACCTGCTTTTCCCTCACGTCAAGCTGGTACCGAGTACTACGACATCCGAGCTTTTTGAACGGATCATGCGCATTGACAAAAACGATGTTATGATCGGTATATCTTTCCCGAGATACTCTAATCAGACTGTTAAAGCGCTGAAGTATTCAAAGACCAACGGTGCCAAGGTAATAGCTCTAACCGATTCAACAAGTTCTCCTCTGACAGATTATGCTGATGCTTTGCTTCTAGCAAAGAGTGATATGGCTTCCTTTGCAGATTCGTTGGTAGCTCCCCTGAGTCTAATCAACGCCCTTATAGCAGCTATATCTATCAGGAACGTTGATCTGGTCACTCAGACCTTCGGAAAACTTGAAAAGGTCTGGGAGGATTTTGACGTATATGCTAAAAACACTGAAAATGCGGAGCGAAATGATGACGGCGAAGAAGTATGATGCTGTGATAGTCGGCGGCGGTGCGGCAGGTCTGTTTTGCGGAGCACAACTTGGTCTGCTTGGTAAAAGTGCAGTAATAATTGAAAAGAATGAGAGATTTGGAAGAAAGCTGCGTATAACCGGCAAGGGACGCTGTAATGTTACTAATAATTGTGATATAGATACAGTGATGAAGAATATACCGAGGAACGGACGGTTTTTGTATTCTTCGCTAAGCCGTTTTACTACAGAGGATGCTATGGCTTTTTTTGAGGGACTTGGTGTTCCTCTTAAAACCGAACGTGGAAACAGGGTGTTCCCTGTAAGTGACAGTGCACATGATATTGCTGATTCGCTTGTAAGGTGCTGTCTTGACTGCGGTACAGAACTTGTCAGCGGGGAAGTCACAGAGCTTATCATCAATGATGGATGTGCTGTCGGAGTAAGGTGCGGTGAAAAGGAATACCTTGGCGGCAGCATTATAATTGCATCCGGAGGACGTTCCTATCCCAAAACAGGTTCAGACGGTGCCGGGTATAAACTTGCGAAGTCCGTTGGTCACAGAATTACTCCGATACTTCCGTCACTATGCCCTATAGTTTGTGAAGAAAACACCGAGTGTGCTGAAATGATGGGATTGAGTCTTAAAAATTGCACCCTTTCCTTGCGTGAGGATGACAAGTCAAAACCCTTATACGAAGAACTCGGAGAAATGCTTTTCACTCATTTCGGATTATCAGGTCCTTTGGTATTGTCTGCCAGTGCCCATATTCATGATATAGAAAAGCATACCTATCATATAGATATCGACCTAAAACCTGCGCTTTCCTTTGAACAGCTTGATGCACGCATCCTCAGGGATTTTTCTGACTTTCCTAACCGCGAGTTCGGTAATTCTCTTGGAAAACTTCTCCCTGCAAAAATGATCCCTGTGATCATCAGAAGAAGCGGTATTTCTTCTGAAAAGCGTGTTAATCAGATAACAAAGGCTGAACGAAGGATGCTAGCTGAGGTCATAAAAAAATTGTCGTTCAAAGTTAAACGGCTTCGTCCGATCGATGAAGCGATAATCACCCGCGGCGGTGTTGAACTCTCAGAGATAGATCCTAAGACTATGGAGTCTAAAATATGTAAAAACCTTTATTTTATCGGTGAAGTTCTTGACCTTGACGCTTACACAGGCGGTTTTAATTTACAGATCGCGTGGTCTACCGCTTATGCCTGTGCGCAGGCTGTAGACTATATGGATTAGTAAATATGGGTCTTGATGCTTTGATCGATAAGGCTTGATATTATTAAAAGGAGTTGTAAAAATGGGAATAAATATCGCACTTGACGGACCTTCCGGTGCCGGAAAATCCACGATAGCAAAGGCCGTTGCGGCGAAAATGAAGTACGTATACGTTGACACAGGAGCAATGTACCGCGCTGTTGCCTGCTATATGGTGACAAGTGGCACCGATCTTGAAGATACATCCGCGATCATCAATAAACTGAATGATATATCTATCAAACTTGAATATATGGATGGGGCTCAGCATGTTATCCTTAACGGAGAAGATGTTTCAGATAAGATAAGAACACCTGAGATATCTATGGCTGCTTCCAAAACATCTGCTATACCTGAGGTCAGGACATTCTTGTTTGACCTTCAGCAGACCATGGCTAAAGAGAACGATATAATCATGGATGGAAGAGATATCGGCACTGTTGTACTTCCAAATGCTGACGTGAAGATCTTCCTTACCGCCTCTGCTGAAGCCAGGGCACAGCGCAGATTTAAGGAACTTCAGGAAAAAGGAGATCCATCAACTTATGAGGAAGTTCTCCGTGATATAGAGCAGCGCGATTATAACGATACACACCGCGAAATAGCTCCTCTTAAAAAGGCTGATGATGCTGTAGAGGTAGATACTACAGCTCTTGATCTTCAGCAGTCTATCGATGAGATATGCCGTGTGATAGCTGATAAGCTGTCTGAAAAAAAAAATAATGCTTCACTGACCGTAAAAAAAGAGCGTACTCCCAGAGTGCTTATGGAAGTACATCCGATATCTAAGACGAATAAAGTCAATCCATTACGAGTGTTTGGGTATGGAATTCTGAGGTGGGTGACCATTGGTATATATCATATTTATTATGATATCAAATGGGAGGGTGTCGAGAATGTTCCCAAGGACGGAGGAAATATATTCGCATCAAATCACCGCAGTTATCAGGACCCTGTATTTATTGCACTTCATGCCCGTGTACCTCTTTCATATATGGCGAAAGAAGAGCTTTTTCAGGGCAACAAGGCATTTAAGTGGCTGATATCAAAATTAGGTGCATTTCCGGTATCAAGAGGAAAGGGCGATACTGCAGCGATTGATACTTCTATCGAGAAATTGGAAAGCGGCAGGAATCTGGCTATCTTCCCCGAGGGCACCAGATCCAAGGACGGTAAAGTCGGTAAAGGAAAGACAGGTGTAGCACTTATCGCAGCTGTCGCTCAGACAAAGATAATCCCTGTTGGTATTAATTTCGAGGGCAAACTCAAATTCCGTAAGAAGGTCACTGTCCGATATGGCAAACCGATAATTCCATCCGAGATAGGTGCTGATAATACCGACAGCGGATCCTTAAAGGTTCTGAAAAATAGAGTTATGGAAGATATTACAAGTCTGGTGCATTAATGATGTTAACTAAATGTAAAATTTCTGTTGCCAAAAGTGCGGGTTTCTGTTTTGGTGTAGACAGAGCGATAAAAATGGTGTATAATGAATTGGATAACCGAAATAATATTGTTACGTTAGGTCCGATCATTCATAACCAAAACGTTGTAGATGACCTTAAAGCCAGAGGGGTATATCCAGTTGAGCTTGATGAGGTCAGCGAGGGTCAGACTGTAGTGATACGTTCTCACGGAGTTGGCAGTGAAGTTTATAAAAAGCTTGATGAGCTTGGTGTGGATGTTGTTGATGCTACCTGTCCTTTTGTAGCCAAAATACATAATATCGCCCGTGAAAAATCTTCTGACGGTCATGTGATCTTGATAGCAGGAGATGCATCTCATCCCGAAGTAAAGGGTATAATGGGTCATTGTCTGGGTGAATGTTATGTGTTTGAAAATTGTATGGAATTTGAAAATTTAGTGAAAAATCGAAAATTTTCATCAAAAAAGGTTGCAATTTTGGCGCAAACGACGTATAATAAGAATATGTGGAAGGAATGTGTACCGTTTTTTGAAAAATATCTTCCTGGAGCGGAGATATGCGAAACTATCTGTAATGCCACAAATATCCGACAGAATGAAGCTGAAGAGCTTGCAAAGAAAGCGGATCTTATGGTCATAGCAGGCGGAAGACACAGTTCAAATACACATAAACTTAAGGCGATATGCGAGCATTACTGTAAATGTGTGCTTGTAGAGAATGCCGAAGATCTCAGGAATTGTGGTCTTGACCTGACCAAAGCAAAATTTATCGGGATCTCTGCCGGTGCTTCGACACCCGGCTATATTATAAAGGAGGTACAGGACACTATGAGTGAACTGCTGAACAATGTTGACAATAATGTTGTTGACGAAGAATTTAATCTGGAGGCGATCGATAAGACCCTCAAAAAAATATATCCGGGAGCGAAGGTAGAAGGCACTGTCGAATCTGTGAACGATACCGAGGTCATTGTTGACATCGGAACCAAGCACACAGGCTACGTTGCACTTAGCGAACTTACAGATGACCCTGGCAAGAAGCCTGCGGATATAGTAAGCGTAGGCGATACTATCGAGCTGATCGTTATCAAGACAAGTGATACAGACGGTACTGTAATGCTCTCCAAGAAGAGAGTTGACGCTGATAAGAGCTTCCAAAAGATCAAGGATGCTGCTGAGAGCGGTGAGATACTTGAGGGTATCGTAACAAATGTTGTAAAGGGCGGCGTACTTGTTTCTGCTGACGGAGTTAAGGTATTCGTTCCTGCTTCTCAGGCTGCTCCTAGAAGAGATTTTGATCTCAACGATCTGCTGAAGCAGACTGTTAAGTTCAAGATCCTCGAAGTAAATGACGTTAAGCAGAGAGCTGTTGGCTCTGTAAGAGCTGTAGCAAGAGAAGAAAAGGCTGCTGCACAGTCCAAGTTCTTTGACACAGCTTCTGTTGGTGCTGAGATGGAAGGCGTTGTTAAGTCTATCACAGACTACGGCGTATTCGTTGATCTGGGCGGTGTTGATGGTCTGGTAAGAAGAGCAGACCTGAGCTGGAACAGGATCAAGCATCCTTCAGATGTTGTATCTATCGGTGATAAGGTAACTGTTAAGATCAAGGACATCGATCCTGAAACAAAGAAGGTTTCTCTTACATACAAGAAGGATTCCGAAAATCCTTGGGAGATCTTTGTTAATAACTATCAGGTAGGTCAGGACGTTAAGGCTACTATCGTATCTATCACATCATTCGGTGCTTTTGCACAGATCATTGATGGTATTGATGGTCTTATCCACATCTCTCAGATAGCTAATCAGAGAGTTAACAACGTTGCGGATATCCTTTCCGTTGGTGATGAAGTAGATTGCCGCATCACTGAGATCGATGCTGATAAGAAGAGGATCAGCCTCTCAAGAAGAGCTCTGCTCGATGATGAGGAAGTTGAGGAGACCGACGCTGAATAATCGGCTTTAATTTAATGGGGACGGTCTGACGTCCCCATTATTTTTTGTTTAAATAATGAATGAACCGTTTTAAATTGCGCTATTATGCAAATGATATAAGTATATTGTACGGTTTTTGTTAGTTTGCCGCACCATATTTTGTATGCAAGAGTCTTGCATTATTCTTTGCAATATGGTATAATATATAATGATATTTAATGTTTGCGGTAAACCGCAGTTAGTAACGGAAGGTCTAAATTTTATGGAACAAAATATAAGAAAGAGAATAAAAAAGAGAAAAAGAGGCACTAACACTGCAGTTCGGATCTTAAAGATAATCGGCACACTTTTGCTTTCGATTATGCTGATATTGGTTATAACTGTTTCTATATTTGGTACTGTCATGACTATTTATGTCATGAATTTTGCAGATACAACTACTGATATCACGCTTGAAAAAAATGTTGATAGTAATATAACCAGATTTTTGTATGATAATCCCGATTATGATGAAGATACAGATGATCCCATGGATCAGTATGTTCTGTATTATACTATGAGGGACACCAGCAAGCATTATATCTGGGTAGACCTTGAAGAGATCCCTCAGGTCGTTCAGGATGCTTATGTGTATGTCGAAGACGAACGTTTCTATAATCACGACGGTGTTGACTTCAAGAGTACATTATTCGCGTTTGTAAATGCTTTCTTACCGAATGGTGTATATAGAGGCGGTTCTACTATCACTCAGCAGACTGTTAAGAATTTGACCGGTGATGCTGCAGCAAGAGGCGTACCGGGTATTGAAAGAAAGATACGTGAGATATTTCGTGCGATAAATGTTGAAAAGACTTACACCAAGGAGGATATCCTTGAGAGTTATCTTAATTTAGTTCCTTGTGGTAACTCTGAGAATGATATCATTGGTGTTCAGGCAGCAGCTAATTTTTATTTCGGTAAGGATGTTTCTCAACTTAATCTTGCAGAAGCTGCTTGTCTTGCCGGAATGAACAATGCTCCTGCTGATAATAATCCTATGGATAATATCGAAAATAATAATGCCAGACGTAAGCATTGTCTTGATCGTATGCAGATAAATGGTGCGATATCGTCTCAGGAGTATAATGAAGCTCTCAATTATAGACTTGAATTAGCTTGCAACTGGAATTATTCCAGTGAAACAATTTATGATGGTGAGCTTGATGAGCAGGGCATGACCGACTGGTATCTTGATGCAGCTATAATCGAGGCTAGTGATGTTATCGCACGTGATAAAGGCATTAAGCAAAAAGAAGCTTTAGAGATGATATCTAAAGGTGGATACTCTGTATATACCAATGTTGATATAAATCTACAGCATAAGATCGAAAAGAAAATGCAGGACCAGAGCAACTTTACAACATGGTGGATGGATCCTGAGGATGATACACTTTTATCTGCTTTTGTATGCATGGATTATCAAGGTAACATTAAAGCAATATGCAGTTCCCGTAAAGAGAAAACTGAAATGCTTGGCTGGAACCAGGTAATAAATGGTGAACGTTCTCCGGGTTCTTGTATAAAGCCCATAGCTTCCTATGCTCCTGCACTGGATCAGGATCTTATCACTATGACATCTGCATATAACGATAAGCCGATCAAAAACGAGGGTAAGGACTGGCCTGTAAACTATTCAGAATTTGATGATACGCAGGGTAACTGGTCATATAAGAACTTTTACACTTATCAGATGCTGCTCAAATCTCTTAATACTATGCCTGCACAGTTGATAGAACAGCTTACTCCCGCGTACTCATATAATTTCCTTAAAACTAAGCTTGATTTAACAACGCTTCGTGATAGTGATAATAGTCTTGCGCCGGTTACTGTAGGTGCATTCACTACTGGTGTTCATCTCGATGAGCTCGTTGGTTCGTATATGATATTTGGTAATGGCGGCAAAAAGTACGATATCAACTATGTAAAAAGGATAGAGGATGCATCAGGTAAGGTAATATTTGAAAAGAATGATGGATATAAGCAGGCTATCTCAGACAGTACTGCATATATCATGAACCGTATGATGCAGTACGTTATCAACGACAAGGAAGGTACAGGTCGTTACGCAAAGCTTAGCAAGACTGACCTTGTCGGTAAGACTGGTACTTCTGAGAAATGGCGTGACCTTAATTTTGTAGGATGTACACCCGACTATGTTTCAGGTATTTGGGTAGGATATGATGAGAATATTGATGGTGTTCCTCGTTCTGTTTCATCAACTGATTATCAGAACATTGGTGCTATCTGGAAGAACATCTTTGGCGATACAGCAGATTCAGAACCTCATAAGAGCTTTGATGAAGAAGGCTGTTTCCCCATGCCTGATACAGTAGTTAAACTTAATTTCTGTACAAGTACCGGACTTATTGCAACTAACGGATGCGGCAGCCAGCAGGTTGGTTATTTCAAGGCATCGAATGTTCCCGGTTATTGTTACCATTAAATCACAACAGGAGAATGAAGCCCGGATTTTCCAAGGTTTCGTATACTCTGTAAATTGTTACGGCGGACATTATTAATCCGTGACCTCCGTGCGTTAAGTGCGGAGGTCTTATTTTGAAAGGTCAAATATGAATAATTTAAGACTATGTATCCCTTGTCATTTCGGACTTGAAAAAACACTGAAATTTGAAGTCGAAAGGATAGGGGGAACTGATATTACCGTCACAGACGGCAAAGTTACATTCAGCGGCGGTTACGATACTGTTGCTAAAGCTAATCTGTGGGTATCCACAGGCGAACGTGTGCTTATTGAACTGACATCTTTTACAGCACGTACTTTTGAAGAGCTTTTTCAGGGAGTTACAAAGCTTCCTCTGGAAGAATTCATCGGTAAATATGATGCTTTTCCTGTAAAGGGTCATTCCTTGGATTCTCAGCTGCATTCAGTTCCGGATTGTCAGAAGATCATTAAAAAGGCTTGTGTCAAGCGGCTTGAAAAGGTTTATGGTATTTCCTATTTTGAAGAAACAGGCGCCAGGCATCAGCTTCAGTTCTCACTTATGAAGGATTTATTTACACTTTACCTTGACACGACGGGTGAAGGTCTTCACAAACGCGGTTACCGTAGAAACTCCAATGCTGCACCTATCAAGGAAACTCTTGCTGCAGGTATTATAGATTTGGGAAGAGTACGAGCTGATTCTATCGTATGCGATCCCATGTGCGGCTCAGGCACATTTCTTATAGAGTCTGCTTATAAGGCACTTAAAGTTGCCCCGGGTATCCGTAGAAATTTTGCCGCTCAGAAATGGGAACAGATCCCCGATAAGGTATGGCAGAATGCACGTTCGGAAGCTATGGATATGATAGACAAGCAGGGAAGTTTCAAGGCTTTCGGTTTTGATATCGATGATATCGCAGTCGAGCTTACAAGAGATAACGCCAAAAAGGCTGGTGTGGGCTCAAAGCTTACCGTCAAGCAGCAGGATATCAGAAAATTTGTACAGCCTGAGCAGTGTATAACTTTCTGTAATCCTCCCTATGGTGAAAGATTGCTGGAGATACGTGATGCAGAAGAACTTTACAAGCGTCTCGGTGAGAGATTACAACCTTCAAGAGAAAGACCTTGCTACATAATCTCGCCCCATGAGGAGTTTGAGAAATTCTTCGGTAAGAAGGCAGATAAGAAACGTAAGCTTTACAATGGCATGATAAAATGCGACCTGTATATGTATTTTAAATAGAATAAATTTTTTATAAAGGAATATCATATCATGGATATTGAACAAGCTAAACTGATACTCAGCGATAATTTCAATGTCAAGGGTAATACCCTAATAGGTATCATGCATGAGTATTCGCGTTTTCCTAAAGTGGAATTCTGGCAGGCCTATGAGAGTATAGAATGTCTTGCGAAGAATAAGATTTTCAGCCGTGAACTTGCTGAACAGGTAAGCTATTGCTATCACAACTTTCTGAAGGGATTTTTATATCATTTTGCCGGCGGCGATGAATACAGTCTTGATGATATGCCCGATAACTTTGATGCTTATATAGAGCGTCTGGAGTATATCCAACTTTATTTTTTTCGTGGTTTTGATAAAGAGTTGGATGATGATATGTTTGAATTGGAAAGATATGGGTAAGAAAAAATGTATACATTAAATAATATTGACGGTATAGTTTTTGATATGGACGGTGTCATATTCGATACAGAATCCGTTTGTATGAAGTGCTGGCTTACTGTAGGTGAAAGGTACGGTCTTGAAAATGTTGAATACTATGTCAGGCTTTGTACCGGCCGAAATGAAATAGAGACCGAGCGAATTGTCACTGAAGCTTATGGTGATAAGCATGATATAAAGCAGCTTCGTGCAGAGGTAAACACTGAAGTCCGTAACACACTGAATAAAGGTGTTCCATTGAAGCCTGGTGCAAGGGAAGTCCTTGAATGGCTTCACGAAAGCGGTGTAAAGGTAGGACTTGCTTCTTCAACACGTTATGATATCATTGTCAGTGAGATGACAGAGGTTGGTCTGTTGCATTGTTTTGATGTTATAATTGGCGGAGATATGATAGTAAAGTCAAAGCCTGAACCTGATATTTATCTTGCTGCCTGTAAAAAACTCGGAATTGACCCTAAGAATACTCTTGCTGTTGAAGATTCACGCAACGGTATATTATCAGCTAGTGCTGCAGGTATGATTCCGATACTTATACCCGATCTTATTGAACCTGATGAAGTCATGCTTAATAAGGCATATGTCAAGTTTGATAACTTGATGCAATTCAAAGATAAAATGTTAAACACAGGCATATAAGCCTGTAAAATAAAGGAGGTAAATAAAATGCGTTACGAAATTCAAGGTGAGCCGCTGCCTGTTGTTATCTGTTATCTTAACAACGGCGAAGCGATCAAATGTCAGCAGGGGGCTATGAGCTGGATGAGCCCTAACATGAATATGACCACCAATGCAGGCGGTGGTATCGGAAAGGCTCTTTCGCGTGCTTTCTCAGGTGAATCCATTTTCCAGAATGTTTATACTGCTGTTAACGGTGATGGTATGATCGCTATGGCTTCAAATTTCCCCGGTTCTATCAAACCTATGGATGTTTCACAGATGCCTATAGTTGCTCAGAAGTCCGCTTTTCTGGCTAGTGAGATGGGTGTAAATATGGAGATCTTCTTCCAGAAGAGATTTGGTGCTGGTTTCTTTGGCGGTGAGGGTTTCATCATGCAGAAATTCTCAGGTCAGGGTACTGTTTTTCTGGAGCTCGATGGTTCTATTATTGAGTATCAGCTGGCTCAGGGTCAGTCTATGCTCGTAGATACAGGTTGTCTTGCTGCTATGGAGGCTTCCTGCTCAATAGATATCGAACAGGTTTCCGGTCTGAAAAACAAGCTCTTCGGCGGTGAAGGCTTCTTTAATACAAGAATAACCGGTCCCGGCCATGTATGGCTGCAGACTATGCCTGTCAGCAATCTTGCAGGCGCTATCAGACCTTACATACCTACAGGTTCCTGAATTAAGAATTGATTCATCACGTTTTTTTACCGGTATGATCTTTTGTAAAAATAACAAGGCGGAAAGCTTATGCTTTCCGCCTTGTTTTGTTGTATACCTAATCCATAGCCATTAATCCGGCGATCATCAGATCGTGATCGGTCGTAATTTTAAAATTCATTGGTTCTCCTTTGACAATATTTATCTGATATCCGCATTCCGTAAGTATGCCGCAGGTATCAGTCAGAAGATCAAGCTTGTCATTTCCAAGTTTATCGATACAATCACAAAGAGTTGATATCTCAAATGTCTGAGGAGTCTGTGCACGCATAAGTTCCCGTCTGGGGAGATTCTCTGTTACTGATAGACCATCCATAGTCCGGATTATAGTGTCGTCTGAGGGTATGTATGTTCCGCAGGCTGCTGTATTAAGGGCACAGGTAATATTATCTCGTATTATCCTTTCACTGACAAAAGGTCTTACAGCATCGTGAGTTATAAGAACATCTCCCTTATTTACTCCGAATATAGCGGTGATCTCACGAAGTATATTCAATACAGTTCCGTTCCTGTTTTTTCCGCCTGTAACAAGCCTTACTCGTTTTGAGCTGATATTATATTCTTCCAGAAGCTTATCAGCATAGTCATACCAATCAGGCTTGATACCAACATATATACGTTCGATCTCTCCTATATCCTCAAAAGCGCGGATAGTCCGTATAAGAATCGGTATACCACCGATCTCGATAAACTGTTTTGGCTTATCAGCATTAATTATGCGTGAGCCGCTTCCTCCTGCTACGATTCCTGCAAATATCATATAGTTCCCTCCTTTGGAATATTATTGGTTTTGTCACTACAAATCGTAATTCTGTTTGCTGATTAATATAGTATCTGAATGCATAAAGTTCTGTCAGTTTGAAGAATGATCTCCATATTTAACATATTCTTCTTTAAGCATGGCGTATATATAAAAATCGTTATATCCGCCTCCTTTTGAAGGATAGACTTGCTTAAGTTCAGCTTCGCGTCGCATACCGAGCCTTTCACAAAGTTTATAAGACTTTTCATTACGTGTATCGACTTCGGCTATTATTCTGCGTACACAGAGGGTATTAAAAGCATATCCTATGAAAGCGCTCATACTTTCAGCAGCATATCCTTTTCTTTGATAGTTTATATTGAAAGTATAGCCTATTTCATAAGTTCCGTGATCTCTTTTGGAAAAGAAGATCTTTCCTATTACTTTGCCGTCAAGTACCACTGCAAAGAATTCACTGCTTTCGGAAAATTTAGCAGCTTCTTCTACTGCATCACCAAAGGTGAAAGTTTGATATGGTTCAAAGTAAGTTACTTCCTTATCTGTAAGGATCTCAGCGAGATCATTTCCGTCGCTTTTGAGAAATTTTCTTACCGAAAGCCGCTCGGTAGTGAATTTGTAATCCATAACATTCTCCATGTATACAACAAACGGGCGAAGAACGCCCGTTTAGTAAAACTTAATTAATTGCTTTTTTTGATATCGTACTTGTCAAGCAGAGCAGAAATCTTCTTGTGAGGATCGATCACTTCAGAAATGGATGCATCGTGATTAAGTGCTGCGATATAGTAAGCAATATACTTAGCAACATCAACTTCGTGGAACCATTTTCTCTCAAGAAGCTCAGGAGTCCTGTAAGTCAGGTTTGTACCGAATACTCCATCAATGATACCATTTTCAAAAGCTTTGTCGAAGGAAGCAAGACCGTTAGTGAATATTGCATAGGTAGCATAGCAGTAGATCTTGTTTGCGTTGCGCTTTTTCAGTTCAACAGCAACTTCGAGCATGGATTCACCAGAGGATATGATATCATCAGCGATGAATACATCCTTGCCTGTAACGTCATTTCCCATATATTCGTGTGCTACGATAGGATTTCTGCCGTTTACGACTGTGGAGTAGTCACGTCTTTTGTAGAACATACCCATGTCAACGCCCAGTACAGATGCATAGTACATATTTCTGTTGATAGCTCCTTCATCGGGGGATACTATCATAAAATGTGCCTTATCGGGCTTGAAATCGTCAAGGCTTCTGAACATGGATTTCAGTACCTGATAAGAGGGGATAATATTGTCAAATCCCATCAGTGGAACAGCATTCTGTACTCTGGGGTCATGTGCATCAAAAGTGAGTACATTTGATACACCCATAGCCTGAAGTTCCTGTAAAGCTACTGCACAATCCAGCGATTCACGATAGTTTCTGCGATGCTGTCTGCCGCCGTAGAGTGAAGGCATAATAACGTTTATACGGTGAGCCTTGCCGCTTGCCGCCTGAATTATACGCTTCAGATCCTGATAGTGATCATCGGGAGACATATAGTTCTCGTGACCAAAATAGTTGTATTTTACACTGTAGTTACCCATATCGCACAGAATGAAGAGATCGTTGCCTCTAACTGTCTGCTTGATAAGACCCTTTCCGTCGCCGGAAGAAAATCTGGGACACTCAGCGTCCACCAGGAAAGTCTCCTTGAAGAAATTGTCCTCATTAGCCCATTTTACCAGATATGCATTTACTTTTTCGCCAAGTTCCTTCGCGCCCTCCATAGGGATCAGTCCCAGAGGTGCCACTCTCGAATCATTGTCAAATAAGATCTTGTCAGCACTACCCATTATCTTACATACCTCCATATTATATATAGGCGGATCTTCAGGCCGCCATATTCCTATATCATTATAACTTATAATCTGTTCTTTTACAAGAGGTTTTTCAGAAATTTAACAGTTTTTCATCTTTTTTACAAAATTATTCTTTATTGCAAAAATAATTTTTACAGAGGTATCTATTTATGCATCAATAAGGCTGTATATCTATATATCTTTGGAAATGGAATATATAATTTGCAGGATTGGTAATCAAAAAATGCAAAAATCCTCTTTACATTTTCATAAATCTGTTGTATAATAAAATATGGAAATTTAAAGAATGTAATGGAGGAATTTAAAATGATAGTTACTTGTCTTGATCTGGAGGGCGTTCTTGTACCTGAGATTTGGATCGCATTTGCAGAGGCCAGCGGAATCCCCGAGCTGAAAAAAACTACAAGGGATGAACCCGATTACGATAAGCTTATGCAGTATCGTCTTGCAATACTGAAGGAACATGGTCTTGGTCTTAAGGAGATACAGGATACTATTGCAAAGATAGATCCTATGCCCGGCGCTAAGGAGTTCCTTGATGAACTGAGAGATTGCTGCCAGGTCCTTATCCTGAGTGATACATTCACACAGTTTGCAAAGCCCCTTATGAAGAAGCTGGGTATGCCCACGATCTTCTGTAATGAGCTGGTAGTTGCTGATAACGGTGAGATCACAGGTTATAAGATGCGTTGTGAGAAATCCAAGCTGACTACTGTCAAGGCACTTCAGTCCTGTGGCTTTGATACTATAGCAAGCGGTGACAGCTTCAATGATCTTGGTATGATACTTAACAGTCGTGCAGGTTATCTGTTCAGAAGCACTGATAAGATCAAGGCTGATTATCCTGACCTTCCCGCATTTGAAACTTATGATGAGCTGCTTGCAGCTATCAAGGCTGAAATTGCAAAGTAAAATTTACAATATTTGGCACCGACATTAATGTCGGTGCTTTTTTTGTTACATTATTACTAATAAAATAAGTGCTTTTGTGCATAATTCTAATGACTATTACTTGACTAATATATGAGATTTATGTTATAATATAATTAAATTAAAAATATTAGGGGGTGGGATTATATGGAAGAAAAGTCTCAGATCACTTCGCGGATCAAATTAAGGGATAAGAAAAAGCTCGAGCATTGGCAGATAATTTCCATTTATCTGGCAGCCTATGATATTATCGTTGGTGCAGGAAGTTATTTTGCAGGACTATGGCTAAGATATGACCTTAGTTTTTCAAAAATATCACGTGAATATATCAATGCATATCTTTATTTTATGCCAATATATGCATTATTGATCGTGTTTGTACATGGGTATAACAAGCTTTACAGGAGCATCTGGAGATTTGCAAGCTTTTCTGAATTAAAGCGCGTTACTTTTGCTACTTTTGAACTTGTGTTATTACACTCGCTTCTGATATCCGTGATGTTCGGCCGTATGCCGATCTCTTACTATATCATAGGACCGATCTTACAGTTCTGCTTTGTGATCGGTATTCGTTTCTGTTACAGGTTTGTTCTGCTTGAAAGAGAACGCAGATCTGATAAGGAAACTAAAGTTGACAGAAGATACAAGCGCATAATGCTTGTTGGCGCAGGTAATGCCGGTCAGATGATACTTAGGGATATAGAGCAGTCCAGAAATCTCAAAGAGAAAGTAGTATGTATTATTGATGATAATCCTAACAAGTGGGACAGATATATAGATGGAGTTCCGATAGTTGGCGGAAGAGATGATATACTCCTTTCTGCACAGAAGTATAATGTCAATGCTATATATGTTGCTATACCCAGTGCATCAGCTGAGGACAGGCGAGAACTTCTGAATATATGCAAGGAAACAGGCTGTGAACTTAAAAATCTTCCGGGTTTGTTCCAGTTTGTTACCGGGGATGTTACTGTTGCCAAGATGAAGGAAGTTGCTATTGAGGATCTTTTGGGCAGGGAACCTATTGAGATGGATATGTCAGATGTTTATTCTAACCTGCAGGGAAAAGTAGTTCTTGTTACCGGCGGCGGAGGTTCCATAGGTAGTGAACTTTGCAGACAGGTCGCTAAGCATAATCCAAAACAGCTTATAATTTTTGACGTGTATGAAAACAATGCCTATGAGATCCAGATGGAACTTCGCAGGAATATGCCTGAGCTTGATCTCGAAGTACTTATAGGTTCTGTTCGCGATAACAAGCGCATAAATGAAGTATTTGAAAAGTATCATGTAGATATTGTTTATCACGCAGCAGCGCATAAGCACGTACCTTTAATGGAAGACAGCCCCTGTGAGGCTATAAAAAACAATGTTATCGGTACATATAAGACCGCTTATGCAGCTTTGAGAAACGGTTGTCAGAGATTCGTACTCATATCTACAGATAAGGCCGTTAATCCCACAAATATAATGGGTGCAAGCAAGCGTTTATGCGAAATGATCATTCAGACTTTTGATTATATGGTGAAAAACGGCAGATGGAATGAACTTCCCAAAATCCATTCACATATGACTGATTCTGACTGGAAGTTTGATGTGTTGCCGCGCGGACTAATTCCTCAAACCCAGTTCTGTGCTGTTCGTTTTGGTAATGTTCTTGGCAGTAACGGATCTGTTATACCACTCTTCAAAAAGCAGATTGCTGAAGGCGGTCCTGTAACTGTTGTTGATAAGAACATCAACCGCTTCTTTATGAGTATTCCTGAAGCAGTATCTCTTGTTTTGCAGGCGAGTGTCCTTGGAAACGGTTCTGAGATATACGTACTTGATATGGGTGAACCGATCAAGATCGATACACTTGCTCGTAATCTTATAAAACTCTCAGGTCATAAACCTGATGTTGATATCAAGATAGTATATACAGGACTTCGTCCAGGTGAAAAACTCTACGAAGAAAAGCTTATGGCTGAGGAAGGACTGAAGCGCACGAGTAACCAAAAGATCCATATAGGTCAGCCTATTCCTTTTAAATATGACAAGTTCGTCAGAGATATAAAAGAACTTATGGACGTGGCTTATAATGAAGATGATTACGGAGTGTATGAAAAGGTATGTGATATAGTTACAACCTTCCATCCTACATCTGTCCCCGAAAAGCCAATGGTCACTGCTTGATAATACGCTTGTTATATTGCAGTTGTGAAATTAAAATATATTGGCACTTCTGCTTAAAAATAATCGGAAGTGCCATTTTATTTTTGGAAATCAGAAAGTAATAAATATACTTAAAATCACTTGACAAACATGGACTTATCTGCTAAAATATCCTATGCTGACAATTTAGCGTTGTCGGTTTCTGGTCATTTGATTTGGAGGAAGGAAACTATATGAAAAATGAAGTATTCATACTTCGCGAGGGCTTTTCAGCCTGCCCTGTTCCCGATGATGTAAGAGATCGTATATCGGGTATAACTTACAGAGAAAACAGTGAGATACAGCTGGATGATCTTTCGTACCTGAACATCAGGTATCTTGATTTTTCTCATAATATAGCTGATGGCGAGATGATCGTTCATAAGTCGCTGGCAAAAGAAGTTCTCGAGATATTTGAGACGTTGTTTGAAGCTGAGTACGAGATCGAAAAGGTACATCTTTGCGATGAGTATGACGGCGACGATGAGCTTTCAATGGCAGATAACAATTCTTCGGCATTCAACTTCAGAAATGTTGCAGGTACACAAGAACTTTCCATGCACGCTTTGGGAAGGGCTATTGACATTAATCCACTGTATAATCCTTATATCGTCGGTGAGAAGATAAGCCCGACAAATTCTTTGGAGTATGTCGACAGGGGGGCAGAGTTTCCTCACAAGATAGATCATCACGATCTTGCTTTTAAAGTTTTTACTTGTAAAGGCTGGCTTTGGGGCGGAGACTGGACTAATTCCAAGGACTACCAGCATTTCTATAAACCAAAGGAAAGTATAGTAAAGACTGCAGTCGATAAGATCAAGAAATTAGTTGCAGATTAAACAAAACGTACCGAGAGTGGTTCTCGGTACGTTTTGTTGTATTATTTTATCTTTTCCCATTCTGTTTCTTTGAAGCCTACCAATACAGTATCTTCGTTCACGAGTATAGGTCTTTTGACCAGCATACCATCGGTTGCGAGAAGTTTCAGTTGTTCGTCTTCGGTCATTGTGGGAAGTTTATCTTTGAGCTCCATTGATTTGTAGAGCAGTCCGCTTGTATTGAAAAACTTTTTCAGCGGCAGACCACTTTTGGCGTGCCAGTTTTTCAGTTCTTCGTAAGTAGGATTGTTCTCCTTGATATCGCGCAGTTCATACTGAAATCCGTTATCATCCAGCCACTTCTGGGCTTTTTTGCAGGTGGTGCATCTGGGGTAGCAAATGAATAACATAATATTCCTCCTTTTGTATGTTTTTATTGTATATATCAGCTTCTATCTCAGGTATACATGGTGACAGCATTTTATCCCTGACTTTTGAGCATTCACCGTGCTTGAAAACAAATACCTGAAATTCGCTGAAATATTCTTTGTCCTCATCGCCGTAACTTTCGCATATTGTCAGCCATCCGTGTAATTCAACCATAGTGTCACCTAACATATTGCTGTATCAAAAAAGCTCCGCAAGTGATGCGGAGCTTTAAATTATTCTCTAATATATTAGAGCTTAGGACCAGCAGCAACCAGTGCCTTACCAGCCTCGTTGCCCTCGTACTTGGAGAAGTTCTTGATGAATCTGTTAGCCAGATCCTTTGCCTTCTCTTCCCACTCAGATGCATTTGCATATGTATCTCTGGGATCGAGGATACCGGAATCAACGCCGGGCAGCTCGGTAGGAACTTCGAAATCAAAGAAGGGGATCTTCTTGGTAGGAGCCTTCAGAACGTCACCGTTCAGGATAGCGTCGATGATACCACGAGTATCCTTGATGGAGATTCTCTTACCGGTGCCGTTCCAGCCTGTGTTAACGAGGTATGCCTTAGCACCGCTCTTTTCCATCTTCTTAACGAGCTCTTCAGCATACTTAGTAGGATGCAGCTCGAGGAATGCCTGACCGAAGCAAGCAGAGAATGTAGGAGTAGGCTCAGTGATGCCACGCTCAGTACCAGCCAGCTTTGCAGTAAATCCGGACAGGAAGAAGTACTTGGTCTGCTCAGCAGTCAGGATAGATACAGGAGGCAGTACGCCGAAAGCATCAGCAGAGAGGAAGATTACGTTCTCAGCAGCAGGGCCAGCAGAAACGCCGTTAACCTCGGAAGCAATGTTGTTGATGTGATCGATAGGATAAGAAACACGAGTGTTCTCGGTTACGGACTTATCATCGAAGTCGATCTTGCCGTTTGCATCAACAGTTACGTTCTCAAGCAGAGCGTCTCTCTTGATAGCGTTGTAGATGTCAGGCTCGGATTCTTTATCAAGACCGATTACCTTTGCATAGCAGCCGCCCTCGAAGTTGAATACGCCGTTGTCGTCCCAACCGTGCTCGTCATCACCGATAAGTCTTCTCTTAGGATCGGTAGACAGAGTTGTCTTACCTGTACCGGAAAGACCAAAGAAGATAGCTGTGTGCTTGCCGTCCATATCGCAGTTAGCGGAGCAGTGCATGGAAGCTATGCCCTTGAGAGGGAGGTAGTAGTTCATCATGGAGAACATACCCTTCTTCATCTCGCCGCCGTACCATGTATTGATGATAACCTGCTCACGGCTTGTGATGTTGAATACAACAGCTGTCTCGGAATTCAGACCCAGCTCCTTGTAGTTCTCAACCTTAGCCTTGGAAGCGTTGTAAACAACGAAATCAGGCTCAAAGTTCTCAAGCTCTTCAGCTGTGGGCTTGATGAACATATTCTCAATAAAGTGTGCCTGCCATGCCACCTCAACGATGAAACGAACAGCCATTCTTGTATCCTTGTTAGCGCCGCAGAAAGCATCAACTACGAACAGCTTCTTGTTGCAGAGCTCTTCAACAGCGATCTTCTTAACAGCATCCCAAGTCTCCTTGGAAGCTGCGTGGTTATCGTTCTTGTACTCATCGGTTGTCCACCAAACAGTGTCCTTTGAGTTCTCATCCATA
>ODAI013017211.1_pt1 | contig 30346 bp, 39 predicted proteins | sample 1539321 | NCBI WGS metagenome assembly ODAI01 (sample SAMN02144231, study PRJEB22623) | gut metagenome | biome: sheep rumen | host: Ovis aries | place: New Zealand
ATATGGCCAATCACTTTAACCTGTCGCACGCGAAACGCCCACCAATAAAGAGTATTTGCTTATTATAAGCACTCATGAAAAAAAAAAACAAAAAAAAAAAAAAACCCCCGCCATAACGGCGGGGTCTTTTTTTTGCGTATAATATAGATAGGAGGCGATAAGCATGATAGAAATCATCCCAATGAGCGCAGAGCTAATCGGCCCGGTCAATCCCGAGACGGACCTGGCCAAAATCGAAACCATGGCCCGGACATGCTACGCCAGCCCCATGAGTGAGACACAAGAGGCCCGAGACGCTTTCATCCGAAAGCTTGTCCAGGCTGGACATGAAAGCGTCATTGAGCATGTCTCGGTATCCTTCATGCTTACGGTGCCCAGGTCGATCAGCCATCAGATTGTGCGACATCGCATCGGGGTGGCGTATAGCCAGCAGTCGCAGCGGTATGTGGACCTGTCACGCGGGCCGCTTCAGGTCATCGCGCCTGTCCCAGCCTTAGACAACGAGGCTTTCATTGGGTGGCAAGCCATCATCTGGAAAGCGGCTGAAGTCTATAACGCCATGATTGCCAGCGGCGTAAAACCACAGCAAGCCCGCTCGGTGCTGCCCACCTGCGCCGCCACGAAGCTGGGCATGACGGCGAATTTGCGCGCCTGGCGGCATATTCTCCGCCAGCGGTGGACGAACCCGACCGCTGACCCGGCTATACGCGAGGTCATGGGGATGGTGGGGGCGAAGTTAAAAGAACTATATCCGCCCGTGTTCGGAGATATTGGCGCGTAAGCCGTGTTGCACATTTTCGCGCCATAGCGCAAAAAAATTAAACAAAAAAAGAGGGGGCGCAAGCCCCCTCCTTTTTATTCGACTATTTCCGCGCCAAGCTTTTTGGCCATGGCGCGCGGCCCCTTCTCAGAGGCCCAGCCCTTGCTACCGCGCAACAGGTCGCCGGTCGTGGCATTTGCGAGGTGATAGAACACCTGCGCGCCGCCCCCAAGTTCTAGCTTTTCGATTTTCACTTTCATTCTTTTTCCCTCCTCTGGGGGACTGCTTCCTCCCCCTTACAAAATATATTCTATACCATAGCGCTTAAAATGTCAATGGAGTGGACAAGGGTAATATAAAAAAAATCGGGGGCTTGCGCCCCCTACTTTTCTATCCATACACTTTTTCAAACCATTTGTCGGTGCTCATTTGAGCGTTCTTAATTGCATCTTTCACATTCTGGTTCCTTTCTTCATTGGCGCGTAGTTTTTCCTGTAACGCCGCCTCAATCGGGGCGGCCTCTTCGGCGGTGAGGCGTTTCTGCCCTTTGGGGTCAAGAGCCCATGCTCCCGATTTTGCGCCCTTATAATACACCTTGCCCTCGTGATGGAATTCTACCATCCTGCTAACCTTTTTCATCTTTCTTCCTCCATTTTTATATTTTTTAGCTTGGGGTCTGTCCCCCTCGCTTTATGTATATATTCTATACCCTAGCGCTTCAAATGTCAATAGGTGGATACAAAAAAAGAGGGCTTTTCAGCCCCCTTTTTTGTATCCCTTTTTGTATCCTTAAAAATTTTAGATCGCCGCAAAGACGCTATATACTAGTCTTTTATGCGTTCCGTAATATTCCTCATAGGAATGTTACAACCTGCGCCTACCTACGTCTACCTCACCCTAAACCCTTGTTTTTATGCGGTTTTTGCGCTATTCTTATTTTTGGGGTGCGCCTACCTATGCCTACATAGGACATGGCAAAATTGTATCCCCATTGTATCCTGAGAGGGAGGAAGATGAGGAATGGCACTGACGGAGAAACAGCTACAAAATTTAAAACCCCGCGAAGGGGTAGACCGCTACAGGGTTTGCGACGGTCGCGGGCTGTATATCGTGGTCATGGCCTCGGGGCGCAAGTTTTGGTCGGCTAGGGTCACGAAGGGAGGCAAAACGCGCTGGGTATCCCTCGGGGAGTATCCCGAGGTATCCCTGAAAGATGCAAGAGAGAAACGGTACACCCTGACGCAGAAAGCGAAAGATCGCCGGGTGTACTTCGGTGAGATTGCGGAGGCCTGGTATACGGACCGATACGCTCCCACGGTCGGAAAGAGAACAGCGAATGGGACGCGCTCGCTCCTAGATCGTTTTATCCTCCCTGAGCTGGGGGGAATGAACGTAGCGGAGATAGAACCACAGGACGTGTATAGGCTATGTCGAAAAATCCAGGGCGACAGCATACACACGGGGATGAGGGTTAGGGGCGTGATATCTCGAATCTTCCAGCACGCCATAGCCGCCGGGGTGTGTAAATGGGACCCGGCTTCGCAGGTTGCCGGGGCGCTCTTGCCTCCCCCGCCAGAAAATCATTATGCCGTTGTGAAAACGGCAGAAGAGGCGCGCGTCATACTTCGCAGTATCGACGGCATGAGGAAAAATGATATTGTGCGTTTGGGGCTCTTGCTGTTGGCTTATACTTTTGTACGCCCTGACGAAATGCGCCTGGCTCGGTGGTCGGAGATAGATTTTGTTGCCGGGGTGTGGGAAATCCCCGCCGAACGTATGAAAATGAAGCGCCCTCACACTGTGCCACTCTCCCCCCAGGCCGTAAGGCTGTTTCAAAAACTCCGATTCATCACAGGACATCGTGAGCTCTGCTTTTTCTCACCCCTGTGGGGAAAGGTGATATCTCGCCCGCGCTTTCCCGAGGCAATGCGAAAACTCGGACTCAAAGAGGGATGGAAAATGACCCCTCACGGGTTCAGGGGTATGGCGTCCACCCTCTTGAACGAGCACGGCTTCCCCCCGGACGTTATAGAGCGCCAGCTTGCTCACGTGGAATCAAACGCGGTCCGGGCCGCATATAATCAAGCTGAGTACATGGAAGAACGACGCCGCATGATGAATTGGTGGGGGGACTATTTGGAGAAACTCATGAAGGACTAGCCCCCCCCCAGTTTATTGCCTACTATTTTATTTTCAATATACGCAAAAATTTTATCATGAAAAGAGGCGGGCTTATGCCCGCCTTTTCTTATTCTTCCTTTTCTTTCCCTTTTTTCTTTACCTTGGTCCCGGGCTTGCGCCCGCCCCGATAAGGATGCACCGCGAAGCCTTGCGGCCCTGGGATGTATGCCTCAGCGGCGGCTCGGGGGATGAACCAGTCCCGACCTCGTTTTTCCGCCCCGGGGAGTTTTCCACGTATGCAGATATTTCTCACTGAAGAGGGGCGACATCCGATAATGGCCGCCGCCTCAGTCGTGGTAATCATTTCATTCATGCCCGGCCTCAACAAAAACGAAGCTCGGATGAAGCCCCAAAAGCCCCCCGCCAGCCTCCAGCCGTCGCCTGTTCCATTCCATGCGGCGCTCAATTTTCACCGTCTGGTCCTGCCCTCTTTCGGGGAGGGTCATGTCCTCCCCATCATAAAGAAAACGCAACGCCTCATGGATAGGGCACCCGGTCATCTTAGAAAAATTTTCCGCGCCCAGATAGCGCTCATAATGTACCTTCATTATTTTTCCTCCTTTCTTTTGACGGGGCGGCGGGTTTCACCGCCCCTTTTTTCATGACCTAGCCGGGGGTGTGCGCCCCGGTCTCGTGATACACATCGTTCGGTTCGATGTCCCCGGCGGGGTACTTTCTCCCCTCGACTCTCTCGCACTCTTCGAGGTAAGCGAGATAATCCCAGCTCCCGTTAGGGCGGGGGCCATACTTTTCTTCTAGGAGCTTCTCACAGTACTCATCGTAATTCTGGAAAATCTCCTCCAGGCGCTTCGCCTCCGCCCCGGTCACTTCGGTCTCCTTCCACCCCGCGAGGGGGGCGATGTGAACCCACTTCCCCGTGGCCTTTTCGCGCCCGCACATTTTTTCATCAACGCGAATCAGGTCCATCTCGCTCAGTCTCTCATGTACTTCTTTCATGTCAAACTTCCTCCTTTTTTTAGCTTGGGGGCTTCCCCCTTCGCTTTATGTATATATTCTATACTCTAGAGCTTCAAATGTCAAGCCCATTTTTGATTTTTTTACGCGGCCCACATCTCAGACAGATGGGCCATGAACACGGGGCGCAGCGCCTCGCCGAAGCTGGTCTTTCCGCTCTCATCGGAAAACGTGTTTGTATTCGCATCGAACCAGCCGAAAGAATCCTTGCGACCGGCGCGGGGGCGGGAAATGTAAAGGCGGCGGTGGCCGTACTTCTCCCACGCAGAGACGATGATCGTCCAGGTCTTATCCTCATAGGTGAACTCAAACTCGGTATCCTTCAGGGCGACCCCGGCGGGGATGCTCGCCTCGGCGGCGGAGGCGTTCATGGCCTCTATCATGGCGGCGATAGCCGCGCCCTTCTTCATCCTCCACACGCGGGCCGAAACATCCAGCCCGAGCTCGCTCGCAACGCGGCGGGCGCGAATCTTGGAAATGCTCATAAGAATTTCCCACGCGTTTCCGCTCTTCATAGCCTCGATAGCCTCAACCATGCTCTTCATCTTCTTCATTTCATTCTTCCTCCCTTTTATTAGCTCGGGCTCTCATCCCCTCGCTTTATGATAATATTATACGCTCTAGCGCTTCGAATGTCAAGAAGGTAGGAAGGAAAAATACAAAAAAAATCGGGGCCTTTCGGCCCCGTGTAAATATAGATATCGACTACTTTTTTTGTGTCGAGGTCCGCGCCTCGATCATTTTTTTCAGCACCGCCAGCCCGATGTCCAGAATAACCCCGCCGCCATAGCCCGCAATACCAGCGATAGCAAACTGCAACTGCACGCCTAGCTCCAACCACGAGGCGATAAAATGCGCTTCCATCCCGGCGAAAGCTGCAACAATAAGGCTAAGAACTAACTCCAAAGGCTGAAACGCCCCTCCGCGCTTATGGCGGATATAATCTACAAACCCGCCCATGACGGCGATGCTAATGATTTCAAAAAAAGTTTTGGTCTCTTCTTCCATGTGCAGCGCCGCTCCTTTCATGCGCGTCACCCCCTCTTCACAGCAAAGCGCTGATTACGGGGCTTTCCTATATCGATATGTACAAAAGTAGGATAAAGCAGGCAATACTCAAGGCCGGGCAGCTTCCCCGCGTTATAAAGGTTCCGTATGGCCTCAAAGAGCTTCCGCGCCCCGAGGGTACAAGACAGATCAACGGCCTTCCCCTGAGTGTGATATGAACCCTTCACGCCGCCCACTTTGGCATTGTGTTTTTCACACCGAACGCCGCTATTTACGATGAGCGGCACGCCGATATTATCGCGTATGGTTTCGCACATCTGAACCAGCGCTGGGTCGATATTATCCGCGCCACAACCGCACTTGCACGCGAACTCGCGCCGCTGGAAATGCGGCGTGATATATCCCGGCTTCAACGCGGGGACGGGGTCCTCCGGCTTGGTTTCCGGCGCGGGGTGTTGCACGGGCTCATCCGGCTTATCGGGCTGTATTCCATACTCCTTATACAGATCCTCAAGCCGCTCATCGACGCTCTTTTCTTTTGCCGCTGCAACAATTATTGGTGCCTCCAGAACATCAGCAACTTTTTCTTTTTGCGACTGCGAAAGCTGTAGCCCCTTGAATTTATGCCCGGTAATATGATTCAGGATATCACAAGCGCGGTCCACCATCCAGCCAATGAGCGGCCCGTCGGCCCATTCCAGCCAAAAAGGAAGCGGCACAAGCTCATCGAGCTTCGCAACTATGATGGCGCGCTTTTCCTTGCCCGTTTTCCCCGCCAGCTCGTTTTCCGCCCAGAGGACCTGATCTACAACCCAAAGCCGCAAATCTCTGAGTCTCGTCCAATACTGCAATAACCACTGTAACATTTTTCCCTACCTCCTAAACCATTTAAAATCACTGGCCTCTCCCGCGTAAAACGGATAGGGCACAAAATGCACGACGAAGCACGCCGCCATCCACGGCCAGCCCAGCGCCGCCAATATCCCCGCCGCGACGGCCTCCGACGCAAAACCGGCAGCCGCGACGATGCGCTGTTTCTTATGTGCCATATACGGCATATCCCACACAAAACGCGGAACACAAAAACGCCCCCAGGCGAAGCGGAAGCGCAGTCGTTTCCCAAAATAAAAAGCGGCCACATAATGACCGCTCTCATGAATCGCGCAACAAAGAGCAAGAGCTCCAAGAAAAGACACAAGATCATTCATCGCTATCATTTCCCCTTTTGCCAGAAAAAATCACGGGCTAAGGCGCTTTGTACGCTTTGCCCGTGATCTCCTTGTACTCTTTCTCTGTTATCCAACCTTTTACTACCGCATCCATGACGCGCCCATCCCCCCAGGAGCCCTGCTCATAAAATGCTTTTACCTTCACGAAATTCTTGCTATGTGTTGTCGTCATTTTACATTACCTCCTCAAGATCAATATCCGCCATCATGGCGAGGTACTCGATGTCGCCGCGCAGCTTGTCCAGCTCCGCCACTTCGACGTCGGCGAGGACAAAATACCACCCGTTCAGTCCGCCTCATCGTCATCGTAATGCACGATCTGGACGCGCTTCATCTGCCCGTGCTCGCCGCGCAGGCTCATGTCGTCCGCGTCCTCGGGGCCGTCGATGGTGACCTTCAACAGCTTCCCCCGGAACATGTCCTCCGTCACTGCGGACTGCTAGACGAAGTTGTTCCCGTTGAGCCCAAGCCTGTCGATGACGCTACCGTCGGCCAAAGTGATCTTCCATGACTTGTTCATAGTCTAAAAAACTCCTTTCGATATTTGAAAATCGCCCCGCCCCACAAGGGGGCGGGGATTGTCGATCAGCGTTACGCCGCGATCAGGAAAGCCGGGCGCACACCCATCCCATTAGAGGAAGCCTTAGCATAGGAGACACCACCATAGTTGCTTACAGCGGCGAAACTGCCAGCCGACACGACATCCCGCAGCCAGTACGACATGCGGTTGCTAATCATGTCGGGGCGGAGCCTGAAGAGATTCAATTGTTTGCAGGAGACGGTATAGCGAAACCTGATGTTTGTTCCATCCGATGCCCCAGATTTGAAAACCAAACCGCCGTACACCATCTGCTCCGTCATGAGTTCTACCGTGGCATTGGTCCATATTCCGCTAATCTCGATGCCGTTCACCGTAGCGTTGATCATGCACTCTCTGTACGAGAGGATGTGATTAGAGCCGAAAGCCGCGTTGATCTTCTCTTTCGCCTGGGCAAGGTTGGCAGTGTACATCTTGCTACCCAGATATCCGCCCTCGGTGGTGTCCGTCTCGTTCATATTGGCGGGGTACAGGTTCGCATCGGGCACAATGACCGCGTGGTGCGTCAGCAGCCCGCTACCCTGATCGCCGGAGCGGAAGTAGTAGTCGAAGTCCGCGATGCGCCAGTTTACACCGCCAATGACCCAGTAATCCCCAATCCAGAGGTCGTCGAAGGTCCCGCCGCCGATGGCCGACCACTGGGCCGCCGTCACGGAAGAGCCCAGGTTCTTTCCCCGGAAGATGGAGTTGTGGAAGCCGGGGCCGGACCCAAACGTTGCAGTAATTATATCCCCGCTTGCTGCGATAGATAGGACTTTCCACGCCGTCCCTGAGGTTCCAGGCGCGTTCGCGGATGTAGACGTATGCCCATACAGCGCCATATACAGCTGGTTGCTGTACTGGACCACATCGAGCCCGTTGTACGTTCTGCCAGTCGTCCACGTTCCCCGATACGGGAAAGAAGTGGGCCCCGCCGGGCCCGTGATCTGTTTCAGTTCCGTGTCTATATAGCTTTCATACTTGTTCACGAGTTCGGAAACCTGCGCCGCAATCTGTGCTTGCATCGTCCCGGCGAAATTCCGAATGACAAAATAGACCTGGGATGTACCGGTAGCGCCTTGATACGCCTCCTGAAGGGATAGCGACGTATTGCTATTTACCGCCGTTATTTGGTACAACCGGCTTTTGTCGATTGTAAAAATGTCTCCGACCTTTAACCCCGCATTGGCCCAGTTTGTACCAACGCCTGCAACGTTTGTGCTTCCTTGTGTTACGTTCACCGTACCCGTGCTATACCACGGAATGCCAGCAGAATCCATATTTTACGCCTCCCCACAAAAAGGCAGGGCCTCGCGAATGGCCGCAAGGTCCTGCATCATCTGTGTTTGTTTTTCCTGGCGACCCTGAAGGGCCTCCGCGTGTGCCTCCAACTGTTTTTCAATGGGCCAGGCTTCCAGATATCGCCGCTTTCTTTCCGCCTGGACCTCTTCCCGCGTGGGGATGTGTATTACCCTCACACTGCCGTCACCGTCCCCTCCCAATCGAGGAAGGGGAACGCAACCACCCGAAAAACATACACGCCGGGCAGGCGCGTCCCCCATTCGAATACCCCGTCATCGACCTCATACTCAGAATCATTCACGGATACAACGCAGGGCGTCGGGAGTCCAGAAAATCTAACAACTTCGACGCCATCTGCTTTTATACGCGCCGTGCTTTGTATGATTTCCATTTCGGGCCGCTCCTTTATCTCAGGAGGGTCGACCTGGATGTCTACGAAAAAAAAATTTTTGTCATAAGCCCCATGGATATAGTTATCAACGCCTATTTTATCTAAATCTTCCGTTTCCATACTCCATATTCCCATTAGGCCCCCATTGTTGGGGTTGTATTCCGTTACAGTCGCGTAACACATTTTGGCCCCCTATCGTTTGCACTGCAAAGCTAATACTGAAAAATATCCAATGTATGAAGTGTTGTAATTAAACGAACTATCATTATTTGCGTGCGTATAAGATATTCTCCAGTATGGATATATCCAGGCTGTACCGCTATGCGTCGGAGTAATGATAAAAGATGTGGAAAAAGAACCGCTCCGCCTTTCATTTTTTAGCGCTGTGAAAGCGCTTGGAATTTCTCGGCCTCCCTGGCTTACGTTCCCTACGGTCACATTAAACGAAAAGCCAAGAGTGCATATACTTGCCTGCAAATCACATGAAAACATAACGTACAACGGCTCATTTAGCACAACGTCAGATAGCCCAACGGCAACGTTTACATAACTGCTCCCGCTCCTTATTTGCAGTGGTTTATACGTGCCAACAATGTCCTTATTGCGCGTCCCCCAGCTTATTCCGCTGTAATCGTTGTAGCCTATAGGCAACGTAACACTGCGCCCCGCCAGTTTTAGTGTGTCTACGCTGGCGTCCTTTATCGCGGCGCGGTTTACCATGAGCGAGTTTAAAACGAGCATCCCCGAGGCAGAATCGTATACCAACATCTGGCGCGGATTAGTGCTTCCAGGCTTTGCAACGACAAAAGAATCCGCCGACAAAGTAAAAGTACTTTTGCTGTCCCCGCCGTTGTAAAGCTGATATCCGACTACATACCCATTGCTATCTAGCTTGAGCGTGTATTTTGTTTCAAGGGTTCCGTTTGTGTTTGCTATCGCTTGGGCGTTTTGTTGTATGCTTGCGGTTTGCCCATTCACGGTTGCTTGAAGCGTTGTTATACTTGAGCTCATTGCGCTATCGGCGGCTGCGCGTGTATTTTGTTCTGCTCTTATTGCCGCCGTATTATTCCCCGCAACGGTTTGAAGCTGTGTAATTCTGTTCGCCAGTGTTGTATCCGCGCTGGCTCTTGTGTTCTGCTCAATTTGAATAGCCGCGGTATTAGTATTCACCTTTATTTGTAGCGTTTGGCGTGCGTTGGCTTCAGCCGTATCAGCGTCTGCGCGGGCCTTTGCCTCATCCTGTATTGCCGCAGTATTATCATTCACTTTGGTTTGAAGCGTTGAAATTTGCGAAGATAGCGCGCTGTCAGCATTTGCGCGCGTTGTTTGCTCGTTTCTTATCGCCGCTGTATTCTGTCCGACCGTCGCGGCGAGCGTCTCACGCGATGTTACCTCCGCGCTCAGATCATCCGCCACCGCTTGTATTTTTCGATCATATATGGCGCTGTTCTCGTTTATCACTGCGAGAAGTTGCAGTCGATACTCTGCCACGGCCCTATTTGTTTCGTCGATTTGTGCGTTGAGCTCTTCCCGCGCCAGCGCAAGCTTTATGCGACGTTCCTCTTGCCCTTCGTGCTCGTTCACGCTGTTCTGGAAAGATGCAGCGGTGAGCGCGTCAATTTGAGCTTGAAGCTCTTCAGCGGTCATGCCCTCGTACGCCTGGATTGTAGTGATCTGCGAAGCTAGAACGATGTCGGCGGTTGCCCTGGTTTGTTGCTCCGTTTGAATCTCTGCGGTATTAGTATCCACCTTGCTTTGGAGCGAAGTAATACGCGAGGAAAGAGACTCATCCGCGCTTGCGCGCGTCGTTTGCTCCGTCTGAATTGCGGCGGTGTTAGAGTTTACCCTTGTTTGGAGAGTCTCACGCGCCTGAACTTCTGCGGTGAGTCCATTCGCAATGGCTTGTATCTCATTGCCAAAATAGGCGCTGCTTTCGTCGATAATCGCGAGCAACTCAAGGCGATAGGTTGCGACGGCTTGATTTGTCTCATCTATGCGCGCGTTTAGTTCCTGCCTCGCAAGCGCAAGCTTGAGTCTCCGCTCTTCCTGCCCCTCATGCTCATTTATGCTGTTTTGGAGGGACGCGGCGGAAAGCTCATTGATCTGCCCCTGAAGGCCATCATAATCAACGACCTGTTGCGATATCCTGCCGTTGATGGCGTCGATTTCCACTTCAGCGCTTTGAAGGCGCACATTTACGCCATCCACCGCGGTTTGATCTGCCTTGAGTGCAATGGCGCTATTAAGGCCATCAATCTTGACTTCCGCGCTATTTAACCGCTGTTGAAGCGCGGTCACTGTGGTTTCATCGGCCTTGAGGGATATGGCCGCGTTGGCTCCGTCGATGTCGATTTCCGCCTGCGTTATTCGGAGTTCCAAATCTTGCAGTGCCAAATCGGACATACTCGACTGGCCGATATTCACGAAGTTAATTTGGTACTCTTGCCCGGTTTCTGAGCCCATAAGAAGCCGAATGCCTGTGATTGTTGAGTTCTTCCAATCATCGCCGCCCGCCGTTAGATCGTGCATGTTAATCTGGACCGACCGCGTAAAAGTTATGTCCCCAACAACGTTTACACGGCGCATATAGCTATCGCTGAAGCCATGAGACGCAGTCTTGTACTGTACCTTTATTACGGCGTTAGTTGTTCCGCCTGTTTGTGAAAACTGAATACCGACAATGTTATTGACATTGCCTGGGATGGAAAAATCAGGCGACGTAAGCGACGGAGTAGCGCCCGTGATAGAGTACAACATCCCGACAGGCTGCGCCGTGAGCGTAGCATTTTGCGCAGTCCACCCGTTGAGGGTGTTATTAAATTTCCATTCCTCTGCCGCAATGATCGCGGCAATAATGGAAGCCACCGATTCGTCAACATAGGCCCTCGATGCTTTTAGGTTGATATCTGCCTCTTGCGCGTCTAGCCTTTGCTCGACGTTGCTGAACTGATACCCGGTATCCGTTTTCAGGTCTTCCAAGGCGCGAATAACGACGAGCCCGTCTTCCGGGTATATCTCCATCCCGGCCCAGCGGAATACGTCGCCAACATAATCTGCCTGATCTGCCAAGCGCAAAACGCCCTCAGCGATCATGTCCATGGCCGTGGCTAGATTATTGTTGATTTCATTCCGGTTATCGGTGACTTGCCCTTGTAGGTCCGCTATCTCATCATCGAAGTTGGCCAGCTTTATATCAACGTTCGCAAGTCTCACGTCAATGTCATCAAGATCAAGGGTGATATCCTGTATGTCGATCTCAAGCGGGTCAATACGCGTGTTTAGCTCTTCCAGGGCCTCCTGTATCCATGGATTGCGTTGCAGATAATCGGTTATCCAGGCCTCTGCGCTTTCCGGGTCGATAATACAGGGCGTCCCGGCTTGATCGTTGTACTCGGACTTTTGCCCTGTGTAGTTCACGGCTCGCACCCAATACCATTTTGTGCCTCCGGCGGGCAGCATCCGCGTGAAACTATCCGCGCGCGTTTGCCCCACTATGGAAGCAGTCGCCAGCTCGTCTTTATCGTTTTCCCACACCTCGATATGGGATAGATCGGCGTTGGTAGGGTTTACCCATTCCAAGGAGGCGAAACCAAACCATCCATTGGCGCTGAGATTTGTTGGGGCGTCAGGCGGTATCCCGTTTCCTATCACGACGCCTTCAGACGTTGCATAAGCCCAATCTGACGGGGGCGCGCTCGTGTACAGGGCTCGCACTCGAACAGAATACAGGGCCACAGTCTCACGCAATGGGCATTGCGCGGTCGTTTCCATCGTATTGCGCCGCTGTTCCCAAAGCCCCTGGTCATACTTCCACTCGACCTCGTAGGCAACCGGTTTTTGCCCGCGATAACTCCAATTTGCCCACAACTCAGGCACCCACTGGCCCGTAGACGAATAATACCCGCCGGGGGTGAGCGCAAGCCCGGCAATACGGTTCGATGGTAAGGAATAATCAATAATTGGCGGTACGCCATCTTCTGTGTAGAGCGCCGCGATATATTCCGTGCAAGTAAGAGTGATGTGGAGGTCATCGCTTCGGCTCATTTCTTGCACCCGGAAAGGCTTTGCAACCGCTTGCATCTCGCCAATAGCGAAAACATCATATGGGCTTATGCCCGCGGCGCTAGATATTGTGATCATAGTGGACGCGCCGCTTCCAGTCGCGGCGGCGGTCCGCTGCAAGATGCTATCGTCGGACTGGCGGCGAATCATAACGTTATAGGTCACGCCCTCATTGAGTTCTAGAGCGTGATCCACGACGACCGTATTGCCCTCAACGGAAAGAATACGCCCACCCTGCCCCCAGCGGGGTACGTCGTGCTGTACCAGTATCACATCGCCAACCTGGCAGGCTATCGCGTCGATATCCGCTGTAAACGTTATTGTTCGCAAAATATAGCGATTCTGGTTAAGCCTATACAGCCCCTCTTGCCAGGCCGCGTCGAAGTTTGTTATGCCCGTGAGCTCAACGGATACCGGGTTTGCGCGGTTGTCGGCATCATCAAACCCGTGGCCGTATACTGTTATTTGCTCGCGCTCAAAGTTTTTGGCCTCGTTGAGGAAGGAAATTTCAACCGCGTTCGCGCGTCCGTCCACGCTCAGGAACTCGCCGCTAAACGAACCAGCAACAATGTTCCCCATGCTGAAAAGCTGCACGGGCTCGGAAGGCTGGTCCCAAATACAGGAAATCTTGGTCCCTCGCATTACAACCGCGCCGCGAGCGCTTGCGGCAACATCGTTTACCCATTGCCATAAATCTTTAGTTTCATCTACGAGAAGATTCATAACGATGGGGCCACGGTTGCCAAGGCTTTGCTCATTCCACGCCGCCCAGGCCGCAAATGCAGTTAAGTCCATGCGCTCGGGAGACTCGCCGAAGACGTGCACTGTCCCATCGAGTGAACGCGCCTGAACACAAAGATCATAGATGATCCAGGCCGGATTGCGCGCGTTCTTTTGCTGCCACTGGCCATTCATGTACACTAGTACGTTGTTCCGCGTTTGTCTCCATGTGACAGTGGGAGTGCTTTGGTTGAGCTGGTCCGTCGCTTGCATCTTTATGCCAAGGAGCGCCTTGCCAGGGTGTACCATGGGCGATTCAACAACGGTCGTGAGCGATGTCCATACTGTGGTGTTTTTGTCCTTCGTAGGGTGTGCGCCGTCCTTCGCAAGCATACGCGCCCGTACTCGGTATCTTCCGGAGGTGAGTTTCCCGGTCCTTCTTACGCGCGTAAACGGTTTTGCCGTCGCGCCCTCGAACTCTTCCACAAACCAAGGCACCCAGCTTCCCCATGAGCCCGGCGATGTTTCCATCGCATACTCGAACTCCGGCTTGACCCAGTGTGATTCCGGCCCGGAGCGGGTTTCCGGATACCATCCCATCCCCTCCGGAAAATCCAGCGTAACCTCAAGATAGTCCGCCGAATCCCCCTCAAGCTCAGAGACAAACCACTCTCCGGGGATATCCTTATCTTCTTCGCCTTTCGAGTTGTTGCCACATTTCAACGTCACGCCGACATACTGCGTATCATAGAGATTCTCAAAGCCACTAATCGGCGTTTGTGAGTTGTCGCCGGGCCTGGTATCCCAGGTTACATTCTGGAAATTTTCAGCAGGGTTGTCGTTGATCCTTATGTCCGAAAACTCATCGATATGGCCCTGCCCGCCGCAAAGGAGCAGTTCCATATACTGGGTATCCCCATCCACGCGGATATACTGATTTAAAACTTGTCCCGCCGTGCGCACGGTCCCGTATGTGATGGGAATCACCGCGCCCTGAGCCGTGATAGGCTGAAGCGAGCCCCATCTGTACGATTCTGTATCTTCGGACTCCTTCATCTTTGGCCCGAAAGCGTTTGAAATGAGCTGCCCGCCCACCATGAGCGTTATTCCGCCTGCGAGCTTTCCGGCGATAGCTGACCCGCCGAACATACCCGAAACCCCCGGCGCAACGACGCCGAAAGCAAACGCGGCCAAAGCAATACCCGCCAGAATCGCGAGCGGGTTCTTCCCCCCGTTGCCCCCTCCGCCCCGCAACACGGGACAGACGGCGACATAATCACCCGGCGCGACAAGCTGCGCGGGTATCTCATCCGGCGCAAAAACGCGCCCATTTATGGAGGCGTGATATTCCAGTTCATCACTAATGTGGACATATTCGGAGAGAAAATCCTGGAAAGGTCGCGCCACATCTAGCTTTACGCTCGTAATATCGCGGTCCCTAATATCAAAAGGATTGTTTATTGTGACGAGAGTAACGGACATGTATAAAATCCCTCGATTCTTCTTCGCCAAGCGGGGGACCGGATAAGCTCTATTACCACCCCCGTTTTCTCGCGTGTGTGTAAAAATTTCCCATCTCCAATGTAGACCCCAACATGATTTACAAACGGGGCGTTGAAACGAATAGCCACAACGGCGGGCACCGGAATATCCGGCGGCTCATGCCGCGTCCATTTGGGCCGCTCTTCCAGAAAACCCTCATAGAATCGCGCGAAGTCGTAACAGCATCCCGTGTAATTGGGAAGGTCCACGCCGTACCGCCGGTAAACTTCACGAACGAGGCCCCAGCAATCATAAACATCCGGCCCGCGCCCGCCGTCAGCGAACGGCGCGCCAACAAGATCAACCACGCGCCGCATAAAGGCCACCTTGCGGTATTGCCGGTTCGCCGCCGAAACGCTGCGAGTTATTCCGCGCCTTGCACGCGGAGAAACTTTTGTCACATTCGGTGAGCGACGATGTCGCCTTGCATTCTGGCCCCTTGTATTGGAATGGGCAGAAGTTTTTAAGGAAGCGGCGCAAAGGTACACGGCGGAATAGGTTTACCGCGCCAGTCAACGTAAAGCTCACCCACTGCTCATCATAGCTCGTAGACTGCACGCTGAATTCTTCATCAAGCTCTGGCGTCGTTAGGTCCAGGTGATTTGACATCACCACCATGAGACGAACCGTTGCGCCAACGCCGCCTCCGGCCTGCTCGACGTAGCTTTCTACTGTGCGTGTGACGTTTGATACCTTAATTGAGAAATTTGGAATCTCCCCGCTTGCGCTTTGCCGCGGGGCGTCGAGCTCGAAAGGGAACGCCGTCCACGTCTCACCATTCCACGTGATGTCTTCCGTATTCCGGCAAATTCGCAATATTACGCCCTCTGTAACGTATATCTCCGCCAGAAGAATCCAAGCCCCATCCGAGGCGAGTTTATTTTTTTCGATGATCGCAACATTAGATAAATCCAGCATTTCTACACCTGCTCCAACGTAAGGGAGACATTCCAGCAGCTCATAACGGTGTGACGCGCTTTTAGCTCGCCCTTAAAACGGACGTTGTACGTCTTGCCATCTTTTACGTTCGTCCAGTTGAACGGAAGCGAGCCGCCAAGGACAAGCTCATAAAACGCGCGCAGGGCTCGATAATCTGAGCCCCGCATGTTCGCCCAGGTGAGTTCCCATGTCCGCCTCATCCGTGTGTATCTTGCCCGCGTTTGTACTATGCCCGTTCCGAACTCCGTACTGATCGCGGGGTCTTCCGTCGTCTCATCAAGCCCGCTTGGAAGCTGCACATTTGGCCAGTCCATGGTATCACCTCCGTCTAAAATTCTGGGTTATTGGGCCGTTTGTGGCCTGATCACGCAAGATCACCCCCACCACCATCTGGCGCATTTGTTCATCGAACGCTGGCCCGGTCTGTGTTGCCGTGACAGGCTGGCTGCTCTCGTTAATAACGTTTACCGTTACCGACGGGGCTTCCATGGCTGCGCCGGACGCAACCACACCCAGCCGCCCGTGAGAATCCCGCTCCAACGGCATGACGGCTTCGGGTCCTCTCTCCCCCATGAGCCCCGCGCCGGTTGCCATGGGAAAGATCGTGGGGCGATGCACGACGCCGCCCTTGGCAAAGGGGATTAAGTGGCCTACGGAGAATATGTTCCCTTTTGCGTTAGGCAAAAAGCCGAAACCGGAATAACCGGCATTCCATGCGCCAATATCTACACCGGCACCAACCCCGGCCCCGCCGCCGCCCATACCGAATATACCCATGATTTGCTTGAGGATGAGCATTTTTAGCGTCGTAAAAACGATATCCTCGCCAAGCTTGCGAAGCGACGCGCCGAAGTCACCGCCCCGGATTGACGCCTCTAAAAAGCCGTCTACCGCGCCTTCTATGCCCTTGCCCCACATTTCGTTGAAATCTTTGGTGGTCTGTTTTAACGCCTCTTGAAGCTGCTGCCCGACGGATACCGTTGTAAGCTCGCTTTGTTTTTGGAATGCTTCGAGGGCTTCCATGGCCATCTTTGCGGCGCGTGGAAACTCCTTAAACTGTGAGACGATACCGGCAAGGGCGGCCTCATATTCGACGTTGGAAAGCTTGCCACTCTCGAACTGATGCGAGAGTGAATCAAGAAGCTTGCTGATCTCCGAGGCTTTAATATTCTGTAGTTCGGAGAATCGCGCGCGCCATTTGTCTGTCCCTTCTGTGAGCCCGGCGATCTCAACTTCAAGCAGCCTGGCATAATCGGCGGCATTGAGCAGCCCCTCGGAAAATTCCCACGCAAGGTTGCTCCATTTCTCGCTGTATCCGCTATCGGTTATGTTGGTGATTACATCCTGTACCCGTTTCCATTTCTCCGAAAGCGGGTCGAGCCCTTCCAGCATCTTTTGCAGCTCAGGAACAAATGCGGCCCCGTCCTTATCCAGGTACTTGATTTCATCCTGTATCTTTTGGAGTTTCCCCGAAAAGGCCGTATCATCGATGTTGAGGCGCAGGTCTTGCAGCTTCTTCCAGTCTTCCGTGAGTGGCTTTGTCTTTGCCTGCATGGCGTCGATTTTTTCCATGTAGGCATTGCCATCCTCTTTGAAGTACTTTATACGGTCTTGGACATCCTGAATGAAAAAATCAAGCGCGGATTTTCCAGACTTGGCAACGCCACCGCCGCCGCCTTTTTTGGCTGCTTTGCCGCCGCCACCACCACCGCCGCCACCAATGGCGCGCCTTGCCTTTGGGGGAGGCGAGGTTGTAGATTCCTGCGTCGTTCTGCTCTGTATTTCTGCCTCAAGCGCCGCGATTTTTGCACGAACCAAACCGGCCCCAGGGGCGGCCTCTTTTCGCATCTCCTCGGGCATTCCCCAGCTACCGCGCTCGCCGAAAGCTAACATGCGGCCTAGTTCTGTCCTTGTGCTCACAGCTTGAGATTCAAGCGTGACAAGCTCTTTTCTAAGCTTTTCAAGTTCACCCTGTATTTGTGCGGTGCTGGCGTTTTTAAAGCTTGCATTAAGCCAGTCCTGAGCGGCAGCCATGTTTTCAGCAGCGATACGGGTTTTTTCACTCTCGATAACATACGCACCCATGCTGGCGACCGCAAGCCCAAGCGCGACAGTGGCCCCAACAGGCCCCGTGAGCGCAAGCGCAACCGCTTTTATCGCGCCCGCAACCGTCATTGCGCTCGATATCAGGCTGCTCAACGCAATTAACAAGGGCCCAGTAGCTACTACGAGCGCAGTTATTTTTATGGTTGTATCGCTTAGGTCGATGGAAAATTTACCGATAGCCTCACTTAAGGCCGGCATATAACTTTCGGCCATGGTGACAAGCTTCGTCCCTAGCGGCTCAAGCGCCATAGCGGCTTGATTCCCGAGAGTACTCCACCGCTCGCTAAATGTCATTGTTTCCTTGGAAGTTTCAGCGATTGTACCGCTTGCGGTTTTGAGCGCGTCAACAAGCTCATTTATTTCTATTTTGCCCTCTCGTATAGCGATAACCAAATCTGCGCCCGCCTTAATCCCAAACATCTTTTTACCCAGGTCAAGTGCTTCGCCCATGCTACTAGCGCCCTTGATCTGTTCGATGATCTGCCTTAAAGCTTGGGATGTATCGGCGACGCCTTCATTTGCAAGCGCAACCAGCGCTTTTGAAAAAGATTTCATCGCCTGCTGCGCGTTTATTCCGGCCTTGTCCAAAGTTCCTATGAGGACAATGGATTCATCGAGCCCAAGGCCAAGAGTACGAAGCGCGCCTCCAGCAGCAGTCACGCCCTGCGCTATTGCGTCCATTCCCATGCCGGTTGCTTGAGAGGCGAAGAACAGCTTATCTAGAACTTCCACACCCTGGTCAGCACGCAGATTCCAGTTATTTAGCAGTTTCCCGAGACTGGCGATGGTTCCGCCCAAGTCGGTCCCCATCATGCGCGAGGCGTCGAGTAACGCCATGGAAAGAGTTTGCAGCGTCTTCCCCGAGGCCCCGGTCATGGTGTTTAGGTCGGCAATGGCCTTTGCGCTATCGCCGAAGCTTTGAGGGCCCAAAACGGCTATGGCTTTGAAATCATCTTTTAGCTCTTTCAACGCCGCGCCCGCCGCGCCTGTGCCAATCTTAATTGTTCTAAATGCTTCTTCAATCTTGAGCCCAACGCCCATGGCGGTTGCGCGCAGGGCCATCAAGGGGGCGGTTACGACCGTGATATTTTTCCCAAGGTTCTTTATTTCTTTATTGACGCTCTTAATTTTTTTCTGTAACTCGCTTGTATCAGCGCCAATAATCATATTGAGCTTTCCAACAAAAGCCGCCATTACTCCGCCTCCCTTCGTTTACGGCGTTCCTCTTTCCACTCCTGGATAAACTGCGTTTTGCCAAGCACCCGGCCACGTTTCCATATGCCCGCGATATCTTGCGGCGATATGCGCCGCTTCGCCCACAGATTCATTATGGCCGCCGTGTGTATGGCCTGCTCGCGCCGGTCGAGCCATACGCGGTATTGCCGCGCCTCGATCATGTCCATGAGCTCGCCATTTGTAACAGTCCACAGCTCATCCCGGCGCAAGCCAAGAGGGCCAAGCGCATACAGGTACATCTCTTCACGTGCCTGCAAGCGCTCAGCCCTCGTTATCACACGTTTTTTTCCGCTTCCCCCTTGCCGTTATCCAGCAATATGTAACGGCGGAAACTGTCCACGAGCTCGCTAACGCATTCCATCGCAATGGCCCGCAGTGATACCTCGGAATCATCACAAAGCGCGCCAACCGCCTCAGGGGTAATACTGCGCCGCTTCCCAAGCATCCCGGCCCAAACGATTGCGCGAAGGTCTGAGAATTTGAGCTTTGTCCCCTTCTCAAGCCGCTGAATGAGGTTGATTATGCTGTCGTCTACTTCATCCTCGAGCGCGCAAATGGCGTTTTGCCCGTACTGAATCTCATACGGCTCGCCGCCTATATTAATGATCCTCATGCGGAGATTGCACTCTTTGTGATTGCGCCAGTGCCCTGCGCCGATACGGAGACCTGGATTGCATCCTCGGTTGCCGCGGATACATCCCACTGGGTTACATACGCCGTGAGAACATATTCAGAGTTACCCGTCGCGCTTCCAGCGGGGCGAATATGGAAGGTGAGCGGCGTCCCGGTCCACTGCGCGCTTTCTATTGCGGCGTCTGCTTCGGCGTTGTTCGTATCAAAAAGGAGCGTAAAAGACATTGTTGCCTCAATCTGGCCGGGCAGGTACTCCTTCCACTCTGTTGCGATGGTACTAACGTCGATAGTATTTCTTGCCGTCGTCATTGTCCAGTCGCGGCAAGCCATCATCTGAGTTGGGACGCTGCCGATCTCCACCATAACAACGCTATTTTTCGATGCAACTTTCGGCATTAAAAATCACTCCATTCTCTCAATATAGGTTCTAAAAACTACAACGCCGTGCATCCAGTCCTCATCCCTGAGAATCTGGAAACTCTCGAAGATGTAGACCTGCGCGGCGCTTTCCATGGCCGCCTCGACGGCCTGTTCGATCTCGATCACCTGCGCCCGGCCACGGTAGAAGCTCCAAATATGCAGCCGAACCTCGACCCGGCGCTCCTCGTCGCTCATCACCCGGCCCTCGGTGTCGAAAGTGTCGCCGATGACGATATACGGCCCCGGCGTCTTCTCATCGGGCATATAATCAAAAACGCGCTCGCCGCCTAAAAGCGTCACAAGCGCGTCATTGCCCGTCAGCCGGGCGTAAATGTCCCTATATAGTTCTGCAAGCCTCACGACACGCCTCCTCCATCGCGCGGCTCATCTTGTCATACACCTGCGGGGCCTTCGCCGCGAGGGCGGGGCCCATGAAAGGTTGCGCCGCCATCTTTCGCGTTCCGTACTCCACCGCAAAAGCGTAATACTCTTTAGAGCCCGCCTTCTGCTTTTTTGTGGTACTCTTGCGCGTCCCCGCGTTGCGCGGGTAATCGGCCTCTACTTTCGCGGATATGCCTTTCTTCGCCAGCTTCACCTTGATCGATGCCTTAAGACGACCGGTACCGGCCCCTTTACGGGGCTCGCGTGTTCCTATGGGGGCGCGTGTTCTCGCGTCTTCGGCGACTATCTCCGCCCCAGATTTCACAGCCTCGCGCAGCTTTTCCTGGACGATATCAGCCCCAAATTTATTTAGCTGATCGATAACCTCTTGAGACCCCTCAAGGCGGCCCCATGCGAAGACGGCCATATTACCGCACCTCCGTCACGCAGTCCAGAATCAGCCAGTTTGCGACGGGGCGCGTCGTTTTCACCACCAGGCGACACCCCCGCCAGACGGCGATGTCTCCCTGTTGAACCTGCGCCGCGCCGGGGCGAATGATGATCTCATGCGTTCTTAGCTCGCGCGTTTGGTCAGCTATCACGTTATCACGCGCCTGGGTCACGTTTACCTGGGCATATGCCGCGCCGATGAGTGTTTCAGCCTCGGTATACCCGCCCATCAGGTCTTTCGTTTTTTGGAGACGGTAGAATCCCACGCGCTCAGAAAGCGCCCCAGCGCCTTTCGGAAGGGCCATATCTCATCACCCCATCCCGCCATCATCAGAAACGCGACGAACCCAAACTTTTACCCCGCGCCAAATGTCTGGCACCAAAGAAAAAGGCACACGCCCCTTGGCATATACGAAGATTACCGGCTCGCCGCCAAGCTCTCCAACCCCGACAGTTTGCAGCCATGGCGGGGCCCCGAGGCTATCTTTGAGCGCCCTCGCCTTGGTCTCAATGTCCCCACTCATTTTCATACTCCAGTCGGAACGTTGCGATCATACCAAAGGAGCTGCTGCGCCGCGTTGGGAACTCCGCCTGTCTCCCTGTTTTGGTACCAGTTCGCCACCGTGAGCAATATGGCCTGCTTCCAGGTCTGCTTTACCGCCGGGGGCTCTTCACCTTCAGCGGCAACAAGCGCAGTATTGAGGAACCCCTCGGCCCACTCACGCGCCGCAGTGATATAGCTGGATATTAGCGCGTCATCCTCGCTAAACTCCACCCTCATCTGAAGCTTTGCTTCTTCGAGGGTGACCGGTTCCGTCGCCATGCGCTTTCACCTCCGGGGCCCGCTTCGTGAACCCGTATGCCTCCGCATATGCCGCGCATTCATACGGGACCTCATGCTCTCCGATTTCAAAATCGCGCCGCCTACACCCGTCGATATAGAACGTGAAAGGCTTCGCAACGTTTATTTTTTTCATCTCCACAGAATCACCCCCATTAAAAGGTTTGGGGGGCATAAGCCCCCCAACGGTTAAGCCGCGCACTTGACGAACTTGAGCGCCTCGCTATTGAGAATCATGTTCCCGACCCGCTTCGTCATATAGAAGTTGACATACGGCTTATTGGAGTACGGGTCACGAAGCAGCCGAATGCCGGTCCGGTCCATGATGATATACGCCTCACGGAAGTCTCCGAAAGCGATGGGGATAGCACCCGCGCCTGCTGGCGGGAAATCGTCGTTGTACGTATACGGGAAGCCGAGGATGCTGTTAGGCTCGCCGCTCTGGAGGCCGGGCTGCCACAGGTAGTTATTCTCGCTGTCCTTCAGCTTCCTAATCGCGGCGAGCGTCTGACGGTTCATCATCCAGCGCGCCTGCGGATAGTAGCGGCTCTTGAGCGCCGTGATAACATCAATAAGCATGTCCCCGAAGGCCGCAGAGGTCGCGGGGAAATCGGCGGCGACACCCGTCGCGATGTGCTGGAATGTCCCGAAAGCCCGCGTATCATCCGCAGTCGTCGCGGTGGTAACGGTAAGCAAGCCCTTGGGCTGTTTGGTTCCGGTCCCGGAAGTGAACGCAATATTCTCCTGCTTCGCGAACTCGCGCGCGGCGCTCTCCGCCAGCCATGCCTCCACGTCGAAGAAGATATCATCAAGCGCCTTCTGCGTCGCTGAGGGCTGGCAGTAGATTTCCCCGAACACCGGCGAGACGGGGCTAAGCGTCGGGGTATTCGTCACGGGCCGCGCGTCGGTCTCACCCACCCAGCCGGTCGTCAGCCCGCCGTTATCAACAAGCTGAATAATGTCCTCGGTTCCCACAAGGCGCACGTCGCAAACTGCGCGCATGGGGGAATCGGCACTAAGAAGGCTGAAAATCTGAGTGTACATCTCACGGGGAACCGCGTAACCGCCGTCCGCATCGACACCGACCTGTACCGCCTTCACCTGAAGGTCGGCCAGCCCGTCAGAAACTCCCTTACGGACGAACTTCCCGAAAGCCGCCTTGTGCTCGCGGTTCGCCACATCCTCGGGGGTGATGTTGCCCAGCTCGGGCCGGTTTGCCCTGGCCTCAAGCTCAGACAGCCTCGCCTCGCGGGCCTGGAGCTCCGCCTCAATCTTTGCCAGCTTCGCCTCAAGCTCGCCCGCCTGCCCGCTGCTCTTTTTCAGCTCATCGAGCCTCGCATCATTGGCGCTCTTGTACTCCGAAAACGCCTTATTAAGATCGCTCAGGATGGTCTTCATCTCATCCATAGTTAGACACCTCGCATTATAGAAATTAGGTTGAGCGCTGCTTTCTTTGCTTCCTCTGCCTCAGCATCCCGCTGAGAATCAGCACGGATAGCGGCGAGCGCAGCTTTCGCCTCGGCCCTTGAAAGCCCTGCATCCCGCAGGAAGTTCTCAAGCCCTCTAACTGTCTTAACCTCGTCCACCACGGCCTTTGGATTTGCCGGAAAAGTAACGAGGGAGACTTCCCATAAATCAATATCTTTTAGTACTCTGATTTTTTTCCGGCTTCTCATCTCATCCTCCCAGGCGAGAGGAAGGAAGCCGATAGAAAGCCCGCGTATAGCGCGGTTCTTTAACAGGATATGCGCCTCGCGGCCCTTTTCGATATCGAGCAAAAGACGGCCTTCCAGCCATAGCCCTATGTCATCCTCGTAGATCTTTTCATATACCCCGATGGGGTTAGAGCTGTCATGCTGCCACAACATCACGGGGGTTTTTCTTCGCAGCGTCTCCGCAAAAGCCCCGCGCACAATCACGTCGTCCCAATCATCTACCACGTCAAAAACTGAGCCGTACCCGCTGAAATATCCTTCATCACTGATCTCCTTGATCTCCATCGGGTAGCTCTTCCTGCTCAGTGGCGGCATTCGTACCACTCCCCTCTGTATCTTCTTCGTTGTCTATTCTCATATTCATCGGTATCAGGTGGATATCCCCGCCCTCATACGGGTTCATGTCTTCCATTTCGCGAACCTCATTGGGACTCAATACGCCCATATTGATTCCCTTTTGGTATGCGTCATAACGGCTGTTTAGGTCGCCCCGCTGCAAGCCGTCCAGATTGAATCGAACCTCAAGCCCCGGCTCGCCGGTATCATCTATGAGGTCCCGCGCGATAGCCTGTTCCCAACGCCTCACCCAAGGAAGCAACGTATAACGAACATAGCCCATGCTCATCTGTTCGATGCCGCTGCCCCAGCTTGTGGTTTTTTCGGTACTCTGAATCATGAAGAGGGGAATACCAAAAATGCGCGCTATATCCTCCACTTGAAAGCGCCGCGTCTCCAAGAATTGCGCGTCAGCGTTCGTCATCGACAGCGCCTCGAACTTTGTCCCCTGTTCGAGAATCGCCGTGGCCCCGCTGTTCTCCCCGCTATACGCAGATTGCCAGTTCGTTTTTAGGCGCTGGTATGCTTCCTCGGAAAGATTCCCCGGAATGCTCAGCACCCCGCCGGGCTTCGCTCCGTTTGCAAAAGTGGAGGCCCCGTGTTCTTGCGCCGCCAGGGTGAGCCCGATCGTCTCACGCTGGCAAGCGATGGGAGAAATCCCCGTTACCCCGTCCACGCTTCGATACATCACGTGGAATATCTCACGCTGGCCGACCGTCCTTGTATCCCCGTTCGCAAAGGTGACGCTGTATTCGAGTTCCCACGTGGGAAGTTGTCTCACCGAAATCATTCCGGGCAAGAGGGGCAGCAGCTCCACAACCCGCCCCACTGCGTCACGAACCTTGTATGCGTAGAAGTCGCCACGCAGGCACAAGCAGAACATCGCCAGCTCTCGCCAGTTGAACGACGTGAGCCACGGGCAAGGGCGATGAGCCAGCAGCCGATACACCCAGTTATCCCGTTCTTCTGTCCTCTCGCCGTCAAACCCTCGATACACCTTCACGGGCAACTGCGCGACGCTCTCCGCCAGCAGCCCGACGCACGCATACACCGCCGAACATTGCAGTGCCTTCGAGGGTGAAACGTCTATCCCCGCCTTCGTGGGCATTCCGTACACCTGCGAAAGCAGCGCCGAAAGCGCGTCCGCTGTGACGTTGCCCGACTTGTTTTCTTTCTTCTTTCTGCCTATCTCAATCACCCCCTACACGGTCAGCAGGCCGCGAGTCTCGTATATGCTTGTATCATCCTCGCCTTGAATCTGGCGCGATATCGCCATGCACAAAGCCACAATCCCATCTATCCGCTCCGCGCTCTTGGCCTTGTCCGGTTTGATGTTCTCGGCGGGATCAACCGCAAGCACCACATTGGCGGCCATCCAGCGCAACACAGGGTTACCCCCGTGCTTGAGCTCACCGCTCATAATCTCGCGCTCTAGCTCCTTCGCCGCCGGGCTCAAGGTTTGGAAGCCCTGCCTGACAGGTACAACCTGGAAACCATCCTCCTCAAGCTGTATAGCCAGCTGCGTAGCGTTCCAGGGGTCGTATCCGATCTCACGCAGCCCCCTGAACTCTGCCGCCACCTGTTTGATTCGCTGACGGATGTACTCATAGTCAATCACGTTGCCCGGCGTGGCCTCGACATATCCATGACGAACCCACGCGGAAAAGGGCACCCGGTCCCGGCGCTCGCGCTTTTCCATCTCGTCTTCGGGTATCCAGAACCACCCCAGCGCGTCTCCCGTCCTTGGGAACTTCAGCACGAAAGCTGAGATATCCGTCGTACTCGAAAGATCGAGACCGGCATAGCAGGGCTCTTTTCGCAGGTCTTCCAGGGGCGTTTGTTCTCCGCAAGCCGCCCATGCGTCGGGGTCTATCCAGCGTGTCTCCGCCTGCGTCCATACGTTCATATGCAGTCGCAAAAAGGCGTTGAGCGCCGCCGGGGCCTCTCGCGCCTTGCGTATCTTGTCCCTCAGATCATCCAGCTTCACAGATACCCCGAGGTTAGGGTTTGACTTCACCCATACCCGCTCATCTGTGTAGTCGTCTTCCTCATCCAAGGTAAAGATGATCCCACAAAAGCTGTCATCCTCAAGCGAGCCTTCTAGCACATTCTCAAGGTAGTCGTGAAGCTCGCGGCATATCCCCTGACGGGATACACCCGCCGTCGTAATAGCGAACATGAGAGGCTGCCGCCGCGCGCCCGTCGCCGTCTCTAGGATGTCCCACAGGTCCCGCGTCTTGTGCGCGTGTACCTCGTCGATTATGGCCCCGTGGATGTTGAGACCGTCAAGGCTGTTGTAATCGCTGGAGAGCGGCTCAAACTTGCTGTTTGTATCTAGTACGAACATGTTATCCGTTCGCACTGTGATGAACTGCTTTAGCATCGTAGACGCTCGACCCATCCGGCAAGCCTCGCCGTGGACGATCTTGGCCTGGTCGCGCTTTGTAGCCGCGCTGTAGACTTCCGCGCCGGGCTCTTTGTCCCCGTCCAAGAGGTACAGGGCGACACCCGCCGCAAGGGTTGATTTCCCGTTCTTCCTGGCCACCTCAAGGTAGGAGATACGAAACCGCCGCGGGCCGTCCTTTTTGCGCCAGCCAAAGAGCACCCAGAGATAAGCCTGTTCCCATGGGGAGAGTATGAACGCTTGCCCGCCCCACTCGCCTTTGGAGTGGCGCAGGAAATCAAAAAAGCGGAGCACCCGCTCCGCCTCCTCTTCGTCGAAATAAAGCCCGCGTTTTGTTCCCTTCTTCAGGTCTTTCTCGTGGCGCTCACAAAACAGCCGCACCCACTTGCACGCCGTCACCTTGCCCGCGAGAACATCCGCTATGTACTTCTTTGCGACGCGAGCGCTATTTTGCACGGAAGGCGGCATATTCGTTGATCTCCTTTTCCGTCTCCATACCGGAAATCCTTGTGCGCGCCGAAGGCGTGAGCCCGAACTGCTCCTCATATTTGAGCGCCGCCATGGAGTTGTCGCGGTGAACTTGGAGCATAGGGTTTTTGTGTACCGCGCCCATCCCGTCCACAATCGCCAGTCCGTTGCGCTTTATGAGCGCGTCAGCCTCATACACGAGGCGCAAGTGATGGACATATCTCACGAAAGGCTCTATATCGCACGGGCTCAAAATTTTTTTTGATATTAGCAGATCAAAACTTTCCCGCGCACGAGCCAGGACTGGCGCTGGCAAATTCCGTTGAAGCTCTTCGGGAAATTCTACGCCTTGCGCAGTTTCAACAGTGAAACCCGCGCTTTTTTTTGTGTGGTGTGACTTCGGCCCGAGTGCTCGCGTGGCCGCGTCTTTTGGTTTTGGCCCGCGTATCGCCACGGGCAGTCACCTCCTGAAACGAAATTCGGAAATCATAGAAATAGGGGGACGGTTAGAGAAAAGGGGCCGCCGTTGCCCCGGGGGCCGGTCCTAGACTTTTGACCTCCCCCTCCCCCGCGTGTTTGCGGTTGTGGCACGCCGCGCAAAGAACCTGAAGGTTATTTATGTCCATCTCCGCGCCGCCGTCCGCAATGGGGATGATGTGATCGACTAGCTGTCCCGCCGTGATGATTCCATGCTTGAGACATTCCGCGCAAAGCGGCGACCGCGCCATGACATAATCCCTGAGATTCTTCCAGCGCTTCGTGTGATAGAACTTATGCCGATCAGGCCGCGCCGCGTTATACTCCCGCGTTGCTTTCTGTTTCGCCTTCTGCAAATATGCTTCCCCAGGTCGTCGCGGCATTCTGTATCACCACCTGTGGTTTGTCTACTTGCCCGAGGAGATTCTTCCCTAAAAAAATCGCCATCGCTGGCGCCTTCTCCGCAAGCCGCCATTGCATACGGCGCAGGGAGATAAGCCCGCGCCCTCGCTTTTCGCCCCATACATCCGCAAATTTACGACCGTAAGTTCTTATACACCAACGCTCTATTGTGTCCTCCGAGCACATAAACCAGCTCGCAATCTCCTTTAACGTACATTGGAGGCCACATAACTTTTCAAATTCATTAGTCGAAATATTTACACCTTTAGGGCCTCGTTTGGCCATCTTTTACACCTCCCCCTTTTTAGGGTATGGCAGGGCCTTCTTTGCCCATTCCTTGCGCAAACGTCTATCAAAACAATAAATATATTTATGTTTACCACTGGGCTTAAAATCACTTGCATTTGGGTCTATATTATTTCTAATCCAATCAAGATTCACAAATCCATATTTGCTGTGTATACTTTTAAAATGCGTTTTCTTTCCATGAATAATAAAAGAATGTATTGGTGCCGCAAGCCCAAGATATAGCCAATTTGTAGCCTGATAGATAACGCCTAAGTGACCATGATCTAAATCTGCGTAACTAACGACAACCTTAACTTGCGGGGCCTCCTTATGTAATTCTTTAAGCGCCGCTGCAACGCATTCAGATGTATGAAACTGTTTGCCGTTCAAGGCAACTCTTACAAGCTCTAACACCTCACCTTGCACAAGCCCAAACGGGCAAGCAATATGGTTATTTGCACCGTGTGAAAATAATATACATCCGCACCAATCATCATCTTGATATACATTGTACGAGTACAATGTAGCAGGGACAGACCGCGCATAATGGAATTTTAAACAGGCATATTTTACAGCTTTAGATGAAGCCTTTTTTATCTCTATCATTTTCCAATTGTCATATCGGCACCAATACTTTGAGCAAATTGTGTTATGACATCCTCATGAGGTTTAAACGCCTGGTAACTTGAAAAAACAAATCTAACGATTAATCTCTCTTCTGTTTCTTGCTCATCATCTAAAGATGCTGTATCAGGCGGCTCAATGTCTAAAAAACCAAACTGCCCCATATCGATATCCGCGATATCCCCCAACTCGATATCAAGCTGCTCAAAGTCCCACCCGGCAAGCTCACCTGTTTTGTTGTCTGCGAGTCGATAGGCTTTTACCTGTTCCGGGTCAAGATCATCGGCCACAATTACGGGGACTTTCGTCATGCCCAATTCTTTCGCCGCAAGCATCCGCGTATGGCCCGCAATGATTACATTGTTTTTGTCAACTATAATGGGCTGCTTAAACCCAAACTCCCTGATGCTGTTCGCCACGGGTTCTATCGCGTGTTCGTTTTTGCGCGGGTTGTTCGGGTACGGTTTGAGCGCGTTAATGTCCATTATTTCAACAATGTCGCTGATTTGTGTGTTTTTCATGTTCTCAACCTGCTTCTATTAAGGCTTTGTATGATGTGCTGCTCACGTTCGGATAGCTCCCACACCTTAGCTTCTGCCTTAGCTTCTGCCTTAGCTTCTGCCTTAGCTTTTTCTTCTGCTTTTACATCTGACAATAGAAACCCATAACCAAAGATGCTTTTACCCAGCTCCTTTTGCGCGTCCAGTTCAGACACGCGGAATATCTCGCCAGCATTCGCACGGAAGTCTAGCCCGTACTTGCAGAGATACGCCAGCCTTGCCCCTGTAATCACATGGGCCGGGTATTGGTATTTAGGTAACTGTTTCTTCATTGTTTGCAGATTCTTTGTGTTCTCTGAATCCACAGCAGAATACAACGACGGCGCGGTCCGTATCCCTGGCGCGTCCAGGTTCGTCAAAAACGACGTATTTACTTCTGCACCGTTCTCATATACGACTTGCGCGCCCACGCCGATAGCACAGCAATAATCCACACAGGCAGTAGCGAATAGCGTCAAAGTAGGGGCAAATAGAAAGAACCCAATACGCCGCGCCAGATAAAAGCGCACAATCTCCGACAGGATGCTAAAAGGCGGATTATCTACCACAATACAGCCCGGCGGATAATCGTATCTCTCATAGTCCCCGCCAGGATAGAATGGACGCACAAAGCCACCACGATCTACCTTGTACTCGTTCGCTACCCAATCCGCAACGGCCTCATAAACATTGGGCGGGGTGTAACAATCATCCGTTGTTTTTTTGGTCTTGAACTTTTCCACAAAAGCATCATAGTCGGATTTATCTACTTTGCCGCCACACGGTCTACATTGCGGCGCGTCAGGGACAACGCCATCAAAAAACGTTAGCTGCTGCATTCTTCCACCTCACAAAAGGAATAAAAAAACAGGGGCTTAACAGCCCCTGCCTTTGAGAAGGAAGAATGAAAAAGTCCTGCGTTAGCCCTGAGTTTCCTACTCTCCTATTGTATTATGTGTTGCCCGGAAAAACAGGACAAAAACCGGACAGAAACCGGACACTATAACCCGAGGCAGCGTATAGCCAGCCTTACGAGGGAACACCGAACACGATACACCCCTTTCTCCGACATACCAAGCTTAGCGGCCACCTCTGTATTATTGTTGCCGCCGAAGTAGAACAGCGTCAGGATTTTCCCCATCTCATCCTTGCCCGAATTCGGCAAAACATAGGCGCTCGTCAGATCACGCTTCAAAAGCGCAATCGGCATTGTGACTGCCTCAAGGCGCGTTATCTCCGTTTCCATATCCGCGAGGCGCTGCGCTCGCGTCGCCACGGGGTCACCCACGCCGCCGTGCGCCATTGACTCATAACTTTGGCCGTGTACCGAGGCCGAGCTC
>ODAI013155099.1_pt1 | contig 30340 bp, 31 predicted proteins | sample 1539321 | NCBI WGS metagenome assembly ODAI01 (sample SAMN02144231, study PRJEB22623) | gut metagenome | biome: sheep rumen | host: Ovis aries | place: New Zealand
AATGGAATAAAATATCAACTTGCTGTTGAATTTACAGGTACGGCATATAATTTGTTATTATCAACAAATGGTGGAGTATTTACTCAAATCGACACAGTGGTATCAACAACTAAAATAACATATAATCCAACTTTACATATAGGCTTTAGAGGTAACACAGAAGGCAAAGGCACTATGGACTTAAATACAATGCAAGTTTACGCAGACGGCAACCTAGTTTATCAGCCTTGTTTGAAGATACCGTATACGGAAAGTTTTACAGGGTCAAAAATTGCTCAAGCTATTTATCGTGACAGAGTAGTTGATATGTATGAACAATTTGGTTATGCGCCGTATTATACACTATCTGATACGGATTTTACTCTGCCGATGGGTGAAATATATGGGATGATGCAAAAAATTGCAGAGAATTCAGTTAAAGAAATAAGCCAATAAGCAAAAGGAGTTTTATTGTGATTTGTTGGTCTATTAATAAAAAAGTCGAAATTTTTTTCAGCAGAATTCCGTATATCGCTGTTAGGTTTTATACTCCTAATATGAATGAAGCAGAAAAAAAATCTATAGAAAAAAAACCTTTTATCTGTGAGAATGAGCTTAAGGTATGTCTTAAAGATTTAAGAAAACATGTTCAATATGAATTTTTGATTCCAAGCAGATATTGTTTTGACGGGGCTTCTATTCCACGTTTTTTTTGGAGGATAATAGGGCCAAATACAGATAATAAATTTTTAATACCGGCTCTTATACACGACATGTTGTGTGAACATCATAATGTTATTAACAGTGATAAAAGTTTTTCTACGGAAGTTTTTAATGCTCTTCTGGAAACAAGTGGTATTAGTTGCATAAAACGATTTTGTATGAAAAATTCTGTCGCTTTTTATCAAACATTATTTTGCAAATGGTAATAAGAAAGGGCAACGCTGATATTATATTCAGCATTGCCCTTTTTTATTATGATTTGTAGTTTTAAATTATATTCAGTCAATTAAGAAGGAGGTTAGTTTGATTTATAAGTTATTAGATAAACAAAAAGAATTTATTGAGATTCCTCATAATAATTCTCTTGATGTTGCAATATATCAGGGAGGATACGGCAGCGGAAAAACTTGGTGCGGATCTCTTTTAGGAATTCTTTTGGCTATGAAATATCCGGGTTGCAAAGGATTAGTCGGTGCTAAAGAATATGAACTTGTCAGAAAGACAACTCTTGTTTCATATTTAGATCATTTAGATGCTTTTGGTTTTATACAAGATAAAGATTACGTATATAATAAAATTGATAAAATTATCAGGTTTTCAAATGGTTCCGAAATATTGTTTACAGCTTTGGAAGATCCTGAAAAATTTAAATCTTTAAATCTTCACTGGGCAGAAATAGAAGAAGCTTCTCAAATATCGGATTCATCATTTAAACAATTAATAGGTCGTTTGCGTAATACATATAGAGGGAAAAACTGGGTTGATTTTCGCTATAGATTGTTTGGTCATACAAATCCTCAAGGTGATAAGGGATGGATTTGGCAAAGATTTGTTGAACATTCAAAAGAAAATTACAGATTAATTATAGCTCCGACAACCAATAATATATATTTACCGCCGCATTTTATACAATCAATGAAGGAAAGTTTTGATGAAGAATACTATAGAATAAATGTATTGGGTGAATTCGGTAATTACACAAGCGGTCTTGTTGTGAAAGGATTCGAAGAGGCTAATAAACTTAATCTTAAGTATAATCCGAATCTGCCTCTGCATCTGACTTGTGATTTTAACGTAGACCCTATGTGCTGGGCATTAGCGCATAAAGATAAAGAGGATGTGTATTTTTTCGATGAAATAGTTATAGAAAATACATCAACTCAACAGTGTATAGAAGAATTTATTAAAAGATATCCTAATCACAAAGCTGAAATTATAATTAATGGTGATGCATCCGGTGATAATCGAAGTACTCAAAGTGAGTACACAAATTATGCAATTATAAAAAATGCTCTAAAAGCGCATGGGTATGAAAATATTAAATTTTGCTTGAGGGACTACAATCCCCCAATTATGAACCGTATTTCCGCATTTAATGCACGAGTTAAAAATTCTGCAGGAGAACGGCATTTATTTATTGACCCAAAACGCTGTAAGTGGATTTTATACAATATATACAACCTTTCATTTAAGGAAGGTACCAGTATTGTGGATGTTCCTACGCATAATCAAATTAAATCAAGCAAAGAATTGAAATTCTTAGAACATCCGTTTGATGCTGTAAGCTATCTGGTTGAATATTACTGGAGGTTGAAAAGCAGTTAATTAAACTTGTATTAAAAATGTTCCTTTATTTTGTTGCATTAATAAATACAGCGTTGGTTTTTAGAGAAATGCTTCTGCCTGTTAAGTATTCTTCAACCTGAATCATAAATTTTTCAACAGTCGGGAAGTCAAAATATTTAAGAAATCTGTCTTTTGTAGAAGGTTGAGTCGGAGATGGCGGGTTAATAAACCATTCTCTTACCATATGCTGCTGTACAACGTAATTGGATTTAACTTCTTGAAGTTTAACTTCAGGTATTGAGAAACCCGCAATTTCAAGATTTGTTTGAATAGTGTGTTCGTCAAAATTACATAATGAATCCATCGGGTTATCCATTATTTCGTTTTCAACCCTTTTAAAATCTTCATATTTATCTATATATTTTGGATCAAGTATTTCCCAGTATCTCGTATTAGAACGAATAATAGGCTCAAATGCGCAGAACTTTCCTCCGGGTTTTAAGACTCTGTAAATTTCACTGATTGCAGGTTGTTTGTTAACTACGTGAACCAGTACGGAACGCATAATCGCTTTATGGACAGTGCTCATAGGGAGTGCAATGTGTTCAACAGGACATTTTAGAAGCTCAAAACCTTCAGTTACACCGGATGCATCAAGAATTTTTTTACAGTCATCCAAACAGTCTTGAAACATATCTGAAAAAATAACATTTCCCTTGCATTCCTGTAATTCAAGTGCTTTAAAAGCCAACAGACCCGTTCCGCATCCTATGTCAAGAACTGTGTCATACGGTTGAATCTCAGCATATAATAAAATAACGTCGCGGACTGCTTCTAACCATTTTGTAGTTTGTTCAATCATCTCAGGTGTTTGACCAGCAAAACGATTCTTTTTTAACCATTCTGTCCAATTGGCACAAATATCGCTCATTTAAAAATTCCTTAATTTCGGGATTATACTATCGTTTATTATACATCATTTTTCAGATATGAGCAATTAAATACAAAAATCCCCACTCAATGGAGTAGGGATTTTTGTGTTTTCTAATATCTTATACAGCGTATACAGAAACTTGTTTTCTATCACGTCTGTGAGGTTCAAATTTAACCTGTCCGTCGATTAATGCAAATAATGTATCATCAGAACCGATACCTACATTATTACCCGGATGAATTTTGGTTCCTCTTTGGCGAACGATAATGTTGCCGGTCTTAACCAATTCACCGCCGAATTTTTTAACGCCTAAACGTTTAGCTTCCGAATCTCGGCCGTTACGGGTAGATCCCATACCTTTCTTATGTGCCATTTTATATCTCCTTTTTTTAATTCATTTAATAAACTGCAAAATTCTTTGTTTATGCTTCTGCAGCAGTTTCAGTAGTTTCAGCTTTTGCTTTTGATGCAGTCGTTCTGATTTTATTAATCATAACTCTTGCAAAACCTTGTCTGTGACCTTGTTTAAGTCTGTAACCTTTTTTGGGTCTTTGTTTGTATACTATAATTTTTTTCGCACGATCTGTTTTAAGAACAGTACCTTCAACTTTAGCGTTAGCTACATAAGGTTGACCAACTTTTGATTTTTTGCCGTTTACAATCATAACAACTTTATCAAAAACAACCTTTGAATCAGCTTCTTCGCCTAATAATTCAACGTCTACATAACGTCCTTCTTCAACTTGATACTGCTTACCGCCTGTTTCGACTATTGCGTACATTGTCTTTTCCTTTCTTTTTCGGGAACCGTAGGAGGTTTGATAATTTGATAAACAAAAAATGTCTTGTTTCGATTATTAACCTGCCGTTTAAATACGGCTAACCCATCTAATACTATTTATACAATATATTTTTAACACAAGCTGTATTTCACTGTCAAGATGGCATGATTACAAATCTTTATATCAGCTTAAAATAATAGTTATAGCACCTGCAGTCATTATGAATGAGGCTGTGATTTTTTGTTTTAATTCATTTTCTTTAAATATGTTAGCGCCGAGAAATACGCTTAAAACAGTTGATAGCTGAAATAGAGCCAGCGCATATGCAACATTGATTTTTGAAAAAACAAAGTTTGTTGAGTATTGCATCGTTGCTACAAATAATATAAGAAATATCAATTCTTTAAAATTATGAAGTTTGAATTTTAATTTTGATTTTATGAGAAAAAGTGATGAAAATAATACACCTGATATTGCCCAAAGAATAAAAGATGTGGGTATATTGGTAAGCAAAATTATTTTTTTTATAAAAACTGCCTCCGTTCCGGAAAATATCAGAGCCAGCACTCTGTATGCTATTGCTTTTTTGTTACCGATACCTCTGTCATACAAAATATATGTTCCCAGTATTATCAAAAATATACCAAAAATTGCAGTAAGAGCAGGAATCTCTTTTAAGTATAAATACGCTGCTATCATTGCGGCAAGAGGTTTGTATGAATTAATCGGGGCAAGAGAAGACAATTCGCCAATAGAGAGAGCCTTAATAATAAAGTAATTCCCCAAAGCTCCCAGTATTCCCATGCATAAGAAATTAATCAATAATTCTTTTGAATAATTTAAGGATAAGAAGGGTAATAAAAAAATACACAGTACAGAAAGTCCCATATATGTATAAAAGTTGATAGAAGATGACTTTTCTCCTTTTATGGATAGTATTTTTTGAAATACATTGATATATGAATTAGAAATTATTCTGATGAGAATTCCTGATATGACGCTTAGCATATAAAAATATTAGCATGAATTTATCTAAATGGTTTAGGGTAGTTGAGCAGTGTTTACAATAAAATTTAAAAACAAATTCAGTTACCATAATGTATGGTTAAATATTTTCATGGTATAATTTTGTCAAAAAGAAAGGGAAGTTTTTATGACAAATTTATCACCATTACAAGTTGAAAGACTTAAATACCAACCAAAATTGCCTTCATCTTTGGCTTCAGGTATAAATCATTTACAATCGATTGAAGGAAATGCTACACAATCTGTTGCTAATCAAGATGAAATTAAAGCTTTATTTAAACATACTTACGGAAAACCGACCGTAACTTTTCAAACTTCAACGGAATCAACATTAAGCAGTTTAAGAAATGTAGGAGTTATTCTTTCGGGCGGTCAAGCTCCCGGAGGACATAATGTTATTGCCGGCTTATATGATGCACTTAAACAAGCAAACCCTTCAAATAAATTATATGGGTTTCTTGGCGGTCCAAGCGGCATTATAGAAGGTAAATATGTTGAATTTAATGATGAATTTATCAATGACTACCGTAATACCGGCGGTTTTGATATAATCGGTTCGGGAAGAACAAAACTTGAAACAGAAGAACAATTCCAATCTTCTTGGGAAGTTTGCAAAAGATTAAATATTTCTGCAGTTGTTATAATCGGCGGTGATGATTCTAATACAAATGCCGCTCTTCTTGCTGAATGGTTTGTGGCTCATAATGCTAATATACAGGTTATTGGATGCCCTAAAACGATTGACGGTGATTTGAAAAACGAACAAATTGAAATTTCTTTCGGATTTGACACAGCTACAAAAACTTATGGCGAACTGATAGGAAATATTCAAAGAGATGCTAATTCTGCAAAGAAGTATTGGCACTTTATTAAGATTATGGGAAGAAGTGCTTCACATGTGGCTTTAGAAGCTGCTCTGCAAACTCAGCCGAATATAACTTTAATATCTGAAGAAGTTGAACAAAGAAAAATGTCATTATCATCAATAATAGATTATATGACAGACATTATTGTGAAACGTTCAGAAATGGGTAAAAACTTCGGTATTGCTGTTATTCCTGAAGGTTTAATTGAGTTTGTCCCAGAATTAAAATCAATGATTGCAAATCTTAATGACATTATGCCTTCTTTGGAAAAGGATTCCAAATATTCAAGCGGTTCTGATGCAGAAAAAATTGCTATTATTGAAAATTCATTATCCAGTGAAAATTCTTCAGTATTCAAATCTCTTCCTTCACTAATCAAATCACAATTATTGATGGATAGAGACCCGCATGGAAATGTACAGGTTTCAAAGATTGAAACTGAAAAATTATTAATTTCCATGATTGAAACAAAACTTGCAGGATTGAAAAAAGAAGGTAAGTACTCCGGTAAATTTTCAACACAGTCTCATTTCTTCGGATATGAAGGCAGATGCGCATTCCCGTCTAACTTTGATGCAGACTATTGCTACTCACTTGGCTTTAACGCATTTGCATTAATAAACTTTGGTTTAACAGGATATTTATCATCCGTAAGAAACTTAACAGAACCCGCAAATGATTGGATTGCAGGAGGTGTTCCTTTAACTATGATGATGAATATGGAAAGAAGACATGGTGAGATGAAACCTGTTATTAAAAAAGCATTGGTTGAACTTGACGGTCCTGTATTCAAAAAGCTTGAAGCTAACAGAGAAGATTGGGCACTAAATGACAGATATTTATTCCCAGGAGCAATTCAATATTTCGGACCATCTTCTGTTTGTGATATTACAACAGTTACATTGCAGCTTGAAAGTCAAGCAAAGTTAGCTTCTGTGTAGTTTACATTCGAAATTAATTATTAAAAAAAGTCTAAAACTCATATATTGCGAGTTTTAGACTTTTTATTTTATAAGTTAATTGCAGACGGCATGTGCAGCTTAATTTTCTATAAGCAAATTCATAAATTCTATGTCATCATAATCAACATAAGAAGTCTGCATTAAATTTCTTCCGGTTTTTATTGTAACTTCATTTGCTCCGTTTTTTCTGATTAAATTTGACGGAATCTTTATTTTTTGTCCGTCTCCGTTAATTTGGATTTCTGCAATTTTGTTACCGTTAAAAAATACTTCAGGAGGTGATGCGTAAGCGTTCGGTCTTTTATTTTGTCCCATAGTTCTGGCTAAAAGCGTATCTATGCCAATAATTGAACCTACTACAAGGTAAACAGGAGTATGCAGGTTAATATTTCTTAAGTTAAAACGCTTTGTATAAAAAGGCCCGAGTACATTTGAGCGAAATTCTCCGGCATTTGCAGAATTATCAGAAAAGCTTCCGTCTCCAAGGTGGTACATATTTGCATCGATTGATATATTATGAGCGTTCGATTTTTCTATACTTATTTCTAAAGGTTTTTCAAATGTTTTTTCGCTAACTGTCATGGAAAAAGGTTTGTATTTGTCTTTTTGAACAGACATGATGCTGGTTCCGTTTATGGAGGTATCCAGCTCAAAATAACCGTTTTTATTTGTTTTTGTGTGGTAGTTTTCTTTTGGAAATACTATCTTGGCGCCATTAATTCCTTTTCCCGTAGCTTTATCTATAATTCTGTTTTGAGCCTTTTCACTTCTTTCAAAAACTCTGCCTTCAATAGTGTCTGCATAAACAGAACAGCAAAAATTTAATATTAAAAATAATGATAATAATTTTTTCATAAAATTATTATTAAAAAAAATTATATTATTTTAATGCTCCAACCAGATAAAAAAATTTGATATTTATTTTTTTTTCTGTTTAAATATAACTATACTTATTTCATGCCGATGTGATGGAATTGGTAGACGTGCCAGACTCAAAATCTGGTGTAGGCAACTACGTGTCGGTTCGACCCCGACCATCGGCAGTTTCTCTGATAATTAATTGGGGTTAAAAGTCTTAATAAAAATTTACTTAATATTTCTTAATAAACTGACAAGTAATTGTAAAATTATTTTTTCTCACGTTTTAATATAAGTAAATTGCAAATAAATGTGTGTGTAAGGAGATTTCTATGCAAATAAATGCTATCAATCCGTTGTATTCGACCAACACTATATCAAGAAATAAAAAAATTTCCCCGCAAAAAGTTCATGATATTTCCGGAGATACTGCAAATTTTAATAATTTTGCAGTTATTTCGTTTAAGGGAGGAAATAAAGATCAGGTTATATACTGGGGCATGGAACTTCGACCATACAATAAAAAAGGCGGAATAAGTACTGTTCTTGATGACCATAGAGGTTTGAAAGCAGGAGAAAGCTCTGTCATACCGGATAAAAAAAGTATAGATTACTGGAAACAGCCTGATAAAGTATTTGTTGACCCATTCTTTAACGGTATGGAAATGTATGATTATGAAACAGGACTTATGCAAGAAGCTTTTGTTGAAAAAATTCCTGAAGGTTTAAAAGCGGATAGCGCATTCAAACAATTTGAAGGTGAATACTTTACTACAAATGATCCAAATTTTAAAAAATATGCAAATGCACTGGATTTCTTTAACAATGAAGAGACAATTGTAGCTGCAACAGGAAAGCCAAAACTTCAATTAGATATTAATATTCATATTTTGAAACAAGTAGGCGAACCTATAAAAATGGATTTCGGCGGTGATAAAGGCGGTGAAACGGAAATTAAATTATTCAGAAATTACAGATATGATGCAAAAGCAAAAAAACTTGTTGCAATAAATGATTTCAAGGTGTTTACAGATGTTCATGCCACTCATAAAGGTCCTTATGAACAAGGCGGATACTCTACTTCCAGCGGAGCTTTGGCGCAGACTTGGAAGGGTGATGCTGATGCAAGAGGTTCAAAGGCTTTTGTCGAATTAATGGAGAGAATTTGTAAAGAGGTCAGCAAGGACGGAAAAGCATTTGATCCGGCAACAGTGCTGTTAAATGATGCTCATGCAGGAAATGTAGTCGAATACATGGCTCAAAAAGCTGCCAAAGGCGATTCATTTTTTGAAGGTAAAAAACCTGAGCTTATAATCCATAACGGAGGTTCAGGATATATTCAAAAAACATCATATATGAATATGTTCATAAATATTGCTGATAAAGAGTTGCGGGATGCTGTTCGACATGACCCTGATTTTATTGATGCAATGCTAAGGGGTAGTGATGCCGTAGATCAATATTTTGCTAACATATTACCAAAAGAGATAATTGATGCTCAAGGTGGTGTAAGTCCGTTCCAGAATACTTTATATTATGCTGAAAAAGGTTATGTTCCAAAAGTTGTAACTGTTTCAGAAGGATATTTTGAAGCATCTATTAAGAACAGGGATATTGTTTCCGGTCAGTACGAAATTCTAAAAAGACTCGCGCAGCAAGGTGTTTATGCCGGAATTACAAACGGTTCAACAGGTATAAATCCGTATAGTCTTGAGGACAATCCATATTTTAAAGGATATACTTTCCCGTCAGATTTAAAAGAGGCTGAAAAAGTTAAAGGAAAAACATTAACTGCCTTAAGGGTATTCGACGAAAAAAAAGCAGGAAAAGGGGTTGCAAATTTTGATATAAATCATGTTTGGGAAGTAAAGCAGCATAACAAGGCTGCCCTTCTGGAAAGATTTGATGAAGATGTAATTGAAGCATTAAAGGCAATGCAATATGTAAAAGATAAACAATATGATTATGCCTCAGTTATGGCTTCAGACCCTGGAAGAAAAGTAGAAATCTTAGGACATATCGATAAAAAACTTATAAATGAAGCAAAAAATCCAAAAAATAATGTTAAGCTGCTTGTATCTTGGGGACGTGGAGATACGCAAAAAGGTTTAGATTCAGTTTTAAGATCATTTAGGGATTATGTAGAAAATTTCGGCGATAAGGATCCAAATGTTGTATTAGTTGCAGGCGGAGAAATCCCCGATGGTGCCGAAGGAGAAAAACTAAGATCTTTAATCGAGATTATGGACAACAATCCTAAAACAAAAGGAAGATTTGTCTTTATGAACGGTTTTGCTCCTAATAAACCTTTGATTATGTCTGCTGATTTTGCGGTACTTCCGTCAAGATTTGCACCTTGCGAATTAACAGACTTAGAAGCAATGCGCGGATTATGTTCGCCAATCGTTACTAACTGCCAAGGGCTTGCACAAAAGAATTTTGATCCTGATATTGCTTCAGAAGCCGCAAAGGCAACAAGTTACAAGACTAAACACGATTTCTATATGTCATTAGATGAAATACGTTCACTGTTAAAACCTGAAGATAAAGAAAAATTTGAAAAAGAATTCAAAGCTTATAAAGATGAAATAGCTCAAGAATATAAACATAAATATAATAAAACAATATCAGATGCTGAGATAATGGAAAAAATCTTTAAAGAAAAACATTATGATTTTATATTTAATTTAACAAGACCATACAGAGATAAGATAATTGAAGCAGAGTTAGTAGATGCATACGAACGTGCACTTCAAAAAGATTATCATAACGAAAATCAAGCAAAAATGATAAAAAATGGTGTTAATATGGGTATCGGCTGGGAGGATAACTCAGGTTTAAGCAAATACAATAAATCTTCCGGTGAATTATACAGAGAAGCTTTTAAGCTCGATAATAAACCTGTGAAGGAAGAAGATACATTATTATACAAATTAAGACAGAACTGTACGCAAATAATTGAAAAATATAAAAACAAAGTTAATAATGAAAGTACGGCAGATGAACCTGTTAAAGATACAGTGTCTTTCTGGGGTAAATGCAAAAAATGGGCGAAATCAAGAACCGGTAAATGGACATTGGGAATTGCCGCAGGTGCTGCAGGAATATCACTAATCAGTTATGCCGGATACAAAGCAGGCTGGCTTGATCCTAAGTTTGCAGAAGAAAAGAAAAACGGAAGCTTGTCACGTATAGGTTAACAAGCTATGTAATAAGCGGAATAATCATACAAAGTATTTTGGCTTTAAAACGATAACGTTTCAAAAATTATATTTAAGCAGGCAATTATATACCACTTACCACAAACTCCTCCCCTTTCTTTAAATTTAATGTATTTTGAAAAGGGTTTGTAAAAATTTTTTATTTTAATTAATAAGACGGATTGAGGTAACTGAAAACTATTATAGACAATCAGTCTTGTTAAAATTAAGTTATAGTTAGGTTTCACCCAACCTACTGCTTTTTTCAGGACATTTGCTCGGAAGGGGTAAATAATTTTAGTTGGCAAGATAGCTAATTTTAGTAAATTATAGCAATTTTGTAAGGTCGGAAATCGAGTGACTCAAAGTACCTCAAAAGTCCGTCAAAAGTCCTCAAAATTCTATTTTTGGAATTTTGACAGAGTAAATTTTAGCCTCAAATGCCGATATAATCTCAATCACTCAACAGGACAGAAATAGGTAATTTGAAAATTTGGTGCAAAAAATGTACAAATTATTTATAGTGAAGTTGGTATTTTAGGTACCACCGATATGTTTTTTGCAGCTTCAAATTCTGCTCGAGTTAGTCCATGTGGTGAAAATTTAAAATATTTGTAATTAACATTACCAAAATCTCTCAATGATTTTTGTTCTTCTAATCCTTCATAAAGAACTGTTAGCATATTGCGACCTTTTTTAGGGGTTGCGATTTCTTTTTTTGCACGTAACCCACCATAATAAGTATTACCTTTTGAAACTTTGGTAATGGCATCTTTTAATATTGGCATATAAAAACCTCCTTTTTGAAATTTGATTTTGTTATTCCACACACATTTGTTATCCCATGTAAGTTCACTGAACTTTCAAAATTGCCTAATTTCTAAAAATTATTTACAAAAGTTTACACACAAGCTCGTAGGTTGGGTGAAACCCAACAATAACTTAATTATTATCATTCGTAATCTAATTTATTTATATCGTACTTATCTTCAAAATTGCACCAATCCTTTTCATAATATCCATCTTCAACAAATTTATTAAATGACTAATATTGCTAATCTTTTGGTGCAATATTATTATGCTTCATCGGATTGTAATGTATATAATCAATATGTTTGTTCAAATCCTCTTCGTTAATTATTGTATGTTCAAAATATCTTCTCTGCCAAATACTTTTTTCACCCTTTCTTTTTCTACTATCTGACTCATAATAATCAGGTATTTGTGAAATATCAAAATCAATCGAAAAATTTCGTTTTATATTTTTTATAATATCGGGATATTCTTTTATATTATCTATCTTGAACAACGTATGAATATGATTTTTTAATACACAAATTGCCACTATATCAAATTTATATTTTTGTTTTGTCTGTTTTATTGCATTTCTTAACAAATCAATATTTTGTATCAAAAAAGTCTTGTCTTTCAAATGTGACAACTGTTATAAAAACAATGCCGTTTGGTATAAATAAACGTCTATAATTCATAATAAAATCATAATACAAAAGTTATAGTTGGGTTTCACCCAACCTACAGGCTTACAGGCTCATTTTGTGGTAAGTGGTATACAATTGTGTTTATATAATATATTACATTTACAAAACTTAATATAATATCTTTACATATTTGTCAGACATGTTGTTTTTATGTTAAGTTTTAAGTAGTAAATATTTACTGCAAAGTAGTGAGGAGTTATGAAAAGTACAACACTTAGAAGATCAAATATTACAAGAGAAAAAGTAGCAATGATGGAAGCTCTGAACAGATATAACAGAGAGCATCAGGACACAGATTTCTACAGAACGCAATCCAAAAATAGAGAGTTGGATGCTTTGTGGCAGTCTTTCGGTGTTAAGCCTCAAAGGAACGAAAAAGCTCCTCAGGTTTATTTTGTTGTAGGTTTTATATCAGGCATTATTGTTACATTGTTGATAACTACTTTTGTGAGTATTCTTATTAATATTTCAACTCCAAAGGAGGATATTGCTCCGGTAGCTAAACCTGCTGCGACAGAAAATGCAAAATTCAGATTTATACCCGCAGATACATCAAAAACAACATCCGCTCCTGTTATAACAAATCAGGAATATGTTGTCAGAGAAGGAGATACTCTGGAAAGTATCGTGATAAGATTTTACGGTTCTTTCAGCATGGACAAGGTTAATTTGATACAAGAAGCTAATAAAATGGCAAATCCAAACGCTTTATCAATCGGACAAAAATTAGTAATTCCCGTTAATAAAGTATAGGGATAAGTGAAAAATATATCTAAAGAAAAGGTTTGGCAGTATTTGTCAAATCTTTCTTTGTATAAAAAGGATAAAAAAGTATGGTAAAAATAAAATCAAAATATGTATGTCAAAATTGCGGTTACGAAACTGCCGGATATTTGGGGAAATGTCCTGAGTGCGGTAGTTGGGGCTCTTTTGTTGAAGAAGTCGGAACTTCTGACCTGAAAAAGAATGCAGGTTTAGAAATATCAGACACAGTCCCCCCGATGAAACTATCAGAAATCGAGATGAATTCAGAAATTCGTATTTCAACTAATATTTCTGAATTTGACAGAGTATTGGGAGGCGGAATCGTTCAGGGTTCTCTTGTGCTTATAGCGGGAGATCCCGGAATCGGAAAATCTACAATTCTTTTACAAACCTCCGGCGAACTATGCAAACAAAATAAAAAGATTTTATATGTTTCAGCGGAAGAGTCAGCAAGTCAGGTTAAACTCAGAGCAGAAAGACTAGGAGTAAAATCTGATAATTTATACATTTACCCCCAAACAAATTTTGAGCTTATTAAGAAGAATATAGAAACTCTACAACCTGATTTGGTCATAGTTGACAGTATACAGGCAATTTATACATCTGCTATCCAGAGCTCGGCTGGCAGTGTGTCTCAAATTAGGGAATGCTGCAACTGCTTAATGCAAATAGCTAAGAGTCAAAATGTGTCAGTTATAGTTATTGGTCACGTTACAAAAGAGGGAAATATTGCAGGGCCAAAGGTTTTAGAACATATGGTAGATACTGTAATACAGTTTGAAGGTGATAAATACAAATCATATCGAATTCTACGTTCCATAAAAAATCGTTTCGGAAATACATCGGAAGTCGGTATCTTTGAAATGGGAAATAAAGGTTTAACGGAAGTTATAAATCCGAGTGAGCTTTTTCTTAAAGAATATAATCAAACTCAAACTCCCGGCAGCACAATTATAGTAACAAGTGAAGGAACAAGACCTCTGTTAGTGGAAATCCAAGCTTTAGTCGGAACGACTCCATACCCTGCTCCAAGAAGAGTCGCAAATGGAGTAGATACCGGACGTGTCCTTCAGATTCTTGCGGTTTTAGAAAAAAGAATCGGGCTTAATTTATCAAAACAAGATGTATATGTTAATGTAATAGGCGGTATAGATGTGAATGAACCTGCTGCAGATTTAGGGATTGCGCTTGCAATTGTAACTTGTGTCAGAGATGTCGTTTTTGATCTTCAAACAGCTATTGTCGGGGAATTAGGTTTGTCCGGTGAAATAAGAGCTGTTAATCACATCGAAAAACGTATAAACGAAGCTCAAAAGCTTGGTTTTAAACGTATTATTATTCCTGATGCAAACAGTGTTCAAGAAAAATTTGACGGAATAGAGGTTGTAAAAGTTAAAAGAATTCTTGAAGCAATAACAAGGGGAATTAAAAAAGCGGATTAAAATATCTGACAAGCATTTATCTGTAAGTTTTTCTATTTTTATTTTATAATTTTTTTATATTTAATAAGTATAGATTTTACATGTCAAAATTTTCGAATGAGGAATATTATGTTAAAAGATTTTTTCTTACAAGAAGTTGAAAATGGTATTAAAGCAGCAATAAAAGCTAATACTCTGGGACAAATGAGTGAATATGCAAGCGGGAATTTAATAATAGAAAAGCCAAAAAATCCTGAATTTGGAGATTTTGCGGTTAATGTTTCGTCGCTTGCGCGTTCTGCAAAAATTGCACCTCCTATGATTGCAAGCGCAATTGCTGATAAACTGAGTAAGGAAAATTATTCCGTATCTGTTGTCGGCGGTTTTATTAATTTCAAAATAGATGAAGCTCTTTTAGCTGATACTGTCGCAGAAGTATTAAAAGAAAAAGAAAACTTTGGAAGAGGAAAAAATATAAATAAAGAGAAAATTCTATTAGAGTATGTTTCAGCTAATCCGACGGGGCCATTTCATATCGGTCATGGAAGATGGGCTGCGATGGGTAGTGCGCTTGCAAATCTTTTGAAATTTTATGGGCATGATGTATATCAGGAATTCTATATAAATGATGCAGGAAGCCAAATTCAGAAATTGGGCAACTCATTAAGGATAAGAATTCAGCAGGAATTAGGGGAAGATGTTGATTTCCCGACAGATGAAATAGAAAGAAAAAATTATTATCCGGGGGATTATTTAATTCCTGTTGCTAAAAAATTTCTTGAAGAAAACTCCGGAGTAAATATTAAAGATGTAGAACTTCAAACTCTTTGCGATTTTGCAAAGAATGAAATGGAAGCTTGCCAAAGAAAACTTTTAGAAAATTTTAGAGTTCATTTTGATAAATTCTATTCGGAACTGGATTTGCATAAATCAGGAAAAGTGGAAGCTCGATATAAAGAACTTATGGATAAGGGTTACCTGTATGAGCAAGATGGTGCAATGTGGTTTAAATCAACTCAATACGGTGATGATCAGGACAGAGTAATAAAAAAAGCCGATGGCTCTAACACATATTTAACTGCTGATATTGCATACCACGCTGACAAATTTGACAGAGGTTTTGACAGGTTAATTGATATATGGGGAGCAGACCACCATGGATATATCGCTCGCGTTAAAGCATCTTTACATGCATTAGGCTATAATCCTGATAAACTGGAAGTGCTCTTGGGGCAGCTTGTTAACCTTGTTATAGACGGCAACGAAGTCAGAATGGGGAAACGTAAAAACATGGTTACTCTGGATGATTTAATTGAAGAAGTCGGGGTTGATGCTACACGTTATTGGATGGAAATGCGAAATATAGATATGACACTTGATTTTGATATTGAACTTGCAAAACGTTCTACCGACGAAAATCCTGTATTTTACGTCCAATATGCTCACGCAAGAGTTTGCTCGATTTTGAGGAATGCAATTAGCGAAAAATTAAACCCTGAAACAGGCGAAAAATCACCCGCTCCTATTACCGAAAAAGAACTGAATGACTTAATAGAAAACTTTGATAAAAACTTAATTTTAAAAACTACAGATACTGCAAAAACGTTGATTTTAAAGCTTGAAGAGTTTAAATCCGTAATTGCATCATCTGCCCAAAACAGAACTGTATATACAGTATGCCGATATGTGCAGGAACTTGCGCAGGAATTTCATTCATTCTATAACTCAAATCGTGTAATAAGCGAGGATAAAGCTCTTATGAAAGCAAGATTGGCGCTGATGGTTGCAATAAAAATAACTCTCAAAAATGCGCTTGATATTCTTGGTGTATCAGCTCCTGAACGCATGTAAGTTTATCTGCTTTAATTGAAAATATGCAGCATAAAATACAGGCTGTAAAATATGCAGTTTCAAAGTAATAAGTTGCTGACTAATAAGTTCTTGTTAATAATAAAAGTAAGATGATAAATATTGATAAAATTGTAGAAGAATTAAAAAACGCAAATCAGCCCAGAAGTGACTTTGTTCATCTTATGGACACGTTTAATGACCCCTACCTTGTTTTGATTGGGTGTATTTTGAGTCTTAGGACAAATGATAAAACGACTTATCCTGCCACGCTCAGAATGCTTGAATTAGCAAAAACTCCGCAAGAAATGATGAGGGTAAATGTCGAAGATTTAACAAAAGCAATTTATCCTGTCGGATTTTATGAAAATAAAGAAAAACAAATTATAGAACTTTCAAGACAAATTGTTGAAGAATTAGATGGCAAGCTGCCTGATGAAATAGAAGATTTATGTAAATTTAAAGGTGTCGGAAGAAAAACCGCTAACCTTGTTCTGGCAAGAGGTTTTAATAAACCTGCAATTTGTGTAGATGTCCATGTGCATAGAATTTTTAATCGTTTGGGTTATGTAAAGACGAAAAACCCTGAAGAAACGGAATTTGCACTCAGAAAAAAACTTCCTAAAAAATATTGGATTGATATAAATACACTTATCGTCACACATGGGCAAAATGTTTGCAAACCGATTAAGCCAAATTGCTCTGAATGTCCTATAGAAGATTATTGCGCAAAATTGATATAATGTGATACAATGAACATATAAGAGGAAAAAATGAGCAAAGAAGTAAATTGTCCTTTTTGTGGAGTTATAGTACAAGAAGATGTTAAAAAATGTCCGCATTGCGGTTCTTTATTTGTTGAGCCGGAATTAGAAGGACTCAAATTTAAAGAATTCGGTACATTTGTAGCACTTCTGGTTTTAACATTCGGTTTATTTGGTGTTTTCTGGGTAATTATAAATGCAAGAGCCATTAATAATCTGGTTGTGAATCAAAATGATAAAATTAAATTAAACAGTTTGATTACAATTTCTTTTTTAGATGTCGGAGCATATGTTTTTTCTCTTGCAAAATACCAGATTTCCAGTTTTGTATTTCCTATGTTAACAATTATTCAATGCTTAATTTTTATTGCTTTGACATATCGTGTGTTAAGAATTATACAAAAATATACACTTAAAACATATAATGTTAATATAGAATTTAATCCGTATTATATTCTGTTTTTTAATATCCTGTATTTAGTACATTTTGTTGATACATATTCAAACAGAGTTTTGCAAATTCACGAGCATTTTAATGTAAAATCTCCGCAAATGATAGTGCTGATAATTATATTGCTAATTATTCAGTTTGTCATATGTTGGGACTCTAAAGTTCATCAATTTTATTCTTGGCTACTGGGGTTCTAAGCACCACAAAACGCCTGACGAGTGTATGATTTTCGTCAGACATTCTGCGATAATAGAATTCACTACTCAACACTTAACTCAAAATTTGTTGTTGTTTGAGTTGCTTTCATCGTCGATTCATAAGCTGCTTTTGCTTTTTGAATGTTCACTGCATCTTGCGGATTCATACCATGTGTAACAGCAGTGGCAATCGCATTTGACAAGTTTTGTTCAGCTTGAACAGCTTGAGATTCAACATCAGAATTTAAACTCGGAGATTGAACATTTGAATAATAACTGTTCAAATCAACTTTAGGAGTTTCCTTGTCTTCAGCCGCAATATTAGGGGTCTCAAGTTTAGCATTTGTCTCTGCAACCTTAGCACTTGTCAGTAACTGATTACCATTCAATTGCAATGCTGATAGCGGGGTTGTGTGTTGGGAAGTGTCTAATGATGTTAAAGCACTCATGGTGATACCGTCCTAGTTGTCCTCTAATATCATGATAACTCATTTTTTAAAGTATGCAATATGTATATACTTTATATATCTACAAAGTTTACAAAAATTTACAAATGCTGTATTATGCAACACCATTGTTTAATAAATCGTGGATATGTATAACTCCAATCGGCTTATTGTTTTCAATAACAAAAAGGTTTGTAATTTTCTTATCATGCATAAGTTTTAATGCTTCTGCCGTCATTGCATTTGGTGATATTGTTTTTGGATTCTTTGTCATCAAATCAATTGCTTTATGATTAAGAATATCAGGTGACAGACATCTTCTTAAGTCACCATCTGTAAGAATTCCTGTCAGATAGCCTTCACTATTAATAAATCCGACACATCCAAGCCTTTTTGAGGTCATTTCAATCAGTGCGGTTTGTATGTCAATATTTTCATCCAATACTGGCATTTCCGCTCCGGAATGCATTAAATCTGAGACTCTTCTTAGTATTGAGCCAAGTTTTCCGCCGGGGTGTCTGTCATTAAAATCTTCTTTTGAGAAACCATTACGCTCAATAAGTCCTATGGTAAGGATATCTCCTAATACCAGTGTTGCAGTTGTTGAACTTGTAGGAGCTAAACCGAGAGGACAAGCTTCACCTTTATTCGGAAGTTTTAATACAATATTACTTGCAGAACCCAATGAACTCTGCGGATTTTTTGTAATAGCAATTACCGTAATGCCAAATCTTTTGCAATAATTCAAAATGTCAACAAGCTCTCTTGATTCTCCGCTGTTAGAAATTGCAATTACAACATCATCTTCCGTAATCATTCCTAAATCACCATGGCTTGCCTCCGCCGGATGAACAAAAAACGAAGGAGTTCCTGTAGATGCGAGAGATGCTGCAATTTTTCTTCCTATATGTCCTGATTTCCCCATTCCTGTTATAATTATTCTGCCGGAGTTATTTCTGGCATTTTGCATAATATCAAGCGCGTTTGTTAAATCATTTGCATCCAGTGATAGTTTTAGTTCATTCAGTGTTTCGATTTCTGAATCAATAGTCTTTATTGCTGATAATTTATCAGCTTCTTTTTTGGTTTGCTCTATTACGATTGGCATATCAGAACTCCTTTTTCTACATTTTACACTAAAATACACTTATCGCACCAATATAATATTATTTTTGTAATATTTTGTTAACAATATAATCAGATGAGATATTCAGGCATTCCGGAGTATTGCATGTTTTTTGTCTGTGTTCCCATAAACAAGGTTGGATAGGACAATTGCAATTATCTGATTTTATAGGTGTAACTTTGTCATTTTGCGGTATTAACTTTTTATCATCCGTAGAACCAAATATAACATATGTTTTAATTCCTAGGGCGACTGCTATGTGTAAAGGAGCAGAATCCGAACATAAAAATATTTCACTGCTTGATATAAGTTCAGCAAGTTCTTTCAGATTTTTCGTCTTTCCGTAGAAATTTTGAATTTTATCTTGAGGAACTTTTTTAAGAATAGTTTCTATGACGTCTTTGTCATCAGGACCGCCGGCGAGCATTACTTGTTTTCCCGCATCTGAAAGTTTTTCCGCAACCTCTGCCCAGATATCAGCATTTATTGTTTTTATCATTCCTTTAGATACACTTAACTTACTTACTCCCGGGTGAATTAAAACAGAATTTTCTATTATATCTTTTTTTTCTATATTAATTTGCGGCAGCTCTGTTTTATTTGTGGTTATTTGTTCTACGAGATTATGATACATTTGGGCTGCATATTGTTTTTTATTTAGAGGGATTGCTTTTGTTAATAAATATTCACTCAATTTCCCGGAATTATATCCGTATTTTTGTTTTATAAATGTAAAAAACAAAAATACGGATATAAATTTATTAGAGCCTGAAGATATAACTATATCAAAATTTTTGGTCCATATTTTTATAAGAAGTTTTAAAAGCTCAAAATACTTATTTCTTCCCTTAATATCTGCATATAAAGTATTATCTATAATATTTGTAAGAGTCAGAATTCCTTTACTTCTGGGTTCAAGAGCAAGTGTAATCTCAGAATCGGGGTATTCTTTTTTTACGGAAATAATTGATGGTAAAAATAGAATTTCGTCACCGAGTCCGCCAAAATTTATAAATAAAATCTTTTTCATTTTTTCTTCCATACTTATGTTTTAACGAAAAAATACGCTTGGTGCAAGTAACGCATAAATCAAATTTATTGCATTTTTAAACTGTTTCTCTTTTTATAATTTAACAAACTCCGGAACCTGATTTTTTGCATTTTTCATTTGCATGTATTGAGTTTTTAATTTTTCCTTCTCTTCAGGAGTTGATTCTTTAGCTTTATTATCTAATGCTTCGTATAGTTCTCTTTCTGCTTCGTTTGCTTTAATATATACATCCATCTCTTTAGATTTTTTATATGAATTTACTTTGCTTTCATATGCAATTTTAGGGGCATGGAATGCTGTATATAAAAGTGCAAATCCGCTTATTCCTGCTGCAATAAGCGCTGCAAATATACCTATTGTTTTTAGGATTTTGTTATTCTTAGCCGCCTTTTTTTGATGTTCAATCTCTTGTTTAATTTTATTCTTTTCTTTATTTGTGGATGCTTTCGAAAGCTTATCGGAGTATTCAAACATAGAGTCTAAAACGAATTCACCGTTATCAACCAATTCCAGAAGCAGATATCCACCCAACGCCAAACCGCCGACAAAGGTCGTTTTTATTAGATTCATAACTTCGCCTCTTCTGGAAATCGGATTATCGTCACCGAGTTTAGAGGAAGTTTCGGTTTTATTTTTTGCCCTGTGTGCCGGCTGAGAGGTATGTGTACTTAATATTGGCGTAATTTGTAATGACATGGTAGCATTTTGTTCCTATATTTTACGGTTTATACACCTTTAATCATCATTCCGTTGCCGTTATCGGCCATTTTTACCGTAGCATAATGATTAATTTTGTCATCCAAAGATACTTTGTCATCTTTTATTTCTGTATCTATATCTTCATAAATATTTGATTGAGCTGATTTTTGGCGGGAGAAAACATCCATTTCTTTTTCTCTTGCATAAGCATTTACTTTTGTATTATATAATTTAGAAGGCAAAGTTAGTCCAAGCATTACTAAACCTGCTGCGGCACCTATAGCTGTCGGATATTTCCATCCGGATGCTTTAATTTTGTCAAACAATGTTGATGCTAAACCAACAATAACGCCAAATAATGTGCTGCCACCGACAGCTCCTAAAATTGCAAGATTCCTTTCGGATTTTCTGCTGATTGGATTTTCATAGTTGTTATCAGCTTTAAATCTTGGCTGATACTTAGGATAACTGAAACTTATCGGTTGAATTGACATAAAAACCTCCTACATTACTACACGTATACCTATTGTAAAACAGTTGAATATCAGAAATTGCTATAATGTAAATAAATTGTTACAATCAAATTTTGCAGAAAAAGCCTGCATTCAAGGATGAGTAGATTGTAGTAAATCGTGAGATTTACCACGAAAACATTGTACTCGATGCATCTTTGATTTTGCGGTCAATTAAAATTATCACAACATACGGGCTACTTTGATTTCTGCTTAATTAATTTTTTCAAAAGTCTTGTATATTCAACTAAATGTATCATTGTAACAGTATCAAACTTTTTCGCCAATTTATATATACTACAAAAAGCCTTGTCTTTAGAATATTCTGATTTATATACATTGTCAAAATTAAATAAATCATTATAATCTACTTGTAAGCGGCTTGCAAATATTTCTATTGTAGAAAAAGAAACAGCTCTTTGCCCTGTTTCTATCATACCAATGGAATTTGTTTGCATATCACAAAGTTCTGCGAGTTCTTCTTGAGTTAACCCCTTTTGCTTACGAATTTCCTTTAACCTTTTTCCAAATAATTCTTTCAATAACATACTTTAAGAATATAACTATTTATTAAATAATGTTATTGACTAATTGTTATTTAATATCATATACATGTGGTATTTGTTTTTATCGGATATGTTAAGAAATTATACAATAATTCATTCTATAAATCGTCGATAATAAAGTCTTTTAGCGTTTATTATAAATTTTTGTAACAATTATATAAAATTTGCTAAAGTTCTTTAAATTTATGTCGATATATATACTAAAAGTTGGTAATATTTATTGACTTTTAATAATTGATTATTAAATTACTTATAAACAAACAGAAAGGAGTTACAATTATGTCAATTCAATTTAGAGCTAATCAATTTCAGCCAAAAATTGCGCCCAATAGGCCACAAAAACAGGATGAAAATGTTAAAAACGAGGATGCAAGTGACAACAAGTGCACTATAAAAGAAAGCGTGCAAATACCACCGGAAATATTAACACAAAAATTAGAGCAAGAAATTGCACAGGCTGAAGAACAACTAAAAGCAAAACTAGATCATTATGTTAAAATTCTTGAACAGCTCGGTGAACCTACTTTTACGCAAAGCTACCGTAGCGGCCAATCTGGTCAAATCATACAAGGAAAGCCTACTATTACACAACATGGCAGTTTACGCACCATACCAGGGAATCCACATGTCGAGGGTTTTGCACAATTGCTAAAAACACCTATGCCACAAAAAGGTTCTGTATCACCAGAAGAAGGAGTTAAAATTTTAAAAGACAGATTAGCGCAATTAACACAAGCATTACAGGATATTGATAACGATATCCGTGAAGCTACTTTTAGATTATTGGAACAGCAGAATGATGCTGCTAATGAAGCTATTAATAATTCTATTGTGCATGGCGGAGGCATGGCTTCAAGTCAGGCTCGCTTAATAACCTATACGAGAAGCAATTAAATGGTGAGCTTAACAAATTTCAATAAAATTGAAAAGTTCCTAAATAAGAAATAGTATTTGAGCGATAGCTCAAATACTATTTCTTATTTTCGCCAGCCAAATTATTCCTTCCAAATATACCATAAGTTAATTCAATATAAAGCCTAATTCTGAATTGAAACAGTTAGTAGTGTGCGGTGTACTGTACAAAAATATTTCAGATACAAAGTTGGTGCGATACATCGCACCCTACTTTTACTTTTTACAATTATTATGGCTTTTTAGCTGTTTTTTTTTTGCATTAATACATTCTGACAAGTTTTCTAACTTCTGCTAAAACTTTAGAGGCTTCTATTCTCGCTTTCTCTGAGCCTTCTTTTATGATTTGTTCAACAATTTCCGGATGCTCTTCGTAATACTTTCTTCGTTCACGAATCTCTGCTAAACGTTCGTTTATCTTTGCGCCCAGTTTTCTTTTGCAATCCGCGCATCCTCTTATTGCATTTTCACATTCATAACGGGTGGTTTCTGCGTCATTTACCTCATTTACCTCATTTACCCCTCCGAATATTTTCCAATATTTGAAAGCAACTTCGCATTCATCGGGATGTCCTGGGTCATCTTTTTTTATACGACTTCTGTCTGTAATTGCAGTCATTACTTTTTTAGCGGTAACTTCAGCAGTATCAGAGATTTTTATATCATTATGAAAAGATTTGCCCATTTTATTTCCGTCTAAACCGCAAATTAGTGAACAATTATTAAGTTTAGGCTGAGGCTCTTTAAAGAAATCGGTATTATAAATGTTATTAAATCTTCTTACGATATCTCTTGTGAGTTCAACGTGAGCAACCTGATCTATTCCGACAGGCACTAAATCCGCATTAAAAGTTAAAATATCCGCTGTCATAAGAACGGGATATCCCATAAGACCATAGTTTATTTGAGTGCCCATACCCTCTTTTGTTTTAAGAATTTTTGCCATATCTTTTAGAGTCGGGTCACGCTCTACCCAATTTTGAGGTGTAATCATACTTAAATATATATGCAATTCCGCAGTTTCAGGAACCAATGATTGAACATATATTGTTGATTTATTCGGGTCAATTCCGCAAGCGAGCCAGTCAGTAACAACATCCAAGACATCTTGTCTAAGATTTTCCGTTTTATCATATTTAGTAGTTAAAGCGTGCCAGTCTGCAACAGAAAAGTAGCAGTCGTATTCGTCTTGCAGTTTTACCCAGTTGTCAATTACACCCAAATAGTGTCCCAAGTGTAATTTTCCTGTTGGTCGCATCCCTGACATAATTTTTTGTTTCATAAATACCTCTTTTTCTGCTGTTTTTATCTTAGGAATATTGTAATTAAAGTTAAATATCTTTTGTTTTTAATACAATAATCTCGCCTGCTTTTAGATTTAATAAAAGTTTTTTACCTTTAAATTTAATATTATTATCACCATGAACTATTTCAAAATTCAACTTTTTATTAGACTTAACATCTTTAATTTCAGTATTTTTTGTTTCATTATTAAAATCTAAATTTCCTATGACTATAATTTTTTCAAGTTTTTTATTTTTGTTATTTTTAGATATAGTGAAAGCAAATACCTTATCATTATCTGTTTTTAGGCTTGTGAAATTTCCTTTTCGTATTAAATCAATATTATTCTCTCTAAATTTACCTGCGGATTTAACATTTTTTAGGATGTTATGGTTTATACCTTTTTTGCCGCCGTCAGGTTTTCTTGAGAAATTAAATATATCTATTTTCCCTCTGTGAACAAAGTATGTATCATCATCTGTTTGAGTGTATTCTGCCCTTCCGTTTGCCCAAGGGTAAATATATTCATCTCCGTTCTGGAAACCGTCAATATAGTAGGGATTATATGGTAAAACAGCTTCGAGCCATGCAATCATTATTGAAAAATTCTCGCCATGAAGAATTACAGGGCTTATTTCGTCGTGTGTTGTAAAGCTCAGTATCACACTTTTATTATCTTTATATGAATTTAAAAGCTTTTGATTGAATTTAAGATGCTCTACAAACTCATACGCATTCCAATCTTTAAGATTGAAGAAGCTTCCGTAATAACCGTCAAAACCTGATTTTAAGAGCTCATTATAGGGGGTAAATTCTGCATATCGGCTCGGTGGCTCTCTCCAAGAATCGGAGGCTTCCGCTAAAAATAAAAATTCTTTATCACGTTCTCTTGCATATTTTACCAGTTCTTCCCAAAACTTAGATGGTTTTATTGTTGCAACATCTGCTCTAATTCCGTCAGCACCTATATATAAAACCATATCAATAAATTTTTTGTGAATATTTAATACATCCTGGTTTAAATTATCATTTGTTCCCGTATTAAGCAATCTTACGTCTGTCCAATCAGTCGGAACAATTGATACGTTTCTGTCATCTTTAATAAATAATTCAGGATGTTTTAAGAACAGGTCGTATGAACCGCAGCTCGGAATGTCTATAATTACACGAATTTTCCTTTTGTGGCATTCATCAATAAAATACTTAGCCTGTTCTATCGGAGATAAACTTGAATTCTTATCTGCCAGTTGACTGTTAATGTTTTCAAAATCCGCAATTGCGTACAATGAACCCGCTGTACCAAGAGCTTTTAATTTTCCGACAGGAGTAATCGGAAGAACGTGCAGTGTATTAATACCTAAACCTTTTATTTCATCAAGTCTTTCAACTGCATTAATAAAGTTGCCGCTTTCTTCATTTTTATCAATAATCTCATTACCGTTTGTATCTTTGGCATTAAAACTTCTGATATTTATTCCGAGTATGTTAGCCTGATTATTAAGAAATAATGTTCTTAAATCATTATTTTCACCGGCATGACAATTCATAGTAAAAACAAGCATTAATATAAATGACAAAACAGTTTTATTGATTTTCATTATATCTCCTCATATTCAATTTTTATTTTAACAGATAAATGAACTTTATGCTAATATCTGAATATGAATTATTATACGAAGCAAACGCAGATTGGTTTTATAACAATATCCGAAGAAAAAGGTTTTATTACATCTCTGAAGTTTAAAAATGAAGTGTATAAATCTAAATGGGACAAGTATTTTTTGTCAGAGATTCTTAATGATGCTTTTAATCAATTGGAAGAATATTTGTCAGGAAGAAGGACAGTTTTTAATTTACCGCTGAATCCGCATGGAACAAAATTTCAACAGAAGGTTTGGAGTTCTTTATTCTCAATTCCATACGGAGAAACAAGAAGTTATAAAGATATTGCTGAAAAGATAGGGAATAAAGACTCTTCGAGAGCAGTAGGACTTGCTAATAATAAAAATCCTATTCCGATTTTTATTCCTTGTCACAGGGTAATCTCTTCAACCGGTGACTTATCAGGGTATTCAGGCGGTTTAGAGTTAAAGCGGCAGCTTCTTTCGCTAGAAGGTTTTAATGCTACTCCTTAATCTGAAAAACACATTTTATGCAGTGTGCTTTTGGCTGTAATACTAGATTATCATCCAAATCATACATTTTAGCGATTCTTGTAACAAGGGGTTCACCGCACATAGGACAGCGTAAATCAGTTTTATGGTTCAGAATTTGTGATTTTATATTTTCAATAACTTCATCAGGAATCTCTTGAAATTCATAACTGCGTTCATATTCTTTAAGCTCTTTAGGAGAGACTTTTAGTACTCTTGCAAGTTGTTGACGTTGTGTAACGGAAAGAAACAGTTCCTTTCCGGATTCTATATCTTCCAGAATTTCTAATTTTATGTTGGCTTTATTTGCAAGACCAGATACCGATAGTCCTGCTTTTTCTCTCTTTTTTTGAATAAATTCTGCTAAGCTTTCCATAATATAATTTATACTATAAATATAAAATTTTTACATATATTTTGATAATTATATACAAAGTACAGTAAAGCAAGCAATGACAGCTTTGCTTACCCTGCTTTTTATATAGTTACATATATTTTTCTTAAACAACTGTCAATTCAATAATAGATTATGTTATGATTGAATATGTTCAATATTTTTAATGAAATATTAAAAACGGAATCTTATATTATGAAAAAATATTTTATTGGTAATAAATCGGATAATCTTTTAATCTTTTTTACGGGTTGGGGCTGTGATGAGTATGAATTTGAACATATTAGCTCAAAATCAGATATTTTACTCTTGTACGATTATTCTGATTTAAATATTGATTTTGATTTTTCTAATTACAAATCTTCTGATTTAATAGCTTTTTCTGCGGGTGTATTTGTTGCGTCAGTCGTAAACTTCGATTTTAAAATTAATACGAAGATTGCTATAAGCGGAAATCCTTATTTATTTGATGAAAAAGTCGGTCTTTCAAAAAAAGTTCAGACCCTTTTATGCAATATAACAGAAGATAATGCTGATGACTTTGCGCTAAATTATTTGATAAAAACAGAAGAAGAACGGAATCTTTTTCATCATTCAAAAAGAACATTAGAAAGTTGTAGGGCAGAATTTGAAAATCTAAAACAGATTTATGATATGTCTAAGCAAAATATATATGATACTTATTCATATGCAATTTTCGGAGAGGATGATTTGTTATTTAATATTCCTGCGCAAAAAGAATATTTTGGTAACAGGATAAATATTGTTAAGAATGCGCGTCATAATTTATTCTTCAGAATTAGTGATTATGAACAAATTTTTGATTTTATATCTAATAAAAATATATAGTCTAAAACTTTAGAGTTTAGTTTTTGTTCTTTTGTATATTAAAATTTGAAGAAATTTTTTAATTATCATAATATAGAAATATGAAAGCCGAAGTATTGAAAAGAATAAGAATAGAACGATATTTATTCGGGATAATAATGGCTTTTGTTATGGTATTTGTAGCAGAAGTTACACATGAAACGGAAATTATTTTTCCTGAGATTTGTGCGTTAACAATAGGTGCTTGGGTTAGTGAGCAGCAACCTTGGAAAACAAATAAAAGGCGAATTTTTATACTTATGTCATTAGCGGCTTTGTTTGGAGTGCTGGTTGTTAAATTTTGTGCTGCAGCCTTGATATTTCAGGTTTGTTTGTGTTTTGCCTTTACTGGATTTATTTTGACATTGTTTAAAACAAACTTTGTGCCGATTATTTCTGCGTGTATATTACCGGTATACTTAAGAACAGATAGCTGGATATATCCGATTTCGGTTTCTGTAATGTCACTTATAATTATTTTTGCACAATGGTTAATGGAAAAATATCATTTTCGACCGGTCAATAATTTTGTTCCCTGTGAATTTGATACAAAAGAACAGGTAATAAAATGGTCAAAACTGTTGTTAGTTTTTGGACTCATTGCATTGATACCGTTTAAAACTCATCAAATATACTTTCTTGCACCACCGCTAATAGTGATGTTTACAGAACTATCTAATCCAAAAAGTCCTGCCAGAACTAAACCGTTGTACATTGTAGGCTTAATGACTTTTGCTTCGTTTATCGGTTGTGTATTAAGGTTGGTGTTAAATATTTATTTAGGATTTCCGTTATTTATTTGTGCGGCAGCGGCTTGTATAATCTTGTTTTGCACATTGGATAGGTTGAGAATATTTTTCCCTCCGGCAGGAGCAATATTATTGATACCTATGATTTTAGATAAAAAACTGCTTATATTATTTCCGACGGAAGTATTAATAGGAGCGTTGTTATTAAGTACTTGTGCTATATTGCTTTTTAAAGATTCATAAAATTTAAAAGAGTGAATATCTGATATGTTCTATTGTAATATGTATGAATTCATATATTGAATATTATTCGGGAATGTGTAAAAATAAAATACAACAAATAAAATAAAGAATTAGCAGAAAAGGAGCGAATATGAAAAAAGTTTTATCAATAATATTAATGACGCTATTATTTGGTTCCAATATAGTAAATGCAGAGCAAAAAATTGCAGTAGTTGATGTGCATGCCGTAGTTTCAAAATCTGCACAAGTTCAAGCGTTAAAGAAAGAACAGCAAACAAAAATACAAGAATTGGAAAAATGGCTAAAAACAGCTTATGCAGATATTCAAAAGCAAAAAACAGATGACGATAAAGAAAAATTAATAAAGAAGTACAACTCAGAATTTGCAAAAAAGAAAGAAGCTATAGCAAAGGATTATGCAGCAAAATTAAAGGCTGCGGATAAGAGTATAACGGATACAATTGCAGCTCAAGCAAAACTAAAAGGTTATACAATGGTAATAGCAAAAGGTGTTGTTGTATTTGGCGGTGATGATATAACAGCAGATGTTCAAAAAGCTGTAAAATAGAAAATCATCTTTATTTTATAATATATCTGTAATGAATTAATAAGGAGTCACTAAATGCAGCAAAATAATATGCCATACTATAATCCTATGGATGAATTAGATGATGATTTAAACATAAACCTTGAGAAGATATGGAGAACTATTTGGAGCAGAAAAGTTTTATTAATAAAAGTTTTTTGTTCTGTTTTAGTATTCTTTATATTACTGACATTCATTATGCCCAAAAAATACAAAGTAACAGCAGATTTATATATAAATAAATCAAACAATTCTAACTTGATGGAGGTTAACCCATATATTCTTGATGAAGCAGCAGGACCATCTATTTCTATGGGTGTGGATAAAGCTATAAATAATGAAATAGAATTAATGAAATCAGAGTTGGTTTTGGATAAAGTTATTAGAGATAATAACCTTGTTTATAAGAAAAAGTTTGGCATAATACCTAATAAAAAAGAAGGCGAATATTTAACAGCAGAAGCTTTTTATCATAAAGGTAAAAAATTAAAAATAGAAAATACAAAAAATACAAATGTTATAACTATTCAATACACATCAGGCAAACCTGAGCTTGCTTACGGTGTAGTTTCTTCGTTAATTACAAACTATATTGAACTTCATAAAGAATTAAATACAGAAAAGTCAAAATCGGATACAAAGCTTTTGGAATCTGAATATAAAAAGATAAAAGAAAATTTGGATAAAAGCATTAGTAAAGCAAGTGGTTTACCTGCACAATCAATGACAGGAATTGGGAATTTATCAGCAATGAGTGCATTTTCTCGTTCAGCATCTTCTGCTATTGGTAATATTAGAAGTCAATGTATTGGAGGTGGGAAATCACGACGCGGTGTGTCGGGACAACACGAATAGCTAATACCATCTTCTACGACATTACTCGAGTTGAACATCGTCTCACACATTCGACA
>ODAI011792093.1_pt1 | contig 30334 bp, 54 predicted proteins | sample 1539321 | NCBI WGS metagenome assembly ODAI01 (sample SAMN02144231, study PRJEB22623) | gut metagenome | biome: sheep rumen | host: Ovis aries | place: New Zealand
AGACGATTGGAAACACAAACTTGCACGTGGTTCTGCTGCGAATGAAGTCCAATTCTATGACGAAGATATAACAAAGAATAAATGGTATGGTGGATATGATGTTATTGACCTTACTATGTTGAATACTTCGAAGAAATTGGGTATATTACGATGAACGAAAAAACTTACAAAGAAATCATTGACATGTTTAATCTAGCCCAGTATAGTGATAAAATCACCAGTGATGGTGGATATGTTCTTAAGGACGATTGGTTTGAATCTATATGTGGTTATCGTAGTTATAAACGATTAACAAAGAGCAATATCAGAACAGAAGATGATAGAAAGTTGTATAACGATAAAAAATACAACTGGCCTGCTGGCTCTATGATTTTATATTCTATTGATGAAGGTCAATTTGAAGAAGGTTATTGGGCTACCAGTAAAAAAGATGCCATTAAAATGTTATCCAAACGATTGAAAGAATATAAAGAACGTAGAATTAAAAATCAACTGAAGAATATAGAAAAGGATTTCAAATGACACCAACTGAATTTGCCGAACTATGTGAATGTATTGGATTAGTTCCAGCGACATTGTATATTCCAGGTTCAAGAGATGTATGTTTATATCAATTACCTGAGGATTTAGAAAATCCAATGAAAAATTATAGTTCAGTCATGACTTCATATTCAAAATCATTTGGTTATAGAATTTGTTTGATTGATGAATATGGTGAAAAGAACATTGGTTGTTGGTTAGTCACTGATGGTGAAATTAAAGAACGAGCCTACGAATTACAAAAACAAATTAAAGATTTACGAATTAAACAAAATCTTGAATCTATAAAGAGGGATTTCAAATGACTGCAAGAGAAATGATTACTATTACAAATGGTGTAAATCGTAATTCCGATGAAGAAATGATTGCTAGAATTGAAAAACGAATAGAAGAAAATGCTAGTAAAGGTAAAACCTATGTTTCTATTCCACAAAATAGGATGACCAGAGCTATCTTTGAACATTTTGAACAAAAAGGTTTTTCATTTAAAGACAGTCATTGTGCTGGTATGACATTTGTTCAAATTTCTTGGGCAGACGCAGAACCATTAACAGATTTTGATTTTAAATCCTATTTAATGGAGAGAAAACTAAGGAGCATTGAACATGACTTTTGATTTCAATACCATTCCATTAAATGATAAAAGGACAATTAAAAACTTCTGCCGGCTATGTGTAGAACAGTCTGTGAATTTGGAAAATACGAAGAAAAATGGTTATTATAAAATGAGAGCCATTTTTACCCCAAGTCCATATCTTACTATGTTTTTTAATAAATTCCAAATAGCATTAGGTAAAGAAGATTATACATTGGTTTGGCCTGAAGAATCTATGCCAAAACTGTTAAAATTGGGCAAAGAAGTCCAAATGTACGAAAAATTAAAGGAAATCAAGAAAGATTTTTAGTTTTTATAAATAGATAAAAAATTAAAGGAGATAAAATGAAAATCAGTAAGATAATTGACGAACTCACCGAGTTAAAAGAATATATCGGTGACAAGGACCTGGAAGCATGTATAGCAAATGTGGCAACAAACGGGGTAAATGTTATGTACGCAAACGATGAAGGTGGCATTACCAGTACATCGCTGGAAGGGGAGAAGTTGGCTAGACAGTTTAAGGAAATCATTAGTGACCAGGATGCTCTTGACAAGATTATGCATCAGTTGAAAAATGACTAGAAAAGAATTTAAAACTGCGTTATTTTCATATTGTGAGTTATTGGGTTATAATATAACTGAACATGCGGTTGAATTTGTACCGCTTGGACCTTCTTTATTTTATTTTTCACAATTTGATGGTTCATTTCATTATACACCAATACCTCCAAAAGGAAAATTTACAACATTAAGAAAAATAAAAATTGATTATAATGAAGGAACATTAGAGATATATAAACATATTGCTAAAAAATGGTGTATGATAAATAAAGAATATAAAATGAAACAGAAACTTGACGAAATTGGCAAGGATTTTGAATGAGGTATGAATATGACATTAAAAGAAGAAATGGAATTTGAACTTAGATATTTCAAAAAATGTTTTGATGAAATTTTAAAAAATAATTCTGATTATAGAACAAAAATTTATAGAGAAAATGGTGTTCTTATTCTTTCTATTATAGAAACCTTAGATGAAGAACCTGAAATAGAAATTTATATATCATATACAAAAAATAAATATGATTCAGATGATTTTATAGTTAATGTTGAATTTCCATATTCTTATGATAATAATTATAATAATAAAGTAATAAAAATTTCTTATGCAGAAATTGATAATATACCAGATTTTTGTGCGGAACTTGCAAAAAATAATTTAAAATAAGTTGATAAACTTAATAAAGATATTGGGTTAAAATGAGTTACTTAGATGAAAAACTCCAAGAACTTTTAAAAAGTTATGGATTGTATTGTAATTCAGTCGGTAATTGGTTTACAAAAGAATTACCAGATTCTCGCTATAATTGGCTTGTTGCCGAGTATAATGATGATAATAAATCAATTTATATTGTTGATAAGATTTACTTAAAAAATAATGAGATAATGTTTGGTGATTGTGTTAGATTAAAAAAGATTAATGACATAAAAAATAAATTAGGTCAGTTATTCAAAGATATTAAACAAATTAAAATGGAACAAAAATTTAACTTAATTAAAAAGGATTTTTAATTATGGATATATTGGAACTAAATCAAAAAATATCTGAGGAAATACGAGCGATAGTATCTATGTTTGGAAACATTAGTATAACAGAATTTAATGTTAAAGTAGATAATAAAAACATTAAAATAAGTTACAGAAACGAGACTGAAGAATCTAAATGCGAAAAAGACGATTCTGGCAAACGAATTAGAACACGAAAAATAAAACTGAAATGAAAAACCGACAATAAGGCATAAATGTAAACAAAATTTTACATAAAATCTATTGACTTTGTTCAAAAATTTTTCTATATTAATGATATAGTGATAGTGAGGTAAACTATGAAAATGGATAAATCTACATTTTTTACGATGGAAGATATAGAAAAAGACTGGTCTGATACTTTTGTAATAAGTACAGCCATTCGTGAACGTGATGATTACATTAAGGAATTGGAACAAATTAAATACAAATATGAATTTGGTAAACATTTTGACCAGATTCATTCTTTTCTCTTTGAACTAGATTTTTGGGAAATTAGCGAACTAATTGGAGAAGAATTTGATAGGAAAATCACATTTAAAAGTAAAAATGGTTGTTTTGTGCTAAATTGTAAATTGGTTGGTGATGCTGAAATTTACAAAATCAAAAGAATTAGTGAAACTGACTATTTTGTAGAATGTGAATTTGATACAATTTTCAGCGAACTGGAGAAGTTGGAGAAATAACAATGCTTAAATATGGTGGATTACTATTAGCACTATCTGGTGTTTTTATGCCATACGAAAATTCTTTTCAGTATGCCATTGGCGGTGTTCTTATTTTTGTAGGAACAATGATTTTTTTAAACACCAAACATAAGGAGAACTAAATATGTTTAAAGATGAACTGATTGAATTACAAAAGAAATCCAATTCTCACAAAGACGTCTTGCCCATAGTTGCGGAGTTTAAAGACGATATTAGAAAATTCGTGAAGGATGGCTTCTGTAAAAATGACAATAAAGTGACATATCCTATTACCGGTGGAGTAATTTCGTGTAAAAATCCATTATACCATGAGCCTACATGTTCCATTGAAGACCTCTCTGCTGTTGAAAAAGTCTTCAAAAAAGAAGGTATAGATATGGATTGGTCTTATGACAGGACGCACTTGAATGGAACATTAACATTTAGTTGGTAAAATAGTTATGTGTTCTATAAATGGATGAAACTTCCAAAAGACAAAAATGACTATTAATGATTTTTTAAAATGTAAACAAAATTTTACATATTTTTACAAGAATGCAGTTGACAACAACTGCATTTTTTACTATATTATACTATGTAAAAAGAAAAAGAGGTAACATTATGGAAATGAACGAATTTTACAAGAATCTTGCCACCAAACTTGCTCCGGCAAATGTTAATAGTAAAATGAAAATTAATGTTTACTTTGACGCAGTTGAATTGGAATGGCCTGTTGATAACCAGATCAAGAAAACCATTTTAATTCACTCGGATAAGAATGTTAAACATACTATGCATGCTGATGAAATTTGGATTGGTGAAGATTCCGAAGGTTCTCCTTGGTCTGACCACATGGGCGGTCTAATTATTGATTGTACTGGTATGAATTGCCAAACTGCCATTGATACCATTGTGCGAAAGGTTAGAAACAATTACGATTTGTTTTAAGAGAGGTAAAAACTATGGCTAACAAGAAAAAGAAAAATTCCGCAAAAGAAAATGAACGCATGCGTAAGGAACGCATCGCTGGCTCCGACAATGGTCGCACTATGCGAACCAGGGTTGTAAAGGACAAGAAGAAGTATACTCGTAAAACAAAGCATAAGAAGAATGAAAAGTCGGGAGATTGCTAATGACAGTTGACGAATTTAAAGATAAAGTTAGATTGGCATCTAACAATTTAATTTCTTGTGAGCTGATATCAGTATCTAACAAGTATTGTACAGACTATGGTTTTTATTTCTCTGTAAATTGTAATGGAACTCAGTATGATTTGGGTCATGTAACTACAAATTCTACAACCAATGGAGAAGTAGATTATGTTTGTATTGACCGATATATGTTTTCCGCAAAACCAAAATACAATAAGAAAGAAAAGAAGTTGGTAATGGAAAAGAAAATTGTATTGGATGGTTTGATTGAATTTTCAAAAGATTTTGACACAGCAATTACTGTAATTGCCGAAATGCAGGAATATATCTTTTATATGGGAGGTCTTTAATGATTATTAAGGGTTTGAATTTTAAAAAGACATGTGATGCTTGCCCAGAGCAGTACGATGTGTTCAAGGACGAAAAGCAGGTTGGTTATGTTCGTTTGCGTTGGGGTAATTTGACTGTTGATAGTCCTGATTGTGGTGGAGAATCAGTTTATGAACACTATTTTGGTGATGCTTGGAAGGGTAGTTTTGACGATAACAATGAACGAAACAAGTATTTGTTGATAATTGCTAATGAATTGAATAACTATTTGGAGGCAAACGAAAATGAAAAATCTTAAACATCTTGACCATTTCAAAATTAACGATTTGGACTGTATTATAGAAAAATACAAAATTACAAAATATGGTCTCCCTGATTTATCATTACCAGCAGAAACTTTAATTTATATTAAAGAAAGCACTACCGGTTATTGTTTTATTAAAGTTGGTATTTTGTATGGAACGCCAGCAGAACGATTGTATGAAGTACTAAATGTACAGTTAAATCGTATTAAATACATCAATTATGATGCTATTGTTCGTGAAATTGAAAAAGAAAGGAATAAACAAAATGCCTAAATATGATTTTGCTCACCCACAGTTCAATAAGGGATATGTAACATTCCCAGTTAAGCAGGAACCATTATTTGAAAAGTTCTGTAATTTGGCTAGGCGTTATCGTGTGAATGTGATTCGCTCACAAATGATTGTAACCACAACTGATTACACAGCCAAGGTGTTTAATCGTTTATCTTACATTGAAATCAAACACGATATGAAATCTACCATTCTACATAACGAAGCAGAAATGGAGAATTATTTTAGAAGTATAAAATGCCATTAGTAGAAAAATATATAAAAGTTTGTGAAGAATTGGGTTTAGAACAAGATAAAGAACTTAACGAACAACTCAAATCTACCATAAACTACAAAATGTTATATCTTCCTGGCGATTTGGAAGATTACTCTTCGCACTTTAGAGAAGGTATAATCATTACCAGATTTGCGATTGATAAAAATTCAATTTATGTTTGGGATGATTACATTATGCGTAATGGCAAGGCATATTCAAATAAGGGAAATAAACCTACAGTATACAAAACTATGCATGGGGTGAAAGCTCGTTTACAACGAGTAATTCATTCTTACGAAGTTTATGTAAAACAATGGAAAGAAAAGATAATAGAAGCAAAAATTGATACAATACAGGAAGACTTTGAATGACTAAAAAAGAATCAAAAGCATTAGCCCAGGAGATATTGAATTACGCAATATCTAAAGGTTTCCAGTACCCAAAGAATCGTAAACATTTCAACAATGTTTTCGGTCGCCAGGATTATTTTGATGGCGAATATGAATACGATGCTTTTTTGGAATTTGATTACGATGCTGACAGAACTAATGAATTTGGTGTTGGTGAAGAAGATGGTCAGTTAGAACATTTTTGGGATTATAAAGATTATGGTCAGATGGATACTGATGAAGCATCATTTAATGCTTGTATTACATTCCATGATAGTATGCCAGACGAATTGAACATTTACCCAGTTGAACCTGATGAAAATGAAGATTTGGAGGACGATTATAATGAAGATGAAATAAATGACGATGACGAAGTTGGTTTCTATATTGAATTACCAGTATTGAGTGTAGTTGACTATCTACCTGGTGAGATAAATGTAAATGCTCAATATGTTGGATTTAAACTCATACCAGAGAATAGAGAATACATTTATACCATTATTGACAAATTCGTAGAAAATGTTGGTAAGTATCAAAAGGCTTCAAAGAATTTACAGGTCACAGACAAGATAACTGAGATTAACAAAGATTTCTAATGAACGAAAGACATTTTGAAAAAATGGGCCGTAGAGCCAAATATGGATTTTACCATCTTTCTTGTGTTAAATTGCCGAGATTAATTACTGATGCTAATGGTAATGCCTGGCTTGATGAATGGGGTGAAAAACAATACACAAGAAAAGTCAGGTATAACATTTTTCGTTGTTGGGTTTATCCAGGAATGTGGCAAACTTGGAGAGGCTATTATGGGAACAGTATAAGATTTGATTTTTGTTTGGATGAAAACGAAACTAAAATTGTACGAACTATGAATGGTGAATATGATGGAGTGATGTTTAACCAACATACTTACATTTCACAAAATGAATTTAAAAAGATTTGTGAAAATGGTGTTTACGGAGATGAAACATTAATCAAAGAAATGGTACGCAGGCAGATTTTAGAAAATAAACTACTTGAAGAACAAACTAGATTGGAAGAATTACAAGATGATTTTGAGTGAGTATATAGACCATATTGAAGAACCTTGGCTATCTTGTTGGACTTCAACGGGAAGATTAAACAAAATTAAAATCCATAAAAATGAAATGAATATATCACGATTGGTTATAGATTTTCGTGAACACCGATTTTGGGCTTTTGCAAGTGATTTGACCTTTGGTACTATTAAACAAGTTATGATTAAACCAATTAGTGAATCTACTATGGAAGAAATCAAAGCTCAATACGATATAAATTTAAAGGTAGATTTTATTAAGTATTCACATAGACAAGAGGCATATAAAAACATTAACAAAGATTTTGAATGAGGTATTACAATGTTTGAACCATCATTACAATTATTATTAGAAGCAGAAAAATTAGGCCGAGTAACTGCCCATCGTCAAAATGGGTTGGTTGGTTTCAAGTATTCTATGAATACGATTTATACTGGTGATTGGGATGATGTAACTCTTAATGCCCGTGGTATTGTATTCAATGAAAAGACTGGTGAAATCGTAGCCCGTCCTTTCAAGAAATTCTTCAACTATCAGGAATTCTATACTGCTGAAGGTCTTAAGTCCGAATTGTATTTGAAAGTTCCAAAAGAATTTAAACCAAATTTGGAAGGTCCATTCCGTTGTATGGAAAAGGTGGATGGTTCATTGGGTATTGTGTTCTTAAATCCATTTACTCATAAATGGCAAGTTAAGACTGGTGGCTCATTTGATTCCGACCAGGCAGTTTGGGCACAGAAATGGTTTGATAAAAACATAGATGTAAATTTACTTTATCCAAACGCAACATATTGCTTTGAAATTGTATATAAGGAAGATATTCATCCAATTAGATATGATTACGAAGGTATGGTTTTGTTGGGTGTATTGTGGAATTTAACTGGTGAAGAAGTATCTTTGGAAAAACTTCAACAAATCGCAAAATCTTTGAAAGTTCGTATGGTAGAACTGTATGAATTTGAAAAGTTCAATGATGCGGTAGAATGGGCAAAGAAATTGCCAAAGACCCAAGAAGGTCTAGTTATCACCTTTGATAATGGTTTTAAGACCAAGGCTAAATCAGACGATTGGTGCCAGTTGGCTAAAATGTTTGAAGGTATGACTAAATGGAATATATGGGTTTGTTATGACATTGATAAGGACTTCTTCCATGCTCATGTTGATAAACATAACTCATATAAACCAATAGATGATGAAGTTCTGTTTATTCCTGAAGAATTGCCTGAAATTCGTGAATACGCAGAATGGATACGTACAGAAATCACAAATAGAACAGATGATTATGTACAGGTTGCTCAACAGATTATGGATGCTAAACCAAATAGAAAAGACCAGTTTCAAATGGCAGTAGACACTATGGAAAAGAACGAAGTTCCTATCATAATGTGTGCTATTGACTATTTGTTAGGTAAGAAATCTATCAAAGGTGTAAAAATTGCAGTTCATAAGATGATACAACCACAAAATGAAGAAGTATAGTATTTCACGAAAAATCGTGATTTACTATACCCTTTTTCAAAATGTTTTCTATATTATACACTACAAAATGTAGCAGAGTAAAATAGTTTATACATATAATGAACTGCTATAATGGAGTAAAAATGATATTAAAATGCAAACAAACTTATGAAGAAACAGCAACTGGTTCCAATAGATGTATTACTGTTGAACAAATCCAGGGTGTAGTAACTTCAGTAGTTTATCAAGAAAAAGTGTTTGAAGTAGCGGATGTAACCAATGAAGATATTATCTTTGATTTATCCGGTCGCCAATACTTTTTATCAAAGGTTTCAAATGTAAAACTCATTATGCCAGATAGTGATGGTAAATTGAAAGAATTTGAAATCTCAAAGAATGAAATATCCCATCGTTGGGAAATGAACGGTACTACTTATGACAATTTGAAGGAATTGTATTATGACCTTAGGCTCAACTAATGTTAGTTCTAATCGTTTTAGTGTAATGTAAGGGAGCATTGTTCGTGCTTCCTATTTTTTCAGGAGAAAAACATGTCTAAATTAATTATTGTTCGTGGTGCTATGGGTAGTGGTAAAACTACTTTTGCTAACAAATTAACTCGCAACCTAATCAAATTTGGCTACTCACCAACAGACATTTGCCATTTTGAAGCAGATCAGTACTTTGAAGATAAAGATGGAAACTATAATTTTGACCCAAAGAAATTATGGTTGGCACACAAACAGTGTTTAGAAAAGACAAAGAAATGTTTGTTGCGTGATAAAGTTGTGATTGTAGCAAATACCTTCGCAACTATGAAAGAAATGAAACCATATTTTGACTTCGCAGAATCTAATGACATAGCTGTAGATATATACAGATGTACCGGTACATACCAAAATGTTCACGGTGTTCCTGACGATGTAGTAGAAGCAAAACGAAACCAAATGGAACTGTTAGAAAATGAAACAATTATTTAAGACATTACTATTATCCTTAGTGTTAGTTCTCCCAACTTTCGCAGTTGAGAGGTCTAACACTTTTTTCTTGTTACCATCATCAATACAAGAAAAAATTATTATATTTGAACAAACGAAACCAATGAAGCCAAGGAAGATATACATAACACCGGATGTTTATGGAATTTTCCACGATTACTTTGTTGATACTAAAACTGAAAAATGTTGGTGGAATAAATATAAATTAACAATACATTTTTGAGTTAGGTTATGAACAAATACGAATATCAGTTTGAATTAAGGAAACTCTTAATGTTTCTTTATGATGCTATGATTAGGAAAGACGAAACTAGAATCAAAGAACTGAAAGATAAAATTGAATTTATTTACAGAACACAAGGATTAAACAATGAAAATTGAGATATTAGATGGAACAACCAAAAATCCACTTGTAAAAATGCGGATTTAACGCTGGAGTATGTTGGGGAGCACCGCTAGACGATAGCCAAAAGAATATAAAACGAGCCATTTCCTGTATAAAATCTGGTCATGGCAGGGTTATGGAATATGTTGACGTTGAAGTGGTCATAAGTGACGTGTCTGCTCGTTGTTTGCGTGAACTATATACACACATTGGTGGCAGCCCAACACGCTTACAAGCCAGTACTCGCTATATTACTGAAGAATCAGGTTTTGGCTACTATATTCCACCAAAAATTGAAAATTCCGAAGTATGTAAAGAAAAATATACAGAAGGAATGGAAAAGATACAAGAAACATACAATTTTCTTATGGCAAATTCCGCAACGAAAGAAGACGCTGCTAACATTTTGCCATTGGGTATGAACTCAAAAATGGTTTGGAAAATTAACCTTAGAGCATTAGTTAATTTTATGAATCGCAGATTGTGTATGAGAGCACTTAAAGAAATTCGTGATTTGGCTAACGAACTCAAAACACAGCTCGGTGAAATAAATGACGAATGGTCTTGGATTGCTGAAAATTTGTTTGTACCAACTTGTGAAATGTACAAATATATGAACCCAGCATTAGTTTTCTGTCCTGAAGCACAATGTTGTGGTAAACATCATAAGATTACTGATATTAAAGAAGTTACATTTAATGACTAATGGAGATTTCTAATGAAGAAATTTTTAACTCTAATGGCTAATCTACAAGGTGGTGTTTATCTCAAAGACGAAAATGATAGATATGAGCCATTTGATTCAAAGAAAATTACTTTGAAATATCTTAATAACCACCCAAAACTAGAAAAGCATAAAGGTAATTCCAGGTATTATTATTTAAAGAATAGTGTATTGGAATCACCAATTATTACTCTAGGTCAATCTGCTATGTATTTTCTTGATTCCGATTGGAAGTGGGTTGATGAAACTACTGATATAATGCCAAAGGGTAAACTAACTATGAGAACTCCTAGTGGCTCAGGATCAGGTGATGCTCGTTTGTTCTATGATTATGCTATTCCAGCAGTAGTAGATGCGTTAGTAGATAAAATTGAATCTAATGTATCAGATTTAGTTAAGATTAGTAAAGATATTCCATTGGCTATTAAAGAAATGAAAGTTCAAGAAAATTTGAAGAAAGTTCAAAATGATTTCTAAAAATGAACTAATTGAAATAGCTGAAGAATTAGGTTTAACTGTGGATTGTAAAGGTGATATGGTTTGGATTTATTGCAAACCTGAATCCCCAATTTGGAACGCAAATGCTGAACCACATTTAATGTTTGAAGCAACTTACAAACCATTTGAAGAACCAAATTTAAAATTTTTTAAGTTAATTAGTCAAACTAGAACTGGCTATTATTTAACTATGGATAGTCCAATAGATAAAGAATTACCAGCAGAAGTTATTCGCAATATAGCAAAGAAATTGATTGAAGAAGTTAAAAGATTAGAATACCAACATAAATTAAACGAGATTAAAGGAGATTTTGATGATAGATGAAATTATGGATAAACTAACACAATTTGAAGATGTGAATGTTCGTGATTGTGGTGGTGTTTATGATAAAATCATTAGAATTAAGTATGGCATAGACCCTCATGATTTGGGTTGGATTTATATGAAAGAAAATAAAATCGTACTGATGCATATAAAAGACGAAAACTTTGATAATCTTGATTCATTTATCAGTAGACTACAGGAATTAAAAAATTAAAATTTCCCGCGACCAGCGGGATTTTTTATTATATTTGGCTATACATACGATACATTTATTTTAGTGAGAGATTATGGAAGCATATAAGCATTGTTTTTATAACAAATTCAATAAGACAATTTATTTAAGAACTGTAGCAGATGACCATTTTAAGAAAATTCCATATAAGAAAGATTACTGGGTAAAAGACCCAACTGGCAAATCTTCAATTCACGATATTTACCGGAACGCCAGTTGTTAGAAAAACTAATTTTGATAAAGATGCAGTAGAGCAGTTAAAATCTGCTGGTGTTACAGTTTGTGAAAGTGATTTAAAAGAAGAAGTTAAATTTCTTCATGACCAGTACGATAGAGAAAAACTTGAAGTAGATTTAAACAAGTGGAACATTTGTATTTTTGATATTGAAGTTGCGGTCAGTGGAAAATTCCACGATGACCACAAGCTCAAAGTTCAGTTGGATGGAAAAGAATACGAAATCACTTGTGGACAAATTAACGATGTTTTCCGTAAAAAGAACCCAGTTGTTTTTGATGAAGAAATGGGTAGATGGGTAAACTATACTGACTCTTGTTATGTTAGTATTGAAGGTTTCCCATACGCAGAAAACGCACCAGTTCCTATTAATCTAATAACATGTTATTCAACCAAAACCAAGCAAACATACACTTGGGGTTTAGAGCCATATACTGGTAATTCCGAAACAGTTACCAATTATCGTTATTTCAAAACAGAAATTGCGATGATTAAAGACTGGCTCAAATGGTTTCACGAACAATGTTTTGATATGTGGACTGGTTGGAACTCGGAATTGTTTGACGTTCCTTATATCGTTAATCGTATCAAGAAATTGTGCGAAATCCACGGGATTAAAGGTCAATTAGAAAACGCACTTTCCGATGTTGGTCAGGCACCAATTTGGAGAGAAGTAATTGACAAGTCCACCCACACAAAGAAGGGTGAATCTTACGATATTCCTGGATTACTCCACCACGATTACATGAACTTGTACATAAAGTTCGCTAAACATGACCCACTACCATCTTACTCATTGAACTATGTTACAATGAAAGATTTGGGCGAAGGTAAGTTAGACTATGAAGGGTCAATTCTTGACACATATAAGAAAGACTGGAATACATTCGTTGAGTATAACATAAAAGACGTTATGCTAATCGTCAAGTTGGAAAAAAAGATTTTGTTGTTCAATTTGATTATTGAATTTTGCTATGATTGCGTTACAACTATTGACAAAGTAATGTTGACCGTTCCTACCAACGAAGGATACATTATCAAGTATCTCCATAACAACAATATGGTGATGAACGATAGACCAGCAGAACATAAAGACTGGTGGCGAGAAGAAAAATGTTATATCATTAACAAACCCGATGGTTCTACCTACTACCAAAACTGTGAATGGGAAGCAGAAGAATTTGGTAAGTATTTAGTTTGTAAAGAATTTGCTGAAACCAATACAATGACTACAACATTGGAAAGCAAGATTGACAAACTATGGAAGCCACAAAAGATTGATGGTGTAATGAGAACTTCAATGGAACAGTTCGGAATGGCTTTTGATAAGTACAAGAAGGACCCACACCCATTTGAAGCATTCCATGTGAAAGCAGGTTATTGTTATGACTATCCAGGACGATTTGACAACTGTATGAGTTTTGACATTACCTCTTCATATCCACACCACATTATGCAGTTCAACATTTCACCTGAAACATTGGTAATTCACCCAACAAAAGAACAAATTGCTAGTGGTGAAGTTATCTTGACAGATGTTAATGAAGTTGGATTTAGACGAACCGAAAATGCTATTCTACCAACTATCATTAAGCAGGTGTTCAATGAAAGAAAGCATTTTAAGGATTTGAAGAAACAGGCTCACAAAGATGGCAACAAGGATTTGGAACAACTATACGATGCTCGTCAGGGTGTTAAGAAGATTATTATTAACTCAATGTATGGAACTTGCTTGACCAGTTCATTCCATTTGTATAGTATTGACTGTGCCCGTGCCATTACTCGTTGTGCCCGTGTTACCTTGAGAGACTGGCTATCAAAATCTATCAATGACTATTACCCAACTGACGGGTTCTTAAAAGCCATTGAAAAAGAATTTGGTATGAATTTCAAGGATAAAACACCATTTGTATGTAAAGACCGTGATTATAGTATTATCCACAACGATACTGACTCTGCCTATATCTGTTTTGACGAAGTCATTAAACGATTGATTGCCGAAGGTGTAGCATTTAACACAGAAGATGAAAAGCGAGAAGTCTTTTCCCATATTGAAAATGTTTATCAAACATTCTTTAATAAGGTATTGGAAATTCGTGCTGCTAAATCCAACACTACAAACAAAATCAAATATAACAGAGAAAACATATTCACCAATATGTTCTGCTTCGCAAAGAAACTTTATATTGGTTCTGTAATTGATAGTGAAGGCGACAAATACCCATTTGACAAACCAAAACACAAAATCATGGGTGTGCCAGTAAAGAGAAGTGATTCTCCTGACTATTGTAAAGAAGCAGATGAAAAACTTTGTTTTGATATTTGTGCTGGTCAGGGTAAAGAAAAATCATTAGAGTTTATTCGTGAAGCATATAAGGGATTCAAGGCTCAAAAATTGGAAGAAATTTGTGGTAGAAAATCCGTTAAGGACTACAACAAGTATGTTCCTGAACCAATAGAATACTATGTGGAAAACGGATTTGACTATAAGAAGATTGGTGGTATTTTCCAAAGTAAAGCTGCTCTCGCTTATAACTATATGATTGCTAAACACAAATTAAGATACCAACCAATTATTAACGGTACCAAGTTCAATTATGTGTATGTTAAAGAGAACAACAGAAACAACATTGAAGCTGTTGCTTTCGTTGGAAACTGGCCTAAAGAATTTGACCAATACTTTGAAATTGACTACGAAAAAATGTTCCGTAAAACATTCATGCCAGTAATTGAAAGTATGTTCCAAATTAAGGGTTGGGTCAAACCAAAAGAAAAGATTGAAATTGAAAGTAGTGGATTAGATGATTTCTTCGTATAAAGGAGAATTTATGGAAAAACCATTAAAGATAACTGAATACAAAAAAGAGAACCCAAACGAAAAGAGAACTATCCTTCTTATGCCCACCAAAGATGGTACGAAATGGCAATATGTAAACCTTACCAAAGGCTACATTTGCCCATGCCAATTTGACACAAGAGAAGAAGCTCTAGTAGATTTCATTAAGTATTCAAACAAATTCTGTAAAGTAGAATTTGAAGAAATGAAAGTATGATTCAAGTATATAATACAGATGCGATTGAATGGTTAAAGACCTTGGATAACGATAGTGTGGATTTGATTGTATCAGACCCACCATATCGTGTTACCCAACACGGACACTCAGGTTTGGGTGGTATATTCAAGACCAAAGTTGGTGAAGATAAAAAACTCAATGGCAAATTATTTGAACACAATGAAGTAGATGTAAACGATTATGCTGGTGAATTATATCGTGTATTGAAACCAGATAGTCATTGTTATATTATGACTAATGACAGAAATTTACAGAATTTCATGAATGTGTTTACGAACATTGGTTTTAATTTCTGTAAACTTCTCATTTGGGATAAACAGAATAAGATTACGAACCAGTATTATATGAACCAAGTGGAATACATTTTGTTCATGTATAAAGGACGAAACAAACAAATTAACAACTGTGGAACAAGTAATCTCATATCAGTAAATAATGTTAAGAATAAGACCCATAATCACCCAACAGAAAAACCTGTGGAATTGATGGAAATTCTTATTAAGAACAGCACTAATGAAGGTGATTTGGTATTAGACCCATTCGTCGGTGTTGGTGCTACTCCAGTTGCTTGCCAAAATTTGAAACGCAATTTTATTGGTTGTGAATTGGATAAAGTTTACTATGATACCACAATGGAACGATTGAACGAAGGTATTGGTGATTTTTTTGAATGATTGAAATTTATAATAAAGATTGTTTAGAACAAATGAAAGAAATACAAGACCATACAGTAGATATGGTTTTGTGTGATTTACCCTATGGAACAACTGCGTGTTCATGGGATATAATTATTCCATTTGAAGATTTGTGGAAAGAATATAAACGAATTTGTAAACAAAATGCTGCTATTGTTCTTTTTGGGCAAGAGCCATTTTCATCTTTATTGCGTACCAGTAATCTTAAAGATTACAAGTATGATTTATATTGGGAAAAAGAAGCACCAACTAACATTCTACAACTCAAAAAGAGATTTGGTAAGAATGTAGAAACGATTTCAGTATTCTACGAGAAACAGTGTACTTATAATCCACAAAAATACAAACACGAAGGTAAACCAGTAGTAACAAAAGTAAATGGTGTATTTGGTAAATTAAGTTCGGATAACCAAATAAAACCAAATAATTATACTGATGATGGAACTCGTTATCCAAAACAAGTTCTTAAATTTAATCGTGTGGATAAACACCATATTGTTCATCCTACACAGAAACCTGTAGAATTATTGGAATACTTGATTAAATCATTTACAAATGAAAAGGATTTGGTTTTGGATAATTGTATGGGTAGTGGTAGTACTGGTGTTGCTTGTAAAAATCTAAAACGAAATTTCATCGGTATTGAAAAGAATGAAGAATACTTCAAGATAGCAAAAAATAGAATATACGAACCAACTGATGAATTTTTTGAGTAAGTTCTAAAAATTGAAATTGTTTTAATAGAACTAAATTTAATTCTATATTTGGTAATGTGAGGTGATGATATGCCAGAGAATTTGATTTATAAAATCATTAACAAAAGTTCTAAGGAAATTCCACAAGAATTGTATATCGCATTGTTGGAAAATCACAGTATTAGTGAAGCAAACCAAGTATGTGATGATTACAACTTGAGAATTTACGAAATAGAACGAACCAGAACAGAATACAGATTTACAATAACAGATAAAAAACAGGAGTATTAAAAATGGCTGATACAATTCGCTTTTCTAGCACAATGACAAAGATTTCTTCTAACATCAAGAAGGAAGATGTTTTTGTTTGTTTCACTTTGAAGGTCTTGGAAGATTCTTCTGTAAGAACTTTCCCAGGTCAATTCCACACCATTGATTTGAGTGTATTTGATTCAATGGCAACAAACGATGTATTCAATAAGATTAACATCCCAGCAGATGATTACAACATTGAATACAAAGTAAATCTCGGTGATTTGGAATTCAACGCAAAGCTTGAAAGTATCAATGCTAATGTTAAGCATACCAAGGATGGCACTGCTTATACAGAATACAATTTGAATTTCATTAAATCCCTTGACAAGGATGTAGATACAAAACTTTCCTATTTCTTGAAGTTGAAAGAAACAGACGAAGAAGGAAAGAAGCGTATTAAATGGATTGACACCACAATGACTGAAGTAGAGGAATAATGAGTGCTATATCTACTGCCACTGAGCAAAGACCCAGAGTTGAACAAATACTAAAGTTCTATAATGAATTAGACGATGTTTTGTTAAAGAACTACAAGTATTTTTATATTCAGTGCTCAGTAGGTATTTCCAATTCCGACCAAAGTTATTGGGATTGGGGTATTACGAGTTCTAAAATGGATGACCAAAACGAACCCGAATACTACAATGCCCATGTTTGGGAATTGGGCGACTTCTGTAATTTCACTGTATCAGATATTGATAATTGTATTACAGAAGTTCTCAATTCATTTATTCTAAAAGAAAAAGAAAAGTTAGTAAACGATTCACTAGAAAAAATCCAAAAAGACTTCAAATGATTATTATTAAAATTAACTCTGCTAATGATAAAATTTATCACGAACTAGAAGGTTCGGTATTTACTTTATATCATATCTTTGTTGGTAATCAAGAATGTTATAAAGAAACTGACTCATACAGACATCACAAACAACATTACGAAATCGGCATTAAATCTGATAAAGACGATAGTGTAATGATTTCGTTTGATTATCTAACATTAGAATTAAAATCAAAATGGATGAAGCACGAACCAGTTGGTCTTTTGGAATTAGGCATATATAGTCCAAACGAATGTATAGAACTGAATAAAGACCAAGTAGAAAGATGGCTTAAAAGAAAAATTGAACAAAGAAAACCAGTAATTGAGAAATTAAAACAAGCCAGTAAAGTTGTTCAAGACGCAAAAAGTGATTTCAAATGATTATATACGATTCAACAAATTTAGAGATTAATGGAAACCCATTTTTGTTTGTTCCCACAGAAATAAATGGGTATGACATTACAGGTTATTATTTTGGTAAGTTCAAAGCAGAACCAATAGACCCAAATGATTTTTCACCAAGAATTAGATTGATTTTTGATGATTATTCACCATATTTTTCTATTGACGATTGTTATTCAAGGTCTATATCATTAGAACTAATTGAAGATATGAGAATATTGGGTCATGACATACCAATGTATCAATTTAAACTAATCACTATTAATTTGGATGCTAGTAATCCTGAAGCACAAAATATAATAAATTACTACTCAAATTATCAATGCCCAATGCCATTAGAAAAGATGGATGAATACGGTGCTAAATTGTACGAAATTAAAGAAGATTTTCAATGAGTAATATAAAAATTTATAATCAAGATTGTATGGAAATGTTAAAGAACATTCCTGACAATTCTATTGATTTGATTATCACTGACCCACCATACGATGTTTCTTGTACTGGTGGTGGTGGCTCACAAGGACATAAGATTGCTACAATGGGCGAAGACCTAGTTGATTTGAACATTAACCAAGGCTATGATATTCGCACAGTAGGAAAAGAAATAATCCGAGTAATGAAGAAAATCAATGTTTACTTTTGGTGTAATAAGAAACAAATACCTGAGTATTTTGATTTCTATGTGAAAGAAAATGATTGTAAGTTTGATATATTGACTTGGAACAAAACTAATCCAGTTCCAACATATTCAAATAAGTATCTTTCCGATACAGAATACTGCCTATATTTTAGAAATGGTGGTTATTGTAATCCAGCTAACTGGGAAGATGGTAAGACCTATTGGTACGAACCAATTAATAATGCAGACAAGAAAGTATGGGAACACCCAACCATTAAACCACAGCACATGATTGAGAAACTAATCCGTAATAGTTCAAAGCAAGGACAACTTGTAATGGATTTGTATTTGGGAAGTGGAACAACTGCTGCTGCATGTAAGAAATTAAATAGAAACTTCATTGGTTCGGAAATAAACGAAAAGTATTATAAGATAGCACTTGATAGAGTGGAGAACCAACCACAAGAACTTGAAGAAGATAAAAATGTTCTTGAAGGTTTCTTTGAATAACAGTTCCCAAAAATAATTTATTTGAAAAATTAAAAATAAATTATCTATATTTGTATCATACATAAGAATGTGGAATAGGCGTAGATATGTGATAAAAAATCCGCCGAAACATGAATAGAACGAAAAGATAAGGAGAAAAAAAGATGGCTAATAAATTATTGGCTCAAATGAAGAAAGAAAAGGCATTCCTTGATGTTTTGGAAAAGGAACACAAGGAAGATGAATGGCTCTCAACAAACTGTATTTCAGTTAATTTGTTGTTGAGTGGTAAAATCCAGGGACGGAATTAAGAAGGGTTGTATTTCCCAGATTTGCGCTGACTCCGGTTGGGGTAAATCTATGATTGGTTATTCTGTTCTTAAATCTGCTTATGATAGTGGAATGGATTGCTTTATTATTGACACCGAAAACGCAACCAACTATGATGTATTAAAATCATTGGGCGTTAATATGGAAGAAGTCGGTGTTTTCAAGACAAACAGAATTCCCGAAGTAAAACAAATTCTCGCAAAGATGGGTAAGGGTTTGACCCGTGAAGAAGCACGAAATGTGTTTGTACTCATTGACTCATGGGGACCTCTCGTTACCGAACAGGTAATGGAAAAAGCCGAAGACGCTTCTAGTGCTGCTGATATGGGTAGTACTGCTCGTTTCAAGAACGAACTTGCTAATGTTCTTTTGGCTTGTAATTTCACAACACTTGTATTGAACCACGTCTACGCTTCTCTACAAATGTATGGTGATAAATTTGAAATTCCAGGTGGTAAGAGATTGTTCTTCAACTCTGATGCTATTATGTTGGCATCTTCTGCTGCTAAGGACAAAGATAAAGACAACAACATTCTCGGTAAGATTATTACCGCTGGTGTTAAGAAAGGTCGTGCCGCTAAGGAATTCGTAAAGACTAAGTATCTTATTCTTCATAATGGTGGTATTTCACCATATTACGGATTGCTTGATGAAGCCATTGAATGTGGCGAAGTCTACAAGCCAAAGAACGGATACTACTCTCGTACAAACTACGATGTTAATAAAGAAACAGGCGAACCAACCAAGTTGTGGAAGGAAGAAGAATTGTATTGCCCACAATTTTGGATTGACATCTACAAGAACGAAAATTTCCGTCACTATGTAGAAGCCAAATTCGCATTTGAAGATCAGGAACTCATATCTTCTACACAGAATGTAATGGATATGATTAACGGAAAATCTTCAATTCCTACTGATGACGAACCAGTAGACGAAGAAGCATAATTTAAAAGAGTATAGTCCACTAAGGCTAGGAGGTGTTAGAAAAGTGGGCTATACTCTTTTTTCTTCAGTATCCATTTTTTAATTTGTTTGCACCGGTTAAAAATTTATTTTTATATTTGTATTCGTTATGACAACACAAGAATTTGAAAAAGTAATTATAAAAGCATTATACGCAAATCAGTCAATTTGTTCTAAGGTTCTACCTGAATTGACAGATAAATGGTTCTCGGAATACGATACTAAACAGATTGTTAATAAGATTATTGAATTTAACACAAAGTATAGTAATCTTCCAAATGCCATTGAATTAAAGAGAATGATTACGGACGAAAAGACTTTAAAGGTCTTTGACGATGTTTTAGCGATTGATGATAACCAAGTAAATACACCTTATTTAATGGGTGAAATAGAAGAATTTGTAAGAAAGAAACTTCTATTGAACCAGGCTACTAAAATTCAACAGTATGCTAATGGTGGTGTTCAAAAAGAATCATTTACAGATAACATTGCTGATGCGGAAGCATTTACATTTGACGATAATATCGGCTTTGATTTCTTTACAGAAGCTCAAAGATTGTATGAAGATGCTAACACCAAAGAAGTAATTTTCAAGAGTGGTTTGAAAACCCTTGACGATTTGATTGGTGGTGGTTTCCACGAAAAGTCATTAAGCCTAATTATGAGTTCTACTAATGTGGGTAAAACTCTTATTATGTGTGCTTTGACTACCAATTTCGTTCTTCACGGTTATCGTGTTTTGTATGTGACCTTTGAAGATAGTGAAAATAAGATTGCGACCCGTATTGCCCAAAATATGTTTGACATTACACAAAGTCAATATAAGGTAATGAGCCGTGACGATTTCGCTAAGGCATTTACAAAAGCAAAAAGCATTGCTGGTGGTGATAAACTAATTATCAAGGAATATCCTGAAGGAACAGTAAATGCTCTCCAAATTGAAGCACTAATTAAAGATTTGAAGGACAAGAAGAAGTTCGTTCCTGATGTATTGGTAGTTGACTATATTGGATGTATGATTCCAAATGGTAAACCAAACCCAAATTTGAACTCCAATAGTTTGTTGACATTAGCTGCTCAACAAATTCGTGCCCTTGGTATGAAATATGGTTTTCCAGTAATTTCTGCTTCACAGACAAACCGTGGTGGTTATAATAATGCAGAAATTTCATTGAGTGATGCTGCTGACTCATTCGGTCAAAATATGAAGGCCGATGCTGTATTTGCGGTCACCCAAACACCTGAAATGAAAGACCAGGGAATGTATCAAGTTCAATTATTGAAAACTCGTTATGGCAACCAAAGAGGTCAGCTAGTAACGATTGGTGTAGATGTTGAAAAGCAACGTATCTATGATTTGAACAATAGTGCTTCTGTTGCGGCTAGAACTCAAAACATTGTAGATACAAACCCAACAAATTATCAAGCACTTGGTTCAAACCCATTTAGCACTATTACACCACCTGCTAGTGGTTCAAGTGTTAGTGGTAAAGACCTTAGTGATTTGAATAGTAGTGTATTTTAAGGAGAATTTATGAATTTAGATGTATTGATTGAAGATGGTGAAGGCATATCTGATTCAAAAAGTCAAAAAGAAAAGTTCTTCAAAATAATGGGAATGAATGGTTTTGATTTCTCCGACATTGACGAAGCAACCAAATTACCAAAATTCCTATTACCAGTAATTGATAATGAAACCGAAGAATTTAATAAGTTCAATATATTACTTGCCAAACTCCACAAGACCAAGCAGGTCAATATATTGGAAGCATTATCAATTCTAGTAGAAGATTATTTAGAACCACCAATGGCTCTAAAATGTTTAGACGAATTGAACTATGTTGCTTTAACAACCGAATTAAAAGAAAAATTCAAATTAAAGACAAATAAGAAACAGGATGTTTCAATTTTAGATTTCTTGAATTAAGTTATGATTACCACTGATGGAATGTATGCGTTATACCGCAAATTAAAGGATATGTTGGAAAAACCAACACCAGGTAGGGTGAAGGAATTTCTTGAACATCCCTTTAAGTATCATACAGAACACTACTACAATGCTACAAAGAATTGGAGCAGTGGTGCTAGTAACTTCGTTACCTTAGCAAATGCGATTAACAGTGGACATTTTTCATTGGATGCTTTTTGTGTTATCTTTATAGGCTATTATATTACACAGTCTAAATTGATGACACAAAAAACTATGAATAGTATTGACAAACTCAAAGAATTTAATAAATTTTATACACCATTTGAAATGAAGAAACAAATGGATTATATAAATAAAAAAATTGAAGAATCGGTAGATACAGACGATGTGTTTGCTGACTTCACACAAACAAAACTTGACATATATTCAGTCGGAGAAGATCAGAAAAATACTTTGTATGAAATGATAAAGTCGGGTGAAGTTAATCTAATACATTTCGTAATTGCGTGGCACAACCACAAATTTGAAGTGGATGAGAATAAGATTACAGACAAAGACTATTATAATTTTATACAGTATATGAAGATTATAAGACAAAATATGTACAAATTAACACAAACTACTGTTTAATATAACATAATGTGTTTTGTTGAAAATTGTGCGGTTAGTGATTGTAAAAATTCTTTTACAAAACCATTGACAACACAATATAGTTTTTTAAATTTGTGTTATAATAAATGGTGAACATATTAAAGGAGAAAATATAATATGCCAATTAAAAGAGATTTCCAAGGTTATTTTTCACAAATCGCTCACGCAGGTAATGCTGGCACAACCGAAAAGAAATCATACAAAGTAGAAAATGCTTTCACCCCTGTACTCAAAGATGGTACATACGAAGTTGTAATGCGTTTTCTTCCTTCCCACCCAGACGAAATTAGCCCATTCATTGAGAACAGAAACCACATGTTCCAGCTCAAGAATGGCACTTGGTTTGGTTGTGATTGTTTGAGTAAGTTCGGTAAGCCATGCCCTATTTGCGACTACAACCGCGCTATGTGGAAGAAGTATTCTAAGGAAGAAGCCAAGAATCATACATTGGGCAAATTCAAGCCAAATTATGTTTCTAATGTTCTCATTGTTCGTAATGACAATGCTCCTGAAACAGAAGGCAAAGTATTCCGTTTTGAATACAAATCTTTGGTAATGGGTCTAATTTCCAAGGCCATGACTGACCACGAAGACCCTGAAGAAGGCATAATCAAGGGGTTTAACCCATTTGACTGGAAGAATGGTGCTAACTTCATTTTCAAGGGAGTTCAAGCCGGTAAATTCACAAAGAATGACGGCTCCTGCTTCGGTGCTCAAAAACCAATTAATCGTTGGGATAGAACCACCAAGAAGTTTGTTCCTTTGACAGACGAAGAAATTGATGCCATTGAAGCTCAACTCTATACACTTGCTGATTGCGAACACAAAGAATCTGATGTTCGTGATTACAATGGTATTTTGGAATCCTATTTGAAGAAGAACGGTTCTCCACTCGGTGCCGACGAAGGCTTGACCTTTGGTGCTGGTGTAGCTGTTGCTGCCGCTCCATCCACTGCTGCGACAACTTCTTCTATTCCTGATGATGCTTCATTTACCCCAAATACAGAAAGTGTTGACCAGGATGTCACCGATAGTGACGATTTCTTCTCTAAACTTTCTAACATGTAATCCTAACACATCAGATTAGAATTACACTTTATATTAGCAAGCGACCATTGACAACAGTGGTCGCTTTTTGTATATTATAAAGAAAAAGAAAAAGGAATACTAACAAATGAATTATTTTCACAATACTAAACTTCGCATTTTAAATTTCACTCACTCAGACATGGATGGTGCTACTGCCAACATCGTTGTTCGTAATTATTATAACAAAGTAATTACTGAACCAATTTCACACATACAAGAAAATACAATAGTCCAAAAAATGATTAAGTATAAGGACGATTTTGATGCGATTTTGTTTACTGATTATTGCCCACAAAATCTAAATGAAATTAAAGCATTTGGTAAGCCTGTTCTCGTTTTAGACCACCACGAAACAGTAAAGAAATTCAATAATCCAAAAGAATTTGTTTATGTTTGTACTGGTTTCTGTGGTGCTAAACTTGTTTACGAATACTTGAACCACGATGATTGTTTGAAACATTTGAAAGAACTTGTTGACATTGTTAATGACATTGACCTTTACATTAACAAAGACCCTCGTTCCAAACACTATAATGCTCTCTATTGGGAAATGGGATTTAACTGGTTCGTTAATCGTTTCTACATTGGTGAGATTGAACTTAACAAATCCGAAAAAGCCTTCCTAGTTCGCAGGCAGAAAGAATACAAAGAATACTTTGATAGTCTTGAAATTAGTGAACTTCGTAATGGTGGTGTTTTCTGTTATTCCGAAAAGTTCTTACACGAAATCGTTGAATCACTTTATGCCGAAGGATATAAATGGTGTATCGTTTATCGTGCCGGTTATCTTTCAGTTAGAAGCTCAAATGATAGCGGTATTGATTTGACAGAAGTTGTTAAGACTCTCGGTCGTGGTGGTGGATTGGAACACGCAGTTGGTATTCCACAAAACAAAGATGTTTTAGACAAACTAATCCAGTCTGTTGATGAAGCAGTTGATACAGCAATTAAATTAAAAACAAATCCACCTGCTGACGAATTTATGAACAAATTGCAGGGTGTGAAATAAATAGAAACAAATGCAAATACAAAACATAAAAAGTCAATTTGATAATAAAATGGTGCCCTTGGAATTAACCGAGGGTGTTATGAACAATGTAATTAAATGTATTAAAGAACCTATTACTTGCCCAAATAAAGATAACATTCCACAATGGAAATTTTGTACTGTAAAGGGTAATGTTCGTTGTAACGATAATATGGATAAAACCAACATTCTTATTCTTGACTATGATGACGCAGGTTATTCATACCAAGAATTTGAAGATAGATTTAGAGGTTACAAATATTTCTTACATACAAGTTATTCTTATAATGGAACAAATAGTAAGTTTCGTGTGCTATTATTCCTTGACCAGGAATATGAAATAGATAGACTATTTTGTAAAACCAGTCAAGCCATTTATAGCCCATATACTTTGTTATTACAGTATTTTAATCATGTTGACAAGGCTAGTTTTGTAAAATCACAATTCTTTAAGGTCCCAGCTATCAAAGAAAAAGATAGTCCATATTACTACAACATTCACGATGGCGAATTGTTCTCTATGAACAACATTGACACATTCATGTTCGCTTATACAGAATGTAAGCAGTTTTTGGAAAACGAAAAACGAGATAGAGAAGTTAAATCACAAGTATTCAAAACCCAGTATACAGGTGATTTGACAAAGGCCTTGGAGTTCGTCAAACGCAAAATGGAAGAAGCTCAACCAGGTGAAAGACATAATGCTGTGTTTGGATTGGGTGCGTTCTTCCAGCATTGTGGTGGTGACTATGACACATTCTCACGAATTAGACCAACCTGGGCTGATAAGAAATTTGACAACCAAATGAAAAGACTTGAAAAGGAATGGTTTAAACTATGACAATAGAAGAACTTTTATCACTCAAAGATTATGGTAGAAATATCGGTTATCTTGTAAATGATAGTTTTAATAATAAATTCTGTTTTACATTAAGATACCCTGAATGTAACAAATACGATGTTGTGTTTGATTATACCTATCACGATAGGATTACTTATAGTGTTTCTACCCAAACAGCTGAAGATATAATCCATAATTTTAGTGATTATGATGGTAATGTAGCAGAATATCATTATAAAGATGTACCATTAGATGTAGCAAAAAATCAACTAAAAGAAAAATGGATAGAATATAAGAACTATCTTAACGATATTGAAGTCAATAAAATTGGAGAAGATTTTCAATGAAAATTTGGGAAATAATTTTATTTTGGGCAATTATAACTTTAATTGGATGTTTAGTTATAGGAACACCAGTATTCTTGTTAATGTATTTTCTTGCCGGTATGCCATTAGAATTTTCATTATATTTCTCATTTGGAGCTTGTATATTTGGTGGTATTATGTGTGCTTTAACCAGTAAAATGTAAAGTTCTCAGTGAACAAATTTATTAAAGACCCTATTGACATATAGGGTCTTTTTGTATAGTTTAACAAGAGATAATATATAAAATATACACATTATTAACAAAAGGAGCATAAATGAAGAAGTTATTTCTCATTTTAATGGTGGCAATTAGTGCCGCTTTTGGTGGTCCTGGATTGGCAGATGGTGCTGCGAAATTCGTGGGTAACATTACTACCCAAGGACAAGTTCGTAGTGATTTCACCAGTCTATGGAATCAGATTACAGCAGAAAACGAATGTAAATGGGCATCTATTGAAGGAACCCAGGGTCGCTATAACTGGAGTGGTTGTGATGCGGCTTATAATTGGGCAAAGAACAATGGAGGTCATTTCAAGTTCCATGCGTTAGTTTGGGGTTCTCAATATCCTAACTGGTTGAATGGTAAATCAGCCGAAGATACAAAGAAAGCAATTACTAATTGGATGGATGCAGTTAAGAACCATTATCCTGATTTGGAAATGATTGATGTGGTAAACGAAGCAATTAAGTCAGGTGGTAAATATCACTCCAATTATGGTTCACAAGGTAACAATAACATTATTGCTGCGTTGGGTGGTGATAATGGAAACTATGAGTTCGTAGTTACTGCATTTAAGATGGCGAGAGAAAGATGGCCCGATGCTATCTTGATTTACAATGACTATAACACAGTTCAATGGCAAAAGAATGAAGGTATTGACCTTATTCAAAAGTTGAAAAAGCAAGGTGCACCAGTAGATGCGTATGGTCTCCAGGCCCACGATATGCAGAAAGCAGGTGGTGGTAATGGTGGTACAGGTGGTGGCGGTTCTTGTTTAGACATTAACCAACTAAAGTCTACTATTGAAGAAATTTGGACTAAAACCCAGATGCCAATGTTCATTAGTGAATATGATATTGCTACTGAAGATGATAATGACCAGAAGAATTGTTACGAACAACAGATTTCTTACTTTATGGAAAATGAACATATTGCTGGTATTACTCTTTGGGGTTATATCTATGGTGCTACATGGACTACAAATGGTAACTCCGGTATCATTAAGAACGGACAAGATAGACCTGCTATGACCTGGTTGAAATCTTATTTGAAATCCAATAAGGGTGTAAACTCTACTGGTTTGCCAACTGGTGATGGTGTAACGATTGTTGAACCAGAACCACAGAAACCATTTAAGGGTGAAGCATTTAATATAGCATTACCTATTGAAGCAGAAGATTTTGATATTCCAGGTAAGGGAGCAGGCAATAATTCCTATTCCGTTAGTGGTGATTGTAATGACACATGGAATACCGAATATCGTAAGGGAACAACTGTAAAGATTGGTGAAAAGAATGGTGGTCTAGTTTTGGGTTGTAATCCAACTGGTAACTATTTCCAATACACCATTAAGGTTCCTGAAGCCGGTAATTACTATGTTTACGCAACAGTAGCAGCTGAAGGAGATGGTGCTATCTTATTCAAGATTGGAGATAAAGCCATTACAGATACATTGAAATATACCGGTGATTCCTGGACTAAATTTGAAAAGATTAAGGGTCAGGCAAAATTTGATGCGACAGGTGAACAAATCTTAACATTAGAGATTGTTAAAGGATATATTGATGTAGATAAATTTGAATTTATGGTTACAGATTGTGCCCCAGGTGATGCAAGTTGTGGCGGACCTTCATATAATTGTGAAGCCTACCCGGATGACCCAATGTGTAGAACTGTGTTAATCAATGACAACCCCGATATGCCAAAACTCCAGCACTTCACAGTATTTGACGTACGAGGCGTTTTCTTGGGTGTGGTTAGTGGTTATAGCCCTGACCTAGCCGCTGGCTTCCTTAGATTGCCTCCTGGTCAGTACTTGCTTAAAGATAGTTTCGGTTCAATATACAAAATTAAAAAATAAGAATATATTGAATTGTAAATAAACTTTTACTATATTGAGTGGTGAATAGCAAAACTATTCACCATTTTTTATTATGAAGGAATTAAATGTTAGACTTGACTAATGAAAATGTTTATTTCGTGAGTGATACACATTTTAACCATCACAAACTGTGTTCGGAATATCCTGATAGATTTGATAGATTTAGAACTTACAAATATGTGAACGAAATGAACGAAGATATGGTAGATAAATGGAATAAGACAGTTACGAAAGACGATATTGTAATTTTCTTGGGTGATTTCTGTTATGGCAGACCATTTCATAAACTACCACAAATGGCAAAAGAATTTTATCAAAGATTGAATTTCAAAGGCATGATTTGGATTGAAGGAAACCACGATGATGTTATACGAAAAGAATTTAGTAATCTTTTACCCAATTTGAAGTTCAAATACAAAGACAACATTTATCTTTGCCAGCACGAACCATATTACGATAATCCACCATTCCTATTAGCCAATAGAGATGCTAATGTTTTGGTTCACGGTCATACCCATTCTACTAGACCAACCTCTAAAGTAGATAATCTAATTCAAAACAATGTATGCTGGGAAGCATGGTACAGACCTGTTCATATTGACGAACTTGTTATAAATAATATGAATAATGTAACCAATGGAGTTTTGAAATGAATCTATTTGAAGGTGGAAATGCCAAAGCCAAAAATGGTGCTGAAGCAACAAAAGTGGATATTAAGAGTTTGAATGACAAACTCTATGAATCTTTTAAACAAGATATTGTTAAACTCGTTCTAAGTGTTAATGATAAGTTCAATAAAACTTATGGCGAACCATTGTTCCCTTCCACAGATATAGTTACGAATTTTAAAGTATTTTCAGGCTCTGGAAATACATTCTTTAAGAAATCAAAGAAAGAATACACAGCTATTAAATCATATCTCGGCGATATTGATGTTCAAATTAACAAAGACAAGAAAGAAAAGGTAAAAGAATTCCTAACCAATAATGAAGGAACTGACTTTGCCGGTTTTACTTTGTTGGGAACTCAATATGGTATGGATTTCTTTAACATTTTCAAAGCACCTGAAAAGTATAATCCTTCCGCAACAAACATTCAAATAGATTTTGAATTTGTTCAGTATAACGAAAATGGCGAGATTGACGAACTTGATGTTTACATTAGAAATTCCGATTGGGATGATTTGAAAGAAGGAATTAAGGGATTTGCTAAACAAAGACTAATCCCATCAATTTACAAAGCTGTTTATGCTGTTCCTGGTGTAGTATTCCAAAACAAGAAAGATTTGCCATCAAAAGCATATAAGAAAGACGAAGTATCTTATAAGACATTCGGTCCTAAAGGTTCAAGAGTAAAATACAACCAAGTCAAAGACGAGAATGGAAATCCAGTTAGTTATGAAGGCAAACCAGCATTTAGAGAAATTCCTACTGAACAATCTAAATTCAATAGAAATTTAGACGATGCTTTCAAAGAAATGTTTGGTAAGAAACCAACTGCTGATGAAAAACATAAGATGTATTCATTCATTGGTGTTCTTTCTCTAATGAAGAAATATCTTAATGAAAAGCAAATACAAAGAACTTACAATTTCTTCCACGAAGATATTACAGATATTACTGACGATGAAACTGTTCTCAATGCTATCTTTAACAAATTCAAAGAAGTATTCCCATTCATTTATGATAAGAACGAATCTTTATCCTTCAGCAACTACACAAAGATGATGTTAATGGGTGAATCTTTGGAGAAGAAAGAAAAGAATAAATTTGTTCTAAAAGATACAGTAAATGTTTTCAACAAAGACGATTGGAAGATTGGTAATTTGATTGGGGAAGCCAATGAAGTTGCCGGTAGTGTTGAAAATATGATGTATATTGC